>OGPH01001455.1_pt1 | contig 17568 bp, 10 predicted proteins | sample 1552891 | NCBI WGS metagenome assembly OGPH01 (sample SAMEA2580272, study PRJEB22360) | human gut metagenome | biome: human gut; feature: human-associated habitat; material: faeces | place: Denmark | collected 2008/2010 | reverse complement strand
CGGACAATATAGGTCTTTGGCTGGAACGGCTTGAACACGATATTATCCCGGTTGGCAATAAGCCGTTCAAGGATTTTCTCTTTGGTGTATTCCTCGCCGAGCCGGTAAGTCCGTATCGGCTTTTCGCTGCCCTTGGGTGTAACCGTCGCATACTTACGATTAGGACTAAAATTCGAGTGATAGCCCATCACGCTCAGCTCATATTGGAACTGCCGCAGGTTATGGCTCATCGCTATTGCTTCATCAATCGCTTTTCTGGCGTTGTTGTACCGGGTGGGCATACCCGCCTCGTCCTTTTTGGTAAGATAGGCGGGGGATCTGTGCAGTTCGGGATTTTTAACGATGGAAAGCTTATGCGAAAGGCAAATCTCATCAGCAATATGCCGGAAGTAGTACCAAGATTTCTCCTTGTTTTGCAGACGCTTCCCATCAACGAAGGAAACGGAATTGATAACGAAATGGCAGTGGAGGTGCTTTGTGTTCAAATGGGTGGTTACGACCACCTGAAAGCGGCTGCCCCACATCTTATTTGCAAACTCCATTCCGATCTGCTGCGCCTGTTCAGGTGTGACTTCATCTTCCTTAAAACTCAGATACCCGTGATAGGCTTGAATCCCGTCCGGTTTTTCAAACTGTTCCTTGACTGAAATGAACTGGTCACGGGCGGTGGCCACATTACAGTTGATCCCTTCGCTGAAAAATTCGTGTTCGGTTTTTTCTTCGTCCTTTGCATAAGCAATAACATCTGCAAGAGCCTGATACTGTTCAGGTGAAAACTCCCTTTTGATATTTGCAGAAGTCTTTTCGGGATTGGTTGCATAGTCAATGACCTGACCGAGCCTTTCTGTTACCGACCACAACTTTGTTACTGCCATTTCATTTCGCTCTGATTTGGACGAAGATATGTCCTCTCAATCTCTGACTGGAACTTATTCCACTTCGCAGCTTCATTCTTCAGCATAGGTGCGTCAATGAAACCAAGCATATTCGCTTTAGCAGCAAGCTGATTGATGTTATTACCGATAGAGGAAAGTTCCCTCATCACATCATAGAAGCGGTCATCGGGTTTCTCTTTCGGCTCGTAACCTCTGATAAGTAAACGGATAAGTCCTGCTTCGGAAAGACAAGCCTTCTTTGCCTTTGCTGCCAAGTCCTGTGCTTCCTTGCGGTTAAAACGTACAATCTTCTGAATGTTTCTCTTTCTCATAATCGGTATCTTCCTTTCTCTTTACTCTGCAATCTTTGTTAATCTGGAATAAGCACATCATCGTAACGCCAAGACAACTGCCGAGCAGTGTCCCAGCGGCGATAAGTAATAACTCTCTCAAATCAAGTTCTCCTTTCTCACGGGGTATTAGGGGCAACCCCTAACGAGCCTTTTACCGTTTGGGAAACTGTGTTTATCCAAATGGTCTGCTCGCTAAGAATAAACATCTCCTCCGGGGTGCCCCGTTCTCAGTCTACTATCTCTCATAATCCTTTGATTTCGGCTTAAAAGGTTCAGCCACGATATTGCCGCCCACTTCCTTAGAAAAGCGTTCAGGATACTTGAACTGTTCCTTGTATTTCTTCATCATATCGTCCGGCAAGCTCTGAAAACTCTCACTCTCAGGCGGTGCATAACAGATAAAGAATTTGCCGCAGATAATATCTACCATCTCTTTCTTATCATTGTCCTGCACATAAACTGCACGGTTAAGCGGAAGTCCTCTCATCTTTCCTTCCTCATTACAGATGATTGCAACGTCATCGTCATAGGGCATATATTCCTCAATATCCCCGCCGACAACCTCCTGCATTGCTTCCAGACTGTCGTCGATTACAATTTCCTTCGGGTACTTTTCCGGTTCTACCAAGAGAACTTTAATCTTAGAATCATTCATCGTTCTTCATTCCTTTCGTGTGTTTTTTTATTGTAAATTCCCATCCGCATACAAAGAAAATCGTTGAAGTCCTTACCTGCTTTTGGTGGCTCATCAACGATTTCATACTTATCCGGCAGAATAGTTTTTAAGGTCTGTGCTGCCTTTCTGCCCGCTATATCATTGTCAAAATGGATACGGATTTTCCTGACAGATGGGTTACTGCCAAGATACTTTTCCAGTGCAATCGGCACTTTACTGTCCTCAATTTTCTTTGCCGGAGAATACACCCCGGACAGCGAAACAAAGCTCATTTCTTTCCAATCCTGCCCATTCAGCTTCGCAAGCGTGGCATAGGATAACAGGTCTATGGCACACTCAAAGAGGTGTACTTCCTCCAAGTTTTCCTTACCAAGCCGAAAAGAATAATCTTTTTTACTGCCACTGCAATCGCCCATAATCCTACGCTTATTCGTGGAACGGTAGGCTGCATATTTCGGCTCTTTCTTCTCGTCATAGCCTACAAACACAACATTGTGATACGGCAGGCTCTCAAAGATAAGGTCATTAGAGATACAGTAATTGATGATTTCAAAATCTATTCCTCTCCCGAAAAGATACTCTGTAATCACTCTGTTGGAAGCACATTTTTCAGGGAGAAGAAGCGGTTTATTTTCCTCTTTTGGCTGTGGCTTTTCATAGACCGGAGCCTGAATCGCTGTGTGTCCGATAATGGTTTCCACCGCTTCAAGGAAGCTGTAACCTTTGACCTTAATCAGATAATCCAAAGCACTCCTGCCACCGATACCTCTCGACCACCATATCCATTTCCCGTTTGAAATCTTCAAACTATCGTGGGTTCTGGTGCAATAGGTGTTACCTGAAAACTTAATCAGTTCATACGGTTCATAATTTCTCAGGTAGGTTAATAAGTCCATCTGTTTCGCCTGAATGATTAACTCAGGTGCGATAAATGGCATATCGACCACCGCCTTCCTGTTTATCTCTCATACGATTTCTCCTTTCTGCCGCCGACTGCTTCGCCCTCATCAGGCTCTCCGCCGACAATCTCATTTTCCTTTTTATCCATATTGAGCAGGATATTCAGCTCATCAAGTCGAGCAGTTTTTGCCTTCAATTCTTCCTCTTTGGCAAACGGCTTTTCGATTTCCTGCTTCGCTGTTTCAAACTGCTTTTCCGTATTTTCAAGGCTGTTTTTCGTATCAGCAAGTGTTTCTTCAAAGCGTTCAATGCCGTTATCTATTCTCACGATATTACCGTGAGAATCATCGCCAAGCGGTACATCTCTGCTTGTTTCGCCTTTTAATTTCACAACATAATTACGCTGAACCGTATCAAAATACAGTTCCATTTGAAAGCCACGGTACTCGCCAAGTGGTATCGCATCGGGACTGTTCATTGACTTGCAGGCATTGATGATTGCCTGACCTGCTTCGGCTTTTTCGGAATAAGAAACACCCGATACCGTCATTCCAAGCGGCTGCTCGTCTATCGGTTTCGGGTGTAATTTTGCTGTTTCAACATCTTTTGTAAGTCCCTCTACACGGGATTTCAAGTAAGCAATCTGTTGTGGGTAGAACTTGATGACCTTATCCTCTAGTCCATATTTCTCCGATAAGAAATTGGATTTTAACATCTTCAGCTTCTGCACCTGAATGTCTAAGTCCATCTTTTCTTTGATATATGGATTGCCTGTTGCAAGCATTTTTATTTCTGCATAGGATAGTGCGGTTTCATCAATATCTTCTGCTGACCTGACCGGAGATTTGCTCGTCATAATCTGACTTGCAAACTTCTGCTTACCTTCCACAAGCTGATAGAGGTATGCGTCAAAGGTCTGCTCTGTTACATAGCGGTAAATATCTACCTGCGGATTTTCATTGCCCTGACGGACAATTCTACCGGAACGCTGCTCCAAATCTGAAGGTCGCCACGGACAATCCACATCGTGAAGTGCGATAAGTTTATCCTGCACATTCGTTCCTGCTCCCATCTTCTGAGTAGAGCCAAGAAGCACCCTGACTTCTCCCTTGCGAGTCTTTTGGAACAGTTCTTTTTTCTTCATATCCGTGTCGGCTTCGTGTATGAACTTCACTTCACTTTCAGGAATACCTCTTTCAATCAGCTTCTTTCTGATGTCGTTATAGACGGAAAATGTGCCGTCATTCTTCGGCGTGGAAAGGTCACAAAACACAAGCTGTGCCGATTTCTTGTCGGCATTTTCTTTCCATATCCGATAGATGTTATCGACGCAGGCATTGATTTTACTGCCCTCAAAATCAGGTAGCATATCGTTTAGCATACGCTGGTCAAGAGCCAGTTTTCTTCCGTCATTCGTGATTTTCAGCATATTATCTACGCTTGAATCCACACCACCGCCACGCACCTGCTCGGCTCTCTCTGCAAGGGAAGCAACCATTTCCTTCTGCATTTCCGACGGCTTTACTGCAATGTTATGGTACTTTGCTTCCGGTACTGGCAGGTTCAACATATCTGCTGTTTTAATGTCCGCTATCTCCTTGAACATCGCCATTAGTTCAGGCAAGTTATAGAATTTTGCGAACCTTGTCTTTGCTCTGTATCCTGTTCCTTCCGGTGTGAGTTCCACTGCCGTAATGGTTTCTCCGAAAGTGGAAGCCCAGGCGTCAAAGTGCTGCAACCCATTTTTCACAAGCGTGTTGTACTGCAAATATCGCTGTATCGTGTAGAGTTCCACCATACTGTTTGAGATAGGTGTACCCGTTGCAAACACTGTTCCTCGTCCTCCGGTAATCTCGTCAAGGTAACGACACTTCATAAAGAGGTCGGAAGATTTCTGTGCTTCCGTCTGTGCGATACCGCCCACATTACGCATTTTTGTATAAAGATAAAGGTTCTTATAATAATGGCTTTCATCAACAAAAAGCCTGTCTACACCAAGTTCCTCAAAGGTTACAACATCATCTTTTTTCGTCTGGTCATTGAGTTTATCAAGTTTCTGCTTGATAGATTTCTTTGACTTTTCAAGCTGCTTTATGGAGAAGTTTTCCCCTCGGTTTCGCTTGAGTTCTGCAATTCCTCCAGTTATCTCCTCAAGCTGCTGTTCTAAGATTGCCCTCTGTCTTTCAATGGACATCGGGATTTTCTCAAACTGTGAATGTCCGATGATAACGGCGTCATAATCTCCGGTTGCAATCCTGCCGCAGAACTTTTTACGATTCTTGGTTTCAAAATCCTTCTTTGTTGCGACAAGGATATTCGCCGCCGGATAGAGCTGCAAATACTCAGCCGCCCATTGTTCGGTCAAGTGATTTGGTACAACAAACAGTGACTTGTTACAAAGCCCAAGCCTTTTCGACTCCTGTGCTGCCGCTACCATTTCAAAAGTTTTTCCTGCTCCGACTGCGTGTGCAAGAAGTGTATTTCCTCCGTAAAGGATATGGGCAACCGCATTTTTCTGATGTTCCCTGAGTTCAATTTCAGGGTTCATACCATTGAAGATGATATGACTTCCATCATACTCACGAGGTCTGACACTGTTGAATTTCTCATTGTAGGATTTGCAAAGCCTTTCCCTTCGTTCAGGGTCAGACCATATCCAGTCCTGAAATTCCTGCTTAATCATTTCCTGCTTCGACTGAGCAATCGCTGTTTCCTTTTTATTCAGGACAGCCTTTTTCTTTCCCTCATCATCTTCGATATAATCAAAGATACGCACATCTTTTAAATTCAGCGTTTCCTCAATAATCTTATAGGCATTGATGCGGGAAGTTCCATAAGTGTTATATGCCCTTACATTTCCTTTGTCATAGGATTTGCCCTCAATATTCCACTCACTCGTAAATGGAGAGAAGTGAACTTTGATATTCCACTGTGCATAGCGTGGTGTTTCAAGCAAATGAAAGATAAACTCCTGCACATCGTCCGGTGGCAGCCAAGTTGCACCAAGTCGCACGGAAATTTCACTTGCAGTCAGGTCTTTCGGCTGCACCTTTTGAAGTGCTTCTACATTGACCTTATAATCTTCCGGATAGAGTTCTGCCGAGTTCTTTGCAATTCTCAGCTTTTCCCTGACATTACCCGAAAGGTATTCATCAGCCATCAGATACCTCGGTTCGTAAGAATTTCCATACTCATAAAGCGGATTTAAGAAGATAACACCCTTTAAGTCCTCAAAGATTTCATTCTCCGATTTACCGGAAAGTTCCATCATATAGTCCATATCAATCGTGGCTTTTTCTCCAAGAGATACCGCCAACGCTTCGCTTGCCGTATCAACAGAAGTAACCGGAGTATGCGGCTTAATTGTCCTCTTAGAAAACATATCAGCCTTACGCTCCAGTTCTCCGTCCTCTCCGATTATCTCCAATGCGGAAAGCAAAGAGAATGAACTGTCCTGCGAGAAAGCAGAAGTATTTGCACGGCTGTTAATGAGTCCGTACTTACCTGAAAAGGTATCATAAAGTCTGTTTAATCGCTCCTGCTCCGCTTTGATTTCGCTGTCAGGGTAATCTTCTGTCTGCAATTCAATCAGCGTTCTGACGGAATTTCTAATAGCAATCATACCCTTAATTCGGTTCTCTGCGGTTGCCGACACTTCCACCGGAGTCATACGGGAATTTTCACGATAGTAGATTTTATTGTCCACCACCGTATAGGAAAAGTTTCTCACTGTCGGGTCTGCCGGAATAGAATTATCTTCCTCCTCCAGTTCTTCCTCGACTTCATATTCTGTGATTTCTCCGTGAATATTTGCTACTGCATCATCAAGCTGTGCTGCAAGGTCTGCATTTTCATACGGTACACAAGTTGCTTCCATACCGAAACGCCCCGATACCATTTTCATTTCTCCGAGTATCATTTCGGGGTGCTGCACAAAATAAGAGTTCATCTTAATTCCGTTCTCATCGGTATCAAGATGAACCCAATCCGGCTCAATATCTATCAGTCTGTCACGCTTTTGCAGGATAAGAATATCCGAAACGACTTCCGTTCCTGCATTACCCTTAAAGGTATTATTCGGCAATCGAATTGCTCCAAGAAGCTCTGCTCTCTGTGCAATATACTTTCGTACTGCTAAAGTTTCCTTATCCATTGTGCCTTTGCTCGTTACAAGAGCCATCACACCGCCGGGTCTTAACTTATCAAGGGACTTGGCAAAAAAGTAATCGTGTATCAGGAACTTATGCTTGTCGTATCTTTTATCTGATACCTTAAAATCTCCAAAAGGCACATTTCCGACGACTCCATCAAAGAAGCTGTCCGGCAGATTTGTTTCTTCAAATCCTTGTGCCACAATGGTTGTTTTCTGGTAAAGCTGCTGTGCAATCCCTGCGGAAATCGTATCAAGTTCCACACCATAAATCTTACTGTCCTGCATTGCGTCCGGCAGCATACCGATGAAATTACCGATACCGCAGGACGGCTCTAACAAGTTGCCCTCCTTAAAGCCCATCTGCTCCATTGCCTTATAAATGGCTGTGATAACTTCGGGCGGCGTGTAGAACGCAGTCAATGTGCTTTCTCTTGCCGAAGCATATTCCTCCGGTGTTAATACCGAAGAAAGTTCCAGATATTCCGTTTCCCACACTGAATTATTTTCATCAAAGGCTTCTGAAAGCCCACCCCAACCGACATACTTTGATAAGATAATCTGTTCTTCAGGAGTGGCAAATCTGTTTTCTTCCTGACATTTTTTAAGAAGCTGTATCGCCATAATATTTCTGCGGAAGCGTTCCTTTTTACCAACCGTTTCAACCTCATTTTCTCTAAGATTAAAGGTGTGACGGTCTGCCATAGGCACATCAGGGTGCAAGTCAAAGCCTTTGACTTTTTTCTTCTGCTCCCAAGCGGGAACTAACGGCTCAGGCTCTTTTTCATTTCTTTCTTCGGCAGGTTCTTCCTTTACAATCAAATGCTCATTCATCGGATTCTCTCGCACTTTTCTGTCAAACTCTGTGCGTGAAAATTCCTTATTGAACAGTGGCACATCATAGTCATAGAGCATTACTCTCTCATCATCAACAGATAAGATTTCGTACTCAGAAGCACCGATATACACCTTATCGCCAAGATGATATTCATATTTCACATCTTGCAGCTGTTCCGCTTCTTCAGGTTCTTTTTCGGCTAGTTCGACCTCCTGCTCCGGTGGTGCATTAGAGAGTATCTCACGGTTTCTTTTCGTTTCTTCGATTTTGGCTCTGCGTTCCTCTTGACTTTCAAGCCACTGAGGATAGTGTTCTTTTTCCTTTGGATTTAAGTATCTGTCTGTTCGGATAAGTTCCCCGATACGTTTCTCCACCTGCGACCACGAAAGCGTGATATGTGGATTTTCTTTACCGATACCTTTCGTAATCGTAATACCTTTTCCATCGTGACTCTCATCAATTCCTGCTCCGATTATTACTGGATAAGAGCCGCCCCAACCGTACTCATTTTTTAAGAAGTCTGCGTTTTCTTTTGCTGAAAGGCTTTTTTCAAACTGCTCATAGATACGCATTTTACCCTCAGAAAATCCGCTTCCATTCGCAAGAACAGCGTCGATAATCTCCTGAGAAAAAGTAAAGGCAGAGGTTTTCTTTTCCTCTGCCCGACCGTCTAATATGAATATCATCTGACCGTCCATTGACGGTAATGGTTTTATGCTGTCACTTAATTCTCCCAATAATCGCATAGCTTCAAAATGTCGGGCAATAACAGCCCAATCATAATAGCTCTGTGCGGTTCTGCTGTCGTATTTACCCTCCCACAAATGCAGAACGTTTTCAAAGGTCTTGTACCCTACTGTCCTGCCGTCCTCTAAAGTAAGTTCGGTATAATCATTATTGAAAATACTCTTTATATACTCTGTGCGGTCTTTGTTATCAGGATTACGTTCATAATAATCTTTGATTTCTTCCAGACTTGCTGACAAATGTGGTGTCGTTCTGAGAATTTCATTGATTACTTCATCACGTCCAAAGAACGGAAGGCTTTTATCCTCGTGCGTTCTGTCGTAATACTCTAAGCGAATATCACTTCCGCTTTCACGATTTCCTGTGCCGAATTGCGAAGGGAGTTCATCAGACGAACCCATTTCATCATATCCTCCGCTTTCATCTGTTCGGTCACTCCCTCTTTCTGTGCCATCTGGCTCAGAATTGTTTCCTCCATCTTGCTGGCTCTCTGTTCCACTTCCGCCAAGTGCTGTGTCAGTTCGCCCCTCGTCAGGAGATTGTAGTAAAGGACTCTGTGATGTTCCTTCAGAAACTCTCTCCTCATCTGAGCGTATCTGCCCAACGTCACTTCCGGCTGCTGTGGAAGTTTCAGGTTCGGAAGGCTGTAATCGCCCACCATCGTGTAGGTCAGTTCGTTCATTGTCCAAACTCCTTTCGTCGTTATTTTCAACCTTATTGTATTCATTTCTGTCCTGACCGACAATTATGCGATTTTGACGGTTGAGTGCAGTAATTGTTTTAGATATTTCCGTCAATCCCATTTCTGCAATATCACTGGTAGCAAATCCAAGTGCATTGAGTGTTTCCTGCGTATTGAAGTTGGTAACATCTCTGAAATCATCAAGTTCAAAATAACCGTCCGTATCAACGCCGAGCCTTGACATCATCATATATGCCACACTGTTTGTCACGACATTTTTATAAATGAAAGCCACAATATCCTCTTCCACTTCCTCAAAGGAACTGCCCTCGGTTGCATAGTAAAGGTCTTGCAGATAATCAGGGATATTATCCTCTGCCGCATTTCTTGCTGCTCCCATAATTGCTTCGGCAAGACTGCTCTTATTCTCAATCTCTCCGAAAGTGCTTTCCAATGTTTCAATCACATCAGCTTCGTATTCCTGACGCATATCCCAAATCGGGACTGTTCTTGAATATCTGCTTTCGTGAGTATCTGAAATATCAAAGTAATGTGTCAGTCTTTGCCGTGAACGGTTTTCATCAGCAAAAACAGCAATACCTCTTGCACCTCGGTTGACCCATCTGCCAAAAATTTTGTTCCACTGCTCTATCTCAAGAACCGCTGTTGCATCAGGTCGCTGTGCATATACAAGTAGCTGTTCGTCATAACGTAACTTATAATTTCGGCAAGCTGAAGCTAAGAATGCCTGCCAGTTCTGAGGATTTGACACAACCGTTTTGCAGGTGCGGTTGTAAAGCTCAGAAATAAGGTCATATTTTCGTGCCATTACTCTTGCACCTCCTTATCGCTGTTTTTCTCTGTTTCTGGTCTTGTTTTTTGACGGTTCGGATTGATTGACAGGTTCAGCTTTACTTCCACTAAGCTCCATTTTTTCAGCAAACTCGCATATATGATAGCAGCAATTTCCGACATACAAATGGTAGTCATCAATATACTTGCACACTCTGTCTGCTGTGTGTCCATCACGAAAAGTAATCCTGATTTTCCCTCCATCGGGAATATAGAATTTTAAATTGTAATGACTGTCTATAAATCGAATTTGCTTTTCCTGCGGCTCCGCTCTATTCTCCTGTTGCTTCATTTTCCTTACCTCTCATTTTTGTTGCTTCATCAGAACCGCCGCCCAAATATGAAAAGAGTTTACCGGACTTTGTATTCTTCTGAAGCTCCATAATCACACCCATATCAGGAATCGTGATATTCGGGATTTTCAGGATTGCTTCCATATCAAGCTGCTGCAACTTTTTCTCCGTATCACAACCGGAGTCAAAGAGTTTATTCAGCACCTTGACCTTATTCTGAAAAGTTGCTTTGTCTTTCACGAAAATACCTCCTTAGTTAATGTTGATTACGATAGAAATACTGCCGCTCTGTTCTTCTTTCTGCGGATTACGTGAATACTCAGGAAAAAGGGACTGTACTCTCTGCCTTGCCCTGCGTATGGTTTCAAAACAAGGAAGTCCGTATGCTCGGTAATTAAATACAATATCCTCAAGCGGAAGATTTCCGGCAGGTATATATCCGTATTGGTTGTAATAATGCAGAATGAGAAGCATATCATCATACCTCGACATCGGGCATTCCTTTAAGATTTCAAGCACTCGGCTCTCCACCGTTTTCTGTTGTTTCATAATGTTCCTCCAAAAAATTAAAGGGACAGAGTTTTTACGCTCTGCCCCGACTGGTTAATGTTCGCTTGTTACTTACTTCTTACGGTTTTTAACCTGAAGGAAGATAAAGCCGCCGACAATAACGGCGACTAATGCGATAGCGATAATTGTCTTTGCTTCCATTACTCGTTACTCTCCTTTTTCTTCTTTTTGTGTGCAACAACAGAAGTTACAGCGATACCGACAGCAGAAAGTCCGGCAAGGACATACCAAAGTTTCATATTGGTATCATCTCCTGTTTTCGGAGTATCCCTCAACTCATTGTGCATTTTTACAACGACTGTTTCATCAGGTTTGATAGTAACATTCTGGTCGGCAGGTGTGATATATGCGGCAGACGCATTGTTTGCCACTTCTGATACGGTATATTCGCCAATACGAAGTCCCTCAATCACGATTTCGCCATTCTTATCTGTTTCAAATGTCATATCATACCCGTTTGCTCCGGTTACTCTGAACGCAAAACCTTTGACCTTACCGTCTGAAGATGTCTTGACGATTTTCAGTGTTCCACGCATAGCTTCATTGATAAATCCAACTCCAGCCTTATTCTCAACGGAATAAGTTGTTTCGTCTTTCTCAATGAAAACAGAGTATTCTCCCTTATCAAGCAGGAAGCCCTCTGGTGCTTTTGTTTCACGGACAATATATTTTCCGTAAAGCAGCCCTTTCATCTCATAAATTCCGGTTTCGGTTTCTTCAAGATTTCCGATAAGTTCATCGCCATCATCAATCTTTCCATTCTCATTGATGTCCTTATATACCTCAAAGGTTGCACCCGTAAGTTTGTTGTCCGGATATTCGGCGTCCACTTTTGTGAGTCTGATATTGCCGTGAACATACTCATTGACAATCTCAATTTCAACTACCTGCTCGGCTTCGCTGATATTGACTTCATACGCTTTTTCATCAAGAACAAATCCCTTTGGCTGCTCGATTTCTCTTACAATCCATTTGCCATAAGGAACTTTTGCAAAAGAAAAACTACCGTCTTTTTTAGAGGTAGTCGTCATAAGTGCCGTATCCTTTGTAAATTCTGTTTCTTCGGCTTTGAAGATACCGATAACAGCACCCTCAAGTGCTTCTCCATTCTCGTCAATCTTCTTACCTGATACAGAACCATAGATAAGTTCATTCTTGATTTCTTTTCCGTCATTCACTTTGATTTCAACCGTTGCGGTATCCTGACCTGCGTATTCAAATACAACCGGATACTTCGTATCAGAGAGAACATAATGCTCATCGGTTGCAATCTCTTTGACATAGTATTTGCCAAACGGAAGGTCTGACTTCATAACAGCAGTTCCATTTTCATTTACGCTGACAATCTCCATCAGTCCATCAGCCGGAATAACTGTACCGCTTGCAGATACAATATCTTCTGCTGCATAAAGACCAAAGCTGATATTTTTGATTTCTCCGTTATCGCCAATACCAAATGTCTTATCCTTTTCAATGGCTTTTGCAAGGCTTACCTGAACTTTCTGTCTTTCGTTATAGAACGATGTGGAAGTTTCGGTAACAGAGATATTCTGACCTGCATAAGTAAGCTCAACCGTATGTGTTTCTCCACTGACTACCATTCCGTAAGGTGCGGTAATTTCCTTGACCTCGTATTTTCCGAGATAAAGTTCTTTGCTCTTCACAAATCCATCGGAGCTTGTTGTGATAGTATCTACCACTTCGCCCTTTGAATAGCGAAGTGTACCGTCCGGTGTACTAATATCTTCCGCAGCACGGACTTCATAAACTGCACCCTCAAGTCCTGCCACTTCATAAACAGGCTGATAAATAACATCACTGTCCTCAGAACCACTTACATTGACACCACTAAATACTTCTCCGGTCTTTTCAACCGTGATAGTACCTTTCTGTGCCATATTCGGCTTATTGACTTTCACAACAGTTACGCCGCCTTCCTCTGTGGAATTTTCTTCGGTAATATCAAAATATACCGGAGTATCATCAAGCACATATCCGTATGGAGCTTGTACCTCTACGATGGAATACCCCTTGCCGTAATCCAGTTTCTCAGGTGTGACAAGAGAACCGTTTGCGTCGGTATAGAACACATCAATCGTGGTCGGTGTCGGATAAGTAAAGGTCATTTTGACCTGATTACCATGCGGGTCGTAAATCTTAAATCCTGCTCCTGCATACGGAATACTCTTTCCGCTTTCTGCGTCCACCTTAACTACATTGACAAAGCTCTCGAAGTTACGGTTATTGATGAGATAACGATAAGTCTGTGCGTTCTGTGAAATGAACACATCAAAATCATCCATCATCTCTCTGCCTTCCCAACCGGAAGTCTGGTGTACGGTATAAATACCATACGGCATATCTTTGGTCTGACCGAAGCCATTTTCATCGCAAACAATGGTATCTCTCTCGTCTTTATTGGCTGCGTCATAGCTTCCGGCAGATTTCAAATAAATCTCAAAGGAAGCACCCTTTTCAGGAGTTTCAATCTTTGTTTCTCCATCATCAGTGTGTTTAATGATAGCCACGTTACCTTTGATTACCTGCTCGGTTACATCATTGGAAGTAAGATTGTGTTCCACCTCATAAAGTTTCGGGTCTGCACCCACTTCATGGATAGTCTTATCAAGCAAATATCCCTCTGACGGTGTAATTTCTCGGATTGTCCAGTCGATATCACAAACATATTCTTTAGTAGTGAACTGACCGTTTTCATCAGTAACATACTTATCTACAAGCGTTTCGCCCTTATAGATACCGTAAACTGCTCCCGAAAGTTTGGCATTGCCCTGTGCTTCGCCTTTCTCAGCGTCGCTCTTTGTTACTGTTACAGTAAACTTCTTCAAAATATTGTTGAAGTTTCTTGTGGTTACTTCTTTCCACTTCACTGGTGCAGTCTGATTTTTTGGCACAACATAACGGATAGCCGTGTCTACTTCTTCAAGGGTATATGGTTCAGAACCACTGATAAGCACATCTTTAAAAGTTGCCACACCGTTATTGTCTGTAACTGCATACTGGTCAACAGTATCACCGGAAAGAGAAGTACCGTAAAGATGGAACTTCACACCTTCAACAAGGTTATCTTCTGAGGACTTCACTACCTGAAGGTCGCCACGCTTCAATTTGTTATTGAAAGTAACCTTTGCAACCTGCCCTGCCACAACAGTAACTCTATGTGTTTCCTGCGGCTCGTACTTATCGTATGCCTGCTCGGTTACGGTATAGATACCCGGCATAAGATTATCAATCTGGAACTTACCGCCATTGGCTGTTGTAACTGTCTGATTGATACCATTTCCGGTAATCGTGAAGTTAATACCGTCAACTTTTCCGTCCTCACTGGTCTTTACAATCTGACAAGAACCATAGCTGACTTTCATCTTCACATAACCGTTGATACTGTCGCTTACTTCCTGAGCATAGCTGACAACATCCTGCACACTGGAGTTCTGACCGTGTTTACCCTCTGACCATACAACCACACCTCTGCGGACTGCATTTTTCTTCGTTGCGGTAATGGTAAATTCCTTACTCGGTGCAGTATCCATAGAAACAGTAAGTTTGTTACCATTCACTGAAAAACTTACTCCACTGATACTTGCCTTGAAATTATACTTAGACAGCACATTATTGGAATCTGTCAGAGTAGTTGCGTACTTGCTTCCGTTCCACTCAAGTTCTATTGTCTTTGCCGAACCGGATGATTTATTACAAAAACTCGGTATGGTCGCATGGTTCTGTACACTCTGCACCATACTGTTGTAATAACTAAAAATCTTATTGCGGAGCGGATGCTTTGCATTGATGACATCTTTCACATTGCTGCAACCACTGGCTGCTACATGATTGAAGTTCGCATCACGCTCTCCGATAACAGTTTCCCAGATAAGAAGCTGTGTAGCATAAGCCTGTGCAATGCTGTTTGCTGCTGCTTCATTCTGTGACCTCCAAGAAGTCGAGATTGTCCCACGATAGCCATACTGTAAAATACGACCAACGAAAAGACGGATTTCATCTCCGGAAATAACCCCATTGGCTGCAAGGTTATTAAAATAATTTTCGTCATACTTATTCATTGTCTGACCGACCTTGAGCGAAATTCCCGGCTCAATACAATAAGCAACATTGCCTGAGTATGAGCCAATAGCCTTAAGATTGGTAAAATTGGAACGTCCGGTATGCCAACCATTTTTCAAGGTCAAATTGCTATGTCCCCATACCCCATCGTAATTAGCATCGCCATCACGAGGGAAATCGACCATATAAACATCGGCTTTTTCTCCCGAAGCAGCATATGCTGTTGTCGAGCCAATGCCTGCAAAAGTGGTCACACACATAAGGGTCGCCAAGAAAAGCGATGTGACTCTTTTGAATTTTGACTTTATCATTGCGTTTCCTCCTGTAAAAATTGAAAACACACCGTATCGCTACGATGTGCCTTTGTGGATTTTTTCTTACGGCAGAATTTACCTGCCGAAAAACAAATGCGGATTTTTCGTTAATTTTTCATTTTACCATACACCTCCAGTCCGTTCATACTGTGCGATTCCCCCTTAGAGATAGACATATACTTTGAGATAGTTATATTCAAGTGAGATAGTATATATCATTTTCGGTAGGTAAAAGTATAACTAAGGGGTTAGAGTGTGAGAAAGGGGAACTGTAAAACAGGCTATCTGCTGTCACGCTCTGCACGATTACGCAAGAACTTGTTGTAATGCTCCAATGCTTTGCAGACAAAATCCTCCGTCTGACTGACGGGAATGTTTTTCGGGATAAGCTGTCTTACTCTGTCGCCCCTCAACACAATTTTCTCCTTTTGGTTCGGCTTTTCCTCAGACATAACAGCGTGGATTGCTTCGGTTGTAAGGTTGCCCTCGTTGAATAACTTTCGCATACGGATTGTCTGGTCGTGTGACGGGGTTGCGTCATTCAGGTCGATTTCGTCAACCACATCACGCTGGCAATCTTCATCAAGGTAAGAAAGTTCTACGGCAGGACGCATTTTAATACGCCCCTCATCAACAAATTCAAGCAGCTCGGGAACAAGGTTTGTCAGGCGGACATAACGGTGTATCTGATTTCTACTGTCGCCACATTCCTCGCTCATTAAATCAAGACTTTGCTTTCCTCGTAAATCAATCCCCACTGGGGATGCATTTTCTTTGCTCGGTCTGCCTGCTTGCCTTTTCATTGCTTCCAAACGCATTTTATAGGCAAAGGCTTTTTCACTTGGCAATATCTCTGACCTCTGAAAATTACTCTCTACCATTAAAATGGTCGCTTCATCTCTGTTCAGGTCTACAATCTCACTTCTCAGGGTTTCAAATCCTGCCAGTTCACAAGCTCGCTTTCGTCTGTGTCCTGAAACAAGTTCATATCTGCCGTCCTCTTTCTGCCTTACCGTTGCCGGAGTAATAACCCCTCTTTCCTTAACACTCTCCACAAGCTGCATCATATCTTCATCGTCCCTGACCTTAAACGGGTGGTCGGGAAAATCATCAATCAGCTCCAATGGAATATCTCGGATTTTTGAAAGCTGTTCTTCATCTCGCTGTGCCTGCGTGGTAAATAAATCATCGAGCTTCGTGAGAGTGAAGTCGCTCTTTCTTCCTGCCATCGGCTAACACCTCCTTTGTAAATTCAGCGTATGCCTTAGACACTGTGCTGTTTGGCTCATAAGCATAAATGCTCTTGCCTTTGGAAGAAGTTTCAGCGGCTTTTACGGCAATCGGGATTTGTGTTCGATACATCCTTATCTGATTACCGAAGTTTGCCCTGAGTGCTTCCACCGTACTCTTTGCAAGGTTTGTTCGGCTATCCACCAAAGTAAGCAGCATACCGTCTATCTTAATATCCGGATTGATATACTTCTTTACTTTTGAAATGGTCTGCACAAGCTGTGTCATACCCTTTGCAGGCAAATACTGAGCCTGAACCGGAATGATAACACTGTCTGCCGCCGATAAAGCATTGAGCGTAACCATACCAAGTGAAGGCATACAGTCTATAATTACATAATCATATCTGTTCTTCACTTGACTCAGATAATTCTTGAGTGTAGTTTCTCTGCTCATTGCGTTTACAAGGTTAAATTCCATTGCTGAAAGCTCAAGGTTTGCCGGAACAAGGTCAACACCTTCTTCGTGATGCAGGATACCAACCATAGGGTCTGTCATCGTTTCATTGATTACATCTGTGAGTTTCGTTGCAAGCGTGATACCCAAGCCGTCTGTATCCTGCCAACCAAGACAAGTCGTTAAATCGCCCTGCGGGTCTGCGTCTATGAGCAATACTTTCTTGCCCTGCATTGCAAGCCCGACTCCAAGATTAACTGTTGTGGTGGTTTTTCCGACTCCGCCTTTCTGGTTACATACGGAAATCGTTTTGCAGTTTGACACTTCTTTTTGCCCTCCTTTCTGAAAATTCATAGCCACCGCATTATGGCTATGTACCTGACCGACTCATTTCCTAATCGGTCATAGCAATATTTGTTCTCAACACCCCTTGCCAAGCAAAATGCTTATGGGAAGTCACTAAGGAACAGACTGCTTATCTGTATCATAGGATTCTAACCTCTGCCGGGTACTCCGCCAGCTCCGTAGAGAAGTATCATTATCATTCTGACT
>OGPH01001454.1_pt1 | contig 17573 bp, 13 predicted proteins | sample 1552891 | NCBI WGS metagenome assembly OGPH01 (sample SAMEA2580272, study PRJEB22360) | human gut metagenome | biome: human gut; feature: human-associated habitat; material: faeces | place: Denmark | collected 2008/2010 | reverse complement strand
ATCGTGCTGTTTCCTGTTTCTGCACACAGGGACTCTTCCGCGCGCCCTGGCGGCGTTGTTTGACGCCCGCAGGGCGGAGTTCAGCCGCCACGCGGAAGAAGGCCCTGTGGGCAGAAGCTTGGAAACAGCCGATTTTTGAAGCGGCTTACGGGGAAAGAAATATGCCCGGCCCCTGCGTCCTCTTTTGATGCATAAACCTGGGCGCGGGAAGCCCCTCTTTTGCCCTGCCCGTAACAGAAATACGCGGGATGGCGGGCCGGACGGGCAAGGCTGTGTGTCGGGATCTTAAGCGTGCATGCTCTCCGCTGCCTTATTCACGCAGGAGATGGCATTCAGGCTTCTCGGATACCCGATGTAAGGCAGGCATTGGGAAACGACCCGAATCAGGAAATCTTTATCATTTCCCAGATTCATATTGCCGCGGGCGTGGGCGGTAAGCTGGGGTTCGCAGCCTCCCTGCGCGGCCAGGAAGCAGAAGGTGATCAATTCCCGCTGCTTCAGATCCAGTCCGGTGCGCGTGTAGTAATCGCCGAAGCAGTTGGCGGCCAGCCAACGGTTGATATGGCCCTGCTTCCAGGCTTCCTTCATGGATTCCCCGAAGATATCCACCTGTGCCTGAGCACCTTTTTCCAGCCGGTTTTCCATGGTTGTGGTGGCCTGGCCGGGGAGAGGAAGCTTTACGCCGCGCCCTTCCAGGATATCGTTGGCAGCATCCAGAAACGGCAGAACACGGCCGATTCCCAGATAGTCCACCGCCTGATAGATGATCTCTTTGGCCATGACGGGCGTGACGCCGGCATCCAGGGCACGGGGCAGTTCCAGCCGGAATTCGTCGATACCCTGACAGCCGAGCAGAGTTGCGAGGATCGCCGTATGGCGGGTATTTTCATCCAGCTGCTGTCCGGGTTCATTTATCACCTCATCAAAGGCGAAATGTTCAAAGCGCTCCATGAATTCAGGATCGCTTTCATGATAATTTCTCATAGCGACATCAATTCCTTTCCATAAAACACGAGTAAAATCGACTCTGCGGCCATGCCGTTAGGATAATTTGGAAAACGCCTCATCATCCACCGGCTCCAGCCATTCGTTACTGGTTTCTGTGCCGGGGACTTCCACCGCGATATGGGAAAACCAGCTGTCCGCTTTGGCCCCATGCCAGTGCTTCACTTCCGGAGGGATGACGATGACTGTGCCCGGCTCCAGGCTGACCGCTTCTTTTCCTTCTTCCTGATACCATCCGCTTCCGGCCGTACAGATGAGAATTTGTCCGCCGCCGGTTTTGGCATGATGGATGTGCCAGTTGTTGCGGCAGCCCGGCTCAAAGGTGACATTTGCAAGGCCTACAACGCTTTCTCCAGGCTGAGTTAAAGGATTCAGATAAGAATTCCCGATGAAGTATTGGGCGAAGGCAACATTCTCCTGCCCGAGACCGAATACATTCTGTTCATCAAATACTGCTTTGTCTTGGATTTTCATGATGGAATACCTCCTTTATTTGTCTTTTCATGAATCAAAACGATGAAAGAAACCTGACGATGAGATCACAGCAACTTTTTTTCAGGCGCCTTTTTATCGGATAAAAAGCTGCCTGGTATCTTTGCGCCATGCTCACGGATGTGGTAGCGAAGATAGTCCAGTTGTTCCAGCTGTTGTTCCCGGTTATGCACCTCTTCCAGAATGCTGCGTCGCTTTTCTTCCAGCATCTTTAGCCGCCTGGCCTCCGTGTTGTCCTGTTCCAGCAGAAGCTTCATATAGTCCTTAATTTCTTCATTTTCAAAGCCGATGTCACGCAGGGTCAATATCAGGCTCAGCCGTTCCAGATCTGCGTGCGTATACTGCCAGACACCCGCTGTTTTGGCTTCCATGCCGCACAGCCTCCAGCTTTCATATGCGCGAAGGATCTCGAGAGGAATGCTATACTGTTCGCTCACTTCATAGATTGTCATTTACAGGCTCCTTCCGATGGGATCCGAAACAAAGGCTTCCCGCGCCAGGCGGGCCGCCCTGCGTTTGGTCAAAAAAATAGGTGTTCTGCCTGAACACCTACATTGTAGTCTTTCTGAAATTCTCTGTCTAATGCTTATCTTCAATCCTGAATGATGCCTAAAGCGTATTCTTTCATGTATGCAATGAACCGCGAAGCCGCGGGGGAGAACATCTGAACCTTTTTCCAGACCAGGACAGTTCCATAGCCCAGGGGCGGAGAAACAGGAACGAAACAAAGATCTTTATAGGAACAGTCCAGTTCCAGCGTGAGGACATAGCTGCCCTGGTGGCGGGCCAGGATGGCCTGGTTATACAGGAGATTGCCGCTTGCGACGACATGGATTTGATCCGCATAGGGACCAAACCAATTCATGAATTCGTTTTGAAGCGTTTCTCTCTGGGGAAGGATCAGGGGAAGGCCGATCAGATCCTGAGGCTGAATGCTCTTTTTGGCGGCCAGAGGGGAATCGCTTCTCATCAGAACGCCAAATCGTTCCCGGAGCGGGGTGCGGACAAAACCATATTTGGCAATATCAACCGGTTCCTGCAGTAGGCCGATGTCCAGGATGCCCCGTTCTATGCGCTCTTTGATATTGTCGGAGTTTCCGCTGTAAAGCTCAAACTGAACCAGAGGATTTTCCTGCTGAAAGGAAGTGATTAACTCCGCAAGAAACTGAGAACTCTGAAGTTCTCCGCTGCCGATAGAGATTTTGCCGGACAGCTGTTCCCTTTTATGAAGCAGTTCATCCTTGGCCTTTTCGGACAAAGAGACGATTTCCTCCGCCCGGCGGCGCAGAAGCATGCCTTCCTCGGTCAGAACAATATGGTGGCGGCTCCTCTGAAACAGCTTGACGCCCAGCTCCTCTTCCAGCTGCATCAGCTGTCTGGACAGGGTGGGCTGTGTCAGGTGCAGTAGATTGGCCGCTTTTGTGATATTTTCTTCTCTGGCAACCATCAGAAAATACTTCAGCACACGGATTTCCATGGGAATCCCTCCTTCTTTAACAGGATATCATGTATGGTTCAGGATAGCAACATCGAGCAGGAAGCGGGACAGATTAAGAAGTTATTGCTCAGGCCTTAGCATATGCTGTTCTGCCCTCCAACGCCAGCCCCATCCGGGCATCCCTCTGTCCCTGCGGTGGGTATGTTGTTTGCTGGTACACGAACGCGCGAAACGGCAAACGCGATTTGTAGAGAATGCCTTTCGCGTATTGAAAAGGATACGAAAGAGGTATTAGACAGTGAGAAGGAATCTTATTATAGTAAAAATTATGACATATATAGGACTCAACCCAATGGAAACGGGATTGGCAAAAGGCCAGAGAACGTTATAATGCGGCGGTAAGGGAGGAAAACAGGAGAATGGAATATAGAAAATTGCCTCATGGGGAGGAACAAATCAGCATCATCGGGCTGGGAAACAGTTCGTTGGGGGCGGCAGGAGAGGAAGAAGCGGTGCGCTGCATCTCCATGGCGATAGAAAACGGAATCAATTATTTTGACATGGCTGCGGGAGATGCTGCGCCGTTTCCTGCATACGGGCGTGCCGTGGCAGGATGCAGGGAGCGCGTGTATTTCCAGATCCATTTCGGTGCGGATTACCGGAACGGAAAATACGGATGGACGCTGAAGCTGGATGAGATCAAGCGTTCCGTTGACTGGCAGCTGAAAGCCCTGAAAACGGATTATATCGACTTCGGCTTCATTCATTGCATTGATGAGGAGGCGGATCTTGCAGCAGCGGAAAAGCAAGGGACGATCGCCTATATCGAAGAACTGAAGCGCCAGGGAGTGGTGCGGCATATCGGCCTTTCGTCCCATACGCCTTCTGTGGTGGAAAAGGTGCTGGATAAAAAGATTCTGGACATGCTCATGTTCAGCATCAACCCGGCATATGACTACAGACACGGAGAATATGCGGCGGGAAGTACGGATGAACGTTCCGCCCTGTACCGCAGATGTGAAGCGGAAGGCGTGGGAATCTCCGTGATGAAGGCATTTGGCGGCGGACAGCTTCTGGATGCGGCAACCTCTCCCTTTGGCCGGGCGCTGAGCGAATATCAGTGTATGCAGTATGCCCTGGATCGGCCAGGAGTCCTGACTGTGCTTCCCGGCGTGCGTTCAAGGGAAGACCTGAAGCGCGTGCTGGGCTTCCTGAACGCATCGGAGGAAGAGAAGGACTATTCTGTGCTGGGCGCGTTCACACCCAAGGAAGCGGCAGGCGCATGCGTTTACTGCAATCATTGCCAGCCCTGTCCCGCCGGGCTGGATGTGGGTCTGATCAATAAATATTATGACCTGTCCGAGGCGGGAGACGAACTGGCCAGGGATCATTATGCTAATCTGGAGAAAAAAGCTTCAGACTGCGTCGGCTGCGGACACTGTGATTCCAGATGCCCTTTCCATGTGAAGCAGTCGGAACGGATGAAAGAAATCAGCGCTTATTTTGGAAGCTGAGAAAAAAGAAAGGCTCATTTTCCTTGAAGAACAGCAGCCCTGTGGTTTTGTGATGAAACCGCAGGGCTTCTTGTCTTTCTTTTTGCGAGGAGAACAGATTGTTACTGCTCACGGGGTGGGGAGACGCCCATTCTATTTGAAGGAACCGCATGGAAATAGTATAATGTGGGAAAAGAAAAAATTCGGGTAACAGTTCAGACAGGTCTGCGCATTCCCTGCGCAGACCGTGCGAAAACGAATCGGCAGCAAGCATCCGGCAATGTATCGGAAGAGGTGGCCTGGGCTGCCGGAATGCAATGCGGGGGGAGGAAGCATTGAAAAAGCAGAAAGAAGGTTACAGCGTATTCAACAATCTGCGTTACCTATTAGGGGGTATCTGGGCGAGCGACAGGCGGTTGATGCTGCTGATGGTGATTGAGTCGGCATGTATGGTAACGACGCCTTACATTGCCATGTATCTGCCCAAAGTGGGAGTGGATCTGGTAATGAGCCATGCGCAGATATACAAGGCGCTGCTCCTGGTGGGCAGGCTGGGAGCGGGAATGGCGCTTTCTCAGATGCTTGGGGCCATGGCATCCAGGGGGAAAACCATGCGTCAGCACCGCCTGAGAAGTTATTACCGCAACTTGTTGTTCGGCAAAACGCTGGACTGTGACTATGAACATGTGGAGAGTCCGCAGTGGCAGGATCAATACGAACAGGCCAGGCTGATGAGCGTGAATTGGGGGCCCTGGTCTGCCACCACGCTGATGAGTGAAGGAGCGGTGAAAATCTGCGGCGCATTGGTCAGCTTTTGCCTGTATGGAGGCATCATTGCGGCGATCAATCTTTGGCTTCTGGTGTTTCTGATCGGGCTGTCCGTGCTGAACTTTCTGGCTCTGCGCCGGGCCCAGAAATATGAAATGAGCAGATTGGCGGAGCGCAGCGGCATTCAAAGGCGCCTGGCCTATATGACGGAACAGGCACAGGACATGCATTTGGGGAAAGATCTTCGCCTGTATGAAATGACGGGATGGATTCAGCAGCACTATCATCACTATAGAGATGCACATTACCGTCTGCGTAAGGATGTACAGAATCATTACTGGTATGGCGCTTTTGTGGAAGCGGTAACCCTGTTCCTGCGGGATGGAGCGGCTTATCTGTACTTTCTGTGGGAAGCGGCTGGCGGCAGAATGACACCTGGGGATTTCGTTCTGGCCTGCAATGCGGTGCCGCCCCTGAACCGAATGCGCGCTTATCTGGAAGCAGCGGACGAACCGGAACCGAATCCAGCGGCAGATCTTCCGCCCGCAGGGGAGCCTGTTGCCATCGAATTCCGGGACGTATGTTTCTCCTATCAGGGGAAAAACCAGGTGCTGGATCATTTCAGCCTGACGATCGAACCCGGGGAAAAAATCGCCCTGGTGGGCGTAAACGGCGCGGGAAAGACTACGATCATCAAACTGCTGTGTGGTTTCTATAAACCGGATTCCGGGCGCATCCTGATTGGAGGCAACGACGTTTCTTCTTATAAAAAGGAAGATCTTTACAGCCTGCTATCTCCGGTATTCCAGGAGGCTACCATTCTTCCTTTTACAGTGGCCGAGAATGTCTCCCTGCAGATGGAGGGGCGGACGGATAAGGCCCGCGTGCGGGAATGCCTGAAACGGGTGGGACTGTGGGAAGCTGTGAGCCGTATGCCTGAGAAAGAGGACAGCCTGTTAATGAATCTGGAAAAGAAGGGAGGAAATGGGCTTTCAGGCGGACAGCAGCAGAAGCTTCTGATGGCCCGTGCCCTGTATAAGGATGCCCGGCTTCTGTTTTTTGATGAGCCGACGGCGGCTCTCGATCCGATTGCAGAGAGCGAGACGTATGAGCTGTTCCATTCTCTCTCCGGGGAGAAAACCTCCATCTACATTTCCCACAGACTGGCCAGCACCCGCTTCTGCAGCAGAGTGATTTACCTGGAAAACGTCAGGGTGAAGGCGAGCGGAAGTCATGAAGAACTGCTCCTCTCCTGCCCGGAATACGCGGAGATGTATGCGGTACAGAGCCATTATTACAAGAAAGGGGAGGCCTTATCCGCCTCCAAGGTGCGCGATGCGTCACAGGAAGGAGCGGCAGTATGATCGGAATGACTACCGCAGAGAAAAAATCTGCAAAAACAACCTCTGCAAAAGGCTCCTCTGTGAAAAAAACGGGATTTCAAATGCTGACCCGCGCGCTCGGTTCTATGTGGCGGCATGAACCTGCTGCCCTTGTGATGGCAGTGTTTTGGGCGGTCTGTGAGGCGCTGCTTCCCTTTGGCCCCATGATTTTGCTGTATCTGTTTGTGGATGGGTTGGAACGGGGCCTCTCCTTTGCAGATCTGTTTCCGGTGACGCTTGTGGGCGTGACTCTGATTTTTATGTTGAAAGCAGCCCGGGGCAAATTGAAATTCTGTATCTGGCCGCATATTGAGAACTGCAACGAACTGTCCGAATGGGAATTCACCGAGAAGACCATGAAGCTGGATTACGAACAGGCGGACAGCCAGGAAGCGGCGGCCATGCGTGCGAAGATCCGAAACGATTATAACTGGGGATGCGGCGCATATTTCATGATCCCACAGTTCCAGCTGCTGATTGTCGCGCTGATCGGTCTTTGCATCTCTGCCCTGCTCCTATGGCCCATCCTGGCAGAGGGAAAGCTATGGCAGCACCGGAGCCTGTATGTGTTTATTGTGTTCGCTGCCGCGATTACCTGTTTTGCCGCGTGGTTTGAAAAAAACACCCGAAGCGCCGAAGAAACGCTTCGGAGTGAATACGACGAAGAGAGCAGCAGGAGCAACTATCTGCTGTGGGGAGGGATCACTTATAAGGAAGGAAAGGATATCCGCATCTATCAGGCCCAGCCTTTAATCAAGGCCGCTCTGCGGGAGGAAAAAGAGGATAAAATGGTAGAGGGGGAGAGCCGCCTGGAGGCACGGGCCGGAATGACTGATGGTGCAGCGTCGGGCCTGCTTCTGGGAACCTCCTATCTGTTTATTGTGCTGCGCGCTCTGGCAGGGTCGCTGTCAGCAGGAAGCGTGGTGCTCGATGAACCCACGGCCGCCCTGGCTCCCATTTCCGAATATGAGGTTTACAGCACGTTCCATAAGCTGATTGGAGAGAAAACCGCAGTTTTTATCTCACATCGACTGTCCTCCTGCCGTTTCTGCGATGAAATCCTGGTGCTTCATGAAGGAGAGCTGGTACAGAGAGGAACGCATGAGGAACTGCTGGCCCAAGAAGAGGGAAAATATTATCAGATGTGGCGCGCACAGGCGCAGTATTATGAAGAAGGGCAGGGATAACCGTTCCGATCGGTCTGAACGGTTGTAAGCGTCGGTAAGGGCGTGATCGATGAATTTTCCATGCGCACCTGGGAGCCGGAGGATGTGCTTGCCGTGTATGACTCCCTTGCCAGGGTACATGAGCCGGTCAATAAGCTGGCTTTGGTGCCGGAGAGTTTTTAACATTTGGGATATATTTATTTTACGCTATATGCCGGATTCGGGGAGGGGTAGTTGCATGCTGAGCGTCCTTTCCCTATAATATTCATGTAACGGCATATGTGCAGTCTTTGCTTTGAAGAAAGACAATAAGGTGATAAGCATTGAATTTATTTGAACGGATACCGGATCGCTTTTTCAGCATTCTGACCTCAGCCAAGAAAGAACTGTATGTGGAGGCGCTTTTTGTTCTCAGGCAGGCTTTTAAGACGGAATTGGTCATCCGGAGGGAGGATCTCGTCTCCATGCTGGTGGATTCGCTGGAGACGGGTATGCTGAATGCGGACTTTACGGAAGAAGAGGAAGAGATGGGCGTGGCGGTCGGAAGCGGCGAGGGGCTGTCTGGCAAGGCGCATCTGCTGATCAGGAGGCTTCGCGATACTGGTTGGCTGGAATTGGAATACGAAAGAGGCTCCTTTGACGAGAACATCGCGATTCCGGACTATGCCATTGAGGTCATCAATCTGCTGTACGACCTGTCCTCTGACAGAGTGCGGGAATATAATAGCTATGTTTACGCGACCTATGCGGCGCTCAGGAATTCTGAGGAAAATCATGAATATCTTTATCAGGCATTGTCAGCGGCCTACCAGAACACCGCGCGCCTGGTGGATGAACTGAAGCTCCTTTTCAATAATATCAAACGTTATTATCAGCGTATCGGTGACAGCATGGATGTCAATGAGCTCTTATATGAGCATTTTGACAGATATAAAGAGCAGATCGTGGATACAATCTATTATCCGTTAAAGACGATTGATTCTGTCCCGCGGTTTAAATATTCGATTCTTTCCACCTTAAATGAATGGCTCTTGGATGAACGTATCCTTTCGGACATTGTGGAACAGGGTGTTTCCAGGCATGTGTTTGCGGACGCGGAAGAAGGACGGGACGAGACGCTCCGCATGATCAGTTATGTGGCGGATACCTATGAGAATATTGAGGGCATGATTGCAGATATCGACAAGAAGCATGTGGAATATACCAATGCGTCCATTGACCGGATCCGCTACCAGATGAATGCGGATCGGAGCGCAAAGGGAAAGCTGGCCGCGATCCTGCAGCGCTCCCATGAAGAATCTGTTTTCCGGAGAATGGACGCTTCGCTGGAAGCATACAGGCATTCCTACGCGGATATGCAATCCCTGTACAGCAGGGCGAAGCGCACGGTCAAGACAGAGGGGAAACCGCTGGCATTGGAAAAGAAGGAAGAGCGGCCGCAGCTGGTTGAAAGCTTCCTGGAAGACGTGCGCAGGCAGTACAGCGACCGGAGGATAGACGCCTATATAGAAGGGCTGTTCGGGGCAAAGCAGGAATTCGGGACAGAGGATGTGACCATGGAACAGGCGGAGCACTTTATTCTTTTTCTGCTTGGTACGCTGCGCGGGAGGGAGAAGAGCGCGTTTTATTCAGTGAAATTTGGGGAAGGAAATGTGAATCGGCAGGGATACAGCCTTCCGCAGGTGAGGTTTATGAGAAAGAAGGGCAGGGAGAATGATTGAGGAGAGATTTGAAAAGCTTACCATGACGGAGCAGGAAAGCTTCAGGCGAATCGTGAATTCCCTGTTGGCGCACACTTACCTTCTGCAGGGTAGCTATGATTTTGCGGATCATATGAACCGCACGAACCCGGAATATATTTTTGTGGAGCGGAACTTCGATTTGTTCCGGGAATATCTGGAATTTGCAGGATTCAGCCTGGAAAGGGACAGCAACTACGGCGTGATCTGGCTCTCTAGCGGGTATGAGTCCAACCGCTATAAATTCGACAAGGCCACGACGCTGATGATCTATGTGCTGCGGTTGATCTATGAGGAAGAGAGGGAGAAGCTTTCGCTTTCCAGTGATATTTTCACCAGCACCGGGGATCTTGTGCACAAGATGATTTCCCTGGGGGTCATAAAGAAGAAATTGCCCAATAATACGCTGCGGGATTCCCTGCGCATCCTGCAGCGTTTCCGGATTATTGAGAAGGTGGAAGGGGCATGGGAGGCGGCGGATACCCGGCTTTTGATCCTTCCCACGATTCTGTTTATCGTCACAAACGAACGGATCAGCAATATGTACCAGCTGATTGATGAAGAGGAGACAGGAGAGGATGAAGAAGCTGAAGAGGATGCTGCTGATCCACTGGCATCATTATGAAATGGAAATGATAGAATTTGAGATGATCAATTTCCTGACCGGCAAAACGGCCGCCGGAAAATCCACGATCATCGACGCCCTGCAGCTAGTGCTGCTGGGAGATACAGGAGGCGGTTTTTTTAATAAAGCGGCGAATGAAAAATCCGCCCGGACGCTCAAGAGCTACCTTTTTGGGGAAATGGGGGACGATGGAGCTACCGGATTCCGTTATCTGAGGAACGAGCGTTTTTCCAGCTATGTTGCGCTGGAGTTTGAGGATACGCAGAAGCAAAAAAACTTTACGGTGGGGATCGTCTGTGACTGCTATAAGGATCAGACCTTTGACTATAAGTGGTTTATGTTGCATGCGGATGGGATTCCGGAGAACCGGTTTGTGGATGAGGGGAGCAATACGCCTTTTGACATTGCTGGCCTGAGGGCCTATTTTGCCCGCGTCTACGGGAAGAAGAAAAACAGCCTGTATGAATTTTATGATACGAATAAGCGGTATCAGGAAGTGACGCTTGGCAAATTCGGGCAGATGAAGAGTAAATACCGCGTTCTGCTGAAAAAGGCGGTGCCTTTTTCACCCATTTCCGATATAGAGAAGTTCATCACGGAGTCCATCTGCGATGTGAAGAACAACATCAACGTGGAGCAGATGCAGAGTGATATCCGCCAGTATAAGAACCTGGAAGAGGACGCGAGAAAAGCCCAGGAGCGGATCGGATACCTGAAGGAGATACGCGACATCCACCAGAATTATGAGAAAGAGAAGAATCGGTTCATCCAGCAGAGCTATATTGTGATCCGTGCGGAGCAGGAAGAGTATGAGGAACAGGAGCGCGCGCTCAAGGCACAGGCGGAAGAGAAGCGGGCGCAGATCGTGCAGCAGCAGGAAGAGATGGTTTTCCTGAAGGGGGAAGCGGAAAAGCTGAAGGCTGAGTACGAGAAGCTGGAGGAAGAGTACAGAGGCTCCGATATTGTCCAGAGGGAAAAACAGCTGCGGGAGAAGCTGGAGAAACTGGGAGAACAGATACAGGGCTTGGAACAGGGATTTCGGGACGCGCTGCTTCATCTGCAGGGCTATGCGGATGAATGGGGCAGGGCGCTTGCTCTTGCGGGAAAAGCGGGATATGAGCCCGGGGAGAAGTATGCTAGGCTCGTGGAGGACATGCGCGGCGTGACGGAGAAACGAATAGCAGAGTTTCCCTTCCGGGAGGCTGCCGCCGGCCTTGGGGCGCTTAAGAATGAACTGAACGAATACCGGATCGAACTAAAAAACCGGGCGGAGCAGATCCGAAACGACATGGAGGAGCTGAAAGGAAACATCCGGAACCTGGAAAAAGGGATCAAACCTTTTCCCCGGCAGGTGACCGCATTGAAGCGCCTGTTGGAGGAGGAGCTCTTTGCGGCGCAGAAAAAGGCGGTGCAGGTGTCTGTGCTGGCGGATCTCCTTGAAATCCGGGATCCTGCATGGAGGGATGCCATCGAAGGGTATCTGGATCGGCAGAAATTTTACCTTCTGGTGCCGGAGAAGCATTATGAGGATGCATTGCGCATTTATGACCGGGAGAAAAAGGAGAACGCCATCTATGACGCGGGCCTTGTGGACATAGGGAAGCTTCGGAAGAATTTCCATAAGGAGCCGCTGCCTGGTTCGCTCTCTGAGGAAATCGAGACGGAGGACGAAGATGCGAGGCTCTATGCGGACTACCTTCTGGGAAATGTCATGAAATGCGAACGGGCGGAAGAATTGAACCGCTATCAGACAGCTATCACGAAAAGCTGCATGCTCTACAAAGGATATGTGAGCCGGAAGCTGAATCCGTCCAGGTACGCCACGCCTTTCATTGGACGCCGCTCAATGGAATTGATGCTGGAGCGGTACAGGAAGGAACTGGAAGGGCAGCAGGTGCTGTATGCACAGGTCGGGGAGGCGCACCGCCTCATAAAGGCCGCCTCCGAAACAGAGGCTTTAAGTGATTACGAAGCCGCACAGCATGAAAAGGCGGCTGGGATGGGGGGAACGCTTGAAGAGCTCCAAAAGGAGCGCGGGAAGGTGCAGGAAGAGTACGCTCTTCTTGATTTTACATATCTGGAGCGGATGAACTGTGAGATCAGCCGCCTGAAGGAGGAGAGGGAAAACAAGGAAAGCGCCTGGCATAAGCTGGATAAGAAAAACGAACGCCTGCAGACGGAATTGGAAGGGATAGAAAAGGAAAAGCTTCCGGAGAGCATCGCGAATATCGCGGCCATTCAGAACCGGATTGATGAGCGGTTTGACATGGACTGGATACAGGAGAACGGGGAACCCCGTTTCCAGGAGGTGCGCACGCAGCCGGGAGAATTCACCCATTCCTTGCGGGAACGTTTCTATGCCAGCATGAAACAGACTGAGATCCGGCGCGATCGGCTCAGAAAAGAGAGAACTCAGAAGCGCGCCGCCTATAACAGCGCTTATAAGATGCCGTATGACATTGAACTGGAGAGCAACCAGCATTTTGACAGGGAGCTCGATGAACTGGAAGGGATCAAGCTCCCGGAGTATGTGGAGAAGATCCGGGACTCCAGGCAGAAAGCTTACGATCAGTTCCGAGACGACTTTATAGCCAAGATCAAGTCCAATATCGAGTCGGTATCGCAGCAGATCGAGGAGCTGAACGACTCCCTGAAAAAGAGCGTCTTCGGCACGGATCGGTACCGTTTTATAAAAAATCCGAGGCCGGAATACAGGAATTATTATGATATGATCATGGATCCGCTGCTGATGGATACCGGCGGATGGAATATTGCCTCCCAAAGCTTTAACGAGAAGTACCAGAAGGAGATCGATGAATTGTTCCAGCTGCTGATCCTCAACGAGACCAACGTCAGCGCAGAACGACGGGCGGAATACGAGAAGAGCATTAAGAAATTCACGGATTATAAGACCTATTTGGTGTTCGACCTGGTTGTGACGGATGAAAAAGGGGAAGAACAGCGGTTATCCAGGACGCTCACCAAGAAGTCCGGGGGTGAGACCCAGATTCCCTTTTATATCGCTCTTCTGGCCTCCTTTTCCCAGGTATGCAGGATCCGCAATAAGAGCCAGAACAATACACTGCGGGTGATTATCCTGGACGAAGCCTTCAGCAAGATGGATGGCGAGCGGATCCGGGAGAGCATCCGGCTTCTGCGGCGTTTTGAATTGCAGGCCATTTTCTCTGCCCCGCCTGAGAAGATCCCGGACATCGCCCCGCTCGTGGATCGCAATATCGCAGTTTATAAGGATGACAGGCATTCCTTTACCCGCCACTTTGACCCTAAGGAAATCGAGGAGGCCGCAGATGCAGACGGACTATGAGAGACAGCTTCTGGAAAAACTGCTCGCAAAATATGAAAGGAGCAAGGCATATATAACCGGCCGGTCATCAAGAAAGATCGCGCTTTCGGCTTCAAAGGAGGAGTGGATTCAGAGAGGGATGGAGGAGCCCGAAGAGAAGGGACTTTTTCTTGCCACCCTCGAGGAACTGAAACGACAGGGACTGATCGACTATTCCTGGGTCAGATATGAGGAAGGCAATCTGGCTGATAAGATCTGGCTGCTGCAGGATGAGGAAGGGATAGCGGAAGCTTATCGGCGCATCGGCCGCATTCCGGCAAAGGAAAAAGCGGACGGCCTGCTGGTTCTGCTGGAAGAATATGCAAAAAGGCTGAAACCGGACGCGCCGCTTATGGCGTTCCTGCAGGCATGTATGGGCGAAATACGCGCCAGAAGAAAGCGCCCTTCCTGTTTTGCAGAAGACGGAGCGCTGAATGAAGACATCCTGAAATGTCTGATCTATATGGAGAACAACGAACAGGAACAAATGGAGCGTCTCATGAGCCTTGCACTCTGTGGGGACAGTAAACGCTTTGAGAAGGCAGTTAAGCCAAAGGTGTTGCAGATCCTGAGAGCGGTAAAGAGAGAAGCAGGAGAGGATATTCCAGAAGATGAGGAACTCCTGAAAGAGAAGGGGATCGTGCGCTGGCCTGAGATTCTGGAGTTTTCAGGGAAGCTGAAGGTGCGGCTGGAAGAGGGAAGCACGATCGATTATGCTCCCGAAAGATACGGTGCCTATATCAATTCCGTGACTGTTGCACACATAGACAAGGTGGAAGCGGAGGGAATACGCAGGGTTCTGTTCATTGAAAATAAAGCGAATTATGTCTGGTATCTGTCCCACAGAAAAAAAGATGAGGAACTGGTGATCTTCCATGGCGGCTGCTACAGCCCGGTTAAGGGAAAATGGTTCCGAAAGATCATAGGGGGACTGGAACGCCAGCCTCAAAGGCCGGAATATGCGCACTGGGGCGATATCGATGTGGGCGGCTTCCGCATGTTTATAAGGCTCCGGAAAGAAATCGTTCCGCAGCTGCAGCCGTATCTGATGGATCGTTTCGCCCTGGAACAGTATCGGAAGGCGGCAATGAGGATCACGTCGCCTTCTTACCTTAAGACACTGGAAAAACTGGAAAAGGATCCGGAATATGCCTGTTTCCATGAAGTGATAGGGAAGATGCTTGAAGAGAAGATACGGCTGGAGCAGGAAGCGATGATTGTTTTTGAACCACAAGGGAAATGGAGGACGAAATCATGAAAGAACTGAAGGTATTGATGCTCAATGGAAGCCCGCGTGTGAATGGAAATACAGGCATTGCGCTCCGGGAGATGGAGAAGATTTTTGAAGAAAACGGCATAGCTGTTGAAACGGTTCAGATCGGCAATAAGGATATCAGAGGGTGCATCGCATGCGGCAGCTGCTATGAAAAAGGAAAATGCGTGTTTGACGATATGGTAAACGAACTCGCCCCCAAATTTGAGGAGGCAGACGGCCTGGTGGTCGCCAGCCCCGTTTATTATGCGTCCGCCAACGCAACGTTGATCGCCTGCCTGGACAGGCTGTTTTACAGCACGCATTTTGATAAAACGATGAAGGTGGGGGCCAGCGTGGTCTGCGCCAGAAGAGGGGGCTGTTCGGCCACATTTGACGAGCTGAACAAATATTTCACCATTTCCAATATGCCGGTCGCTTCCAGCCAGTATTGGAACAGCATCCACGGCAGGGAAAAGGGAGAGGCCGAAATGGACGAAGAAGGCAAACAGACCATGCGGACGCTGGCGAGAAACATGACGTTTTTGATGAAGAGCATCGCTCTGGGGAAGGAACAGTTCGGCCTGCCGGAGGTAGAAGGAAGGGTAGCTACGAATTTTATCAGGTAAGATTAAGAGAGCCAATGAGGAAAGGCCGGGCGTTTCAGGCGCCCGGCCGGCTTGATATGGCGCGCAGAGAGGAGCAAACACACTATGGGGTATATCGCTCATAAAGAAGGGGAAAGAATACAGTCCATGAAGGAACATCTGGATGGGACGGCGCGGCTTGCGGGAGGATTTGCGGACAGATTCGGCAGGGGAGACTGGGGATACTGCTGCGGCCTGCTGCATGATATCGGGAAGTATTCTGCGGCGTTTCAAAGAAAGATTCGGGAGGATGGCGGCAAACGTGTGGATCATTCCACGGCGGGAGCCCAGGTCTGTTTGGAAAAAGGCGGCCTGTATGGTTTCCTGAGTTATTGCATCGCCGGACATCATACGGGCCTGCCGGATTGGGGCAGCAGTTCGGATACGGCGGATGCGCCTACGATGATGGGAAGAAGAAAGAAAAAGCTGGAGGACTATCAGGCATACAAAGAAGAAATCCAGATCCCGGAAATCCGGTCAACCCCATTTGACCCGTCAAAATCCCAAAATCCGGATTTCTCCCTAAGCGTATTTATCCGGATGCTGTATTCCTGCCTGGTGGATGCGGATTTCCTTGATACGGAACATTTCATGAAAGACGGGAATACCGACCGCGATTCGGGAGAGGCAATGGATGTGCTGCTGTCAAAGATGGAAGCGCATATCAAGGGCTGGCTTGTGAATGAGGAACAGGATACGGTAAACGGAAGAAGGACGGAGATCCTGAAACATTGCCTGGAATGCGGAAAAAAGAAAAAAGGACTCTTCCGGCTGACCGTTCCTACAGGCGGTGGCAAGACGGTTGCGTCTCTGGCCTTTGCCCTGCGGCATGCGGTGGAACATCGTATGGATCGAATCATTTACGTCGTTCCCTATACCAGCATCATTGAACAGAATGCGGAGGTTTTCCGGCAGATTCTGGGGGAACAGAATGTGCTGGAGGATCACTGCAATATGGATTATGAAAGCACGGAGGAACTAAAGCCCTTCCAGCTCGCTTCGGAGAACTGGGACAAACCGGTGATTGTGACCACGAATGTGCAGTTTTTTGAGTCCCTGTTTGCAAACAAATCTTCCAAATGCCGCAAACTGCATAACATTGCCAACAGCGTGGTTATTTTTGACGAGGCGCAGATGCTTCCCAACGATTATTTGATTCCGTGTATCGCTATGATGGAAGAGTTGTTCCTGCGCTATGAATCCAGTCTCGTTCTGTGCACGGCCACGCAGCCCGCCTTGGCTGCATTCTTTAAAAGCGGAATAGAAGCTGTGGAACTTTGTCCCAGGATGGAAGAACAGTTCCGCTTTTTTGAGAGAGTAACCTATCGGAATATCGGCATAATATCAGAAGAAAACCTGCTGGAACGGCTGGCCCAGGAAGAACAGGCTCTCTGTATCGTCAATACGAAGAAAAGAGCCCAGGCGCTTTATCGGCAGATGGCGGGAGAGGGCGTATACCATCTGTCAACCAGCATGTATCCCAAACATAGGCAGTGCGTTTTGAGACAGATCAGGAAACGGCTGAAAGAAGGGAAAAGATGTATCCTGATTTCCACAAGCCTGGTGGAAGCCGGGGTAGATCTGGATTTTCGTTCCGTATACAGGCAGCTGGCCGGTGTGGATTCCATGATACAGGCAGCGGGACGGTGTAACCGGGAAGGAACGCGCAGCAAGGAGGAGAGCGTGGTTACAATTTTCCAGCTGGAGGGCAGGGAGCGTGTACCCGGGCAGATTCAGCAGATAGAGGTGGCAAAGACGCTGCTTCAGGATGGCTCTGACATTTCTTCTTTGGAAGAAATCCAGAAATATTTTCAGCTGCTGTACCATTTTCGTGGGGAGAGCCTGGATAAAAAGAAAATCATGGAGAAATTTGCAAAAAAGAACTATCGGTTTGCCGAGGTGGGAAAGGAATTTCGCCTGATTGAAGAACGTACCAAAACCATCTTCATAAACAAGGAAGAAGAAGCGGACGAACTGCTGCAGCAGCTTCGGCTTCATGGCTATACGCGGGCAGGAATGAGGAAAGCAGGACAATACTGCATTCAGGTATATGAAGAGGAATTTGATAAACTGTGCGGCGCTGGTATGGTAAGGCCGGTATCGGAGAATATTCAGGATTTCTATGAGCTTGTAAATAAAGCGCAATATTCGGATGAATTGGGCCTGAAGCTGGATGTGGATTCAGGGATGGCGCTGTTTGTGGGATAAAAGAATTGGAAAGAT
>OGPH01001453.1_pt1 | contig 17579 bp, 14 predicted proteins | sample 1552891 | NCBI WGS metagenome assembly OGPH01 (sample SAMEA2580272, study PRJEB22360) | human gut metagenome | biome: human gut; feature: human-associated habitat; material: faeces | place: Denmark | collected 2008/2010 | reverse complement strand
GATGATATGAAAATTAAAAAGAGATATCGTTATTGTTTCTTGGGATTGAAGATATTATAATTGTAAGAACTTACAATTAACTCGAAAGAATATTTTTTTACAGAAAACTGTATTTTTTTGATAGTAAAATGAACATCTTTCAATGTATGATATAATCAATATATTTTACCATCTGGAGGATACAAAATGAAAAATGTACGAGGATTACTGCTGTTATGTTTTGTCGCAATTTGTATCTGCGGTGGATGTGGAGAGAAAACAGAAACTGTGGAAATGAGTGAATTACCGGATATTTCGACAGAAGAATCAAATGCCGGTTTTCTGACACCCTATTTTACCTATACGCTGAATCACCCATATCAGAAAAATACGAGATATACTGAAACTTCAGTATATGTATCTACTTCGGATGGCTTATACAGAAAATATACTGGAGGGGATACCTGGATAAAAATGGATGATGGTAATATTATGTTGGGAGATGTTTACGAAGGAAAAATGTATTATGGAAAAGGGACTCAGGTTCGTGCAATCAATTTGGAAACAAACGATATAGAAGATATTGCGGACTGTGATGAGAAAGTCGAAAATGTAACTATATTTGAAGAGGCGAACGGAGAGAGGATTATACATTATATTCATCCAGACAGATATGTGGAAGCCTATCTGTTAAATGAGGATTATATGCCGGTACAAAGACTAACGAATACAGACGATTATGGATATTATGGCGGGGCAAATAATTACCATTATTTGAAAACTGAACTGGGATGGCCAGATACCCAGATTGAACAATCCCCCTCTTCCTATGTCGAAGAAATTGACCCCTGTTTCAGTACAAGGCAGTACGGGAGAAGGTATGGCTCTAACTGGAAACCTGGTATTAATAATCGGGAATTATGGAGAAGATGCGAAAATGACATTACATTTATAACGCTGTTTTTTAAAGAATGCCTGATTACACATTGGGGAAGCGTTTATTACGATAAAAGCGAAATAAAAAATATATACATGATAACGCATGAAAACTGGGACCAGAAGCAAATGTGGGACGGTATTACCTATGGAGATTTTGATCTGGTTAATTATGATAACGATTATATTTATGGTATTTATCAGAGGGATGAGGATTCTGAAAAGTATGTTGCGAGAATTCCATATAAGGGAAGTGGTATAGAATTATTGTTTACTGCGGAGGATATGGCTGAAAACCAGTTTGATGTTGGACTGGAATGGATTTATTATAAAAATTGTAGCAATGAATTTATAAGGATAAACATGGAGACACTGAAACAGGAAAAGATTGGAAATTAAGTTTTTATTACGCAGTGAACTGATGTACGGAGAATAGGATAAAAAGGATATATGAAAAAATATGAAGTCATTTTGGGGGTTATTGGCATTTGTGTCCTGTCTAGTCTGAATGGTTGTATGAAGAGAAGTGATGCGGCCTTTGCAGAAAAATCTGAGCTTTCTTCCGAAAAAGAAATGACAGTAGCGGAAATTTCTACTGCAGATGTAAAAAGTGACATTACCAATCATGTTCCCACTCAGGAAGAAGTAGAAAAAAAGCGGGATGAGGTTTTAAATGGTATGGGAGAAGAAGAGATTGGCCATCTGAAAGAAGCAATTAAGGTGGAAAATCTGGCACTGGAGAATTCTTTTGTGTGGGATAATCTTGAAAGGAGGCTTTCTGATCCGGAAAGCCTGATGTGGAACCTGATTGATAAAACTGGTCTTGTTCAAATTGGCTGGGAATATGATCCGGAGGTTTATCAGGAAAAGAAGACTGATGAAATGACAATGGACGAGTTCCTGGAGAAGTACGGAAAACCGGTTATGACAGATAATGACAAAGATGCGGATGCTTTTTGCAGGAAGATGGAGAAACTGAAAAGTACAATAAAGAATGAAGCCTTAAGAAAAGATTTTGATCATCTCATTTCGAATATGCGTTCGGCTAAGGAAACGCATGATGTAACATATATCTGGAATGTTTATGAAATTCTGCATGATATGGATTATTATCTGCTTCGGTATGGTCCGACAGAAATGAAGCCATATGTTTCTGATCTGTCGCTGGTATGCACTTACTATGGTGTACTTGAAGTCTATAAAGAGTAATACTATTTAAAGTTTCTTCGCATTGCTGAAAAAAATTCTGTATACAAAGGAGAGAGCAAGTGCCCTCTCCTTTGTATGAGATTATTTTTGGGGAATATTGATGATCTTAGCTTAATGGATTAGTTTTATAATACCAAATGCAGCGAGGCATTAAATTATGCATATAAACATAATATTCACCTTCTGCAATACCATCTTTATAAAGCATTAACTGGACCAGTTCATCTCCAACATATACTTTGAGAGTACCTTGCTGGTTGTCGCCGCTTGTTGACCCGCCGGGATAATAATTATAATCGATGACGTAATAATCCGTATTTTCATCGCTATCGCCCTGCCAACTGGAGAATGAGTCATACCAGGAAGCTAAATTACAGAGGCTCTCTTTCTGCCATTCCGATAAAGTTGGAATTTTGGAGAATACACTCTCAACTCCTTTAGACTTAACAATGCCTAAAGCGGAATCATAGGAGATTCTTAGGAACCTATACAGGTTAAGTTCTCCATTTCTATCTGCCTCAACCATTTCCATAAAAAATGCAAGGGCACTGCCTGTATTCCCGCATAGAGATGCCAGAAATACTGCAGTTTCATCGGACTTATTCATGGAATTAATCTTTTCCTGGGTAAATTTTGTGTAGGCTTTAAATTCCAAAGTATATTCGTCCTTGTTTGTTTCAAATGGAGAAGAAAAGTCGAAGAGGCCGTTTTCATCCATTAATGAATCATAAGCATATCTATATTCCTCCTTCCTCCTTAAATTTCTTAATCCATAACGGATACTCTCGCATAATGCTTCATTCTCTTCTTCGATTCGGAGCTGGTTTAGCACAGCTTCCATTGCTGCTTCAACACATCTGTCCTGTTCAGATAGGATTTTTGAGTCGTACCTCTGAATTTGTGCAAAAGTAGGGATTTCAGGAGGTAAAGCGTCAAATGAATTCTGTCCAGAATCCCTTCCTGATGAAATTAGATTATCTACATCTATTGTTTCACCATCTACCGTATAGGATACTGTAGAAATCTGGTCAAAAGCCCAGTTTGTAGGTAGAAGATAACCTAAATTTCCACTATAGCCTGTGGACATATCAGATACAAAACTGTATACAGCATATCCATTGTCACTCACACGGGAACAGATGTTCCTTGGACCATATACACCAACACGATAACCCTTACTATTTTGTTCACCGGAAAAAACCTGTGATATTCTGCTAAAGTATGGCAGAATATTACTGGTTACTTCATTGTCTACTGCATCAAAATCGACTGCAAAATAGATAACGGTACCCTCTTTAAAACCGAGATCTTCTGCATTATTTAAGGCAGCAACAGCATCTCCAAATCCTCTTATTGAATTGAAGTAGTCTTTATTATTTCCACTTGTCTGATAGATTGGGAAAATACTCATACCTGCGTTTACGATTATATCTCGCTCTTCCAGTGTGAGACGTTTCCAGCTTCCGCCACCAATATATCGACCAATACAGGTTCTTCCGTCGGCGGCCAGCGCCTCCGCAATTTTGCTGGTCAGCGGATAAGCTCTGTCACAGGCTGTCCCTTTACGATCTCTGTTACCGCAACTGATTAACAGGGAGGCCCATGTGTCTTTTCCAGCTATTCCATCGGCAGTAAGGCCTACAAATGCTTGGAATGATTTAACAGCATTATACATTGCATCATCATATACACCGGAAAAGTCAAGCTCACATCTGTTACAGTACAGCGCGTACTGCATGATTAAGACTATATTTGGATCATACGCTCCACCTTTTTTCAATGTGGGACAGCTCGCCAGAGTCCCGGAACCGAAGATTCCGTCAGCGTCTACACCAATCTCCAGCTGCAATGCTGTAATGAGACCTTTATTTGTGAATTTACCATATACTCCGTCACAGGGGATTAGATCCATGTGATTAGAATATTTACGATTCAGACTTTGCTGAATGGTTCTGACCATTTCTTTTCCGCCAGAAATCAAGCGAAAACTTTCTGTATTCAGCAGTGCTTTGATTATTTTTGAAGTTGCTACACCAGTCGTCTCAGTAAAACCTGCATCGCTCTCAAAACTTTTGATACCATTAATTGTACCGTTCCCGTAAAGACCATCAAATCCTCCGGCAGAATATCCTTTACAGTACATTGCTCCCTGCAAAAGATAAACAAGATTTCGGTTTTTGGGGATGCTGGTGTCGATATTGGCAGAAATTGTACCGATTGCCGACAAAGTACCGTTTCCTATAACTCCATCGACAGTAACATTTGTCTCAATCTGAAAACCACGTACAATAGCTTTGATTGTGGCATTTCCTGTGATTCCATCTTCTGTAACAGCGGAAAACGAACCATGTCCTCCATAAGTGGCATTTAACCAACGTTGAACTTCATATACTCTTTGATCCATATGTAAGAGTCTCCTTTCTACAAATATAAGCTTCTGCAGATGCTTATAATATAGAAAGGCAATTTTTACTTAAATGTAAATATCAATAAAGGTTTATTTCAAAAAAAGAGACCGTTACTGAAAATGCTTCAGAACGGTCTCTCTTTTAAAACATAAATAGGGGAGTTTTGGTACTGTCTTTCTAAGGAAAACTGACATTTATATCAGTTTTACCTTATCTGAAGCTTACCAGAACCCATTGGCCGCACAGGTAGCCTCACAAGTGCCACTGCAGGCAGCAGAGCAAGCGCCAGTACATAAACCCCTGCAAACCTGATCAGCACACTGCGGATCAACTCTGAGCATTTCTTCTGAAGACAGAAGCTCTTCAAGCTTACTTTCGTACATGATTTACCTCCTTTCCCGAGAGGCAATTTATTGCTGCCTCCTGATTTTGTTGAACGAAAAGATTTTTATACAGGTCGGAATATTTTAATAAATACTCGTGCGTGCCATCTATTATTATCTTTCCGTTCTCCATTACAAAAATCTGTCTGCCCATCTGTGCGGATGCAATCCGATGGGTGGCATGTATTATAATTCTGGATCTGGCAAGCTCCAAAAGAATTAAATTTATTTCGGCTTCGGAGCTGCCGTCCAGTTCAGAGGTGATTTCATCAAACAACAGGATTGGGGCTTCACTTACAAGGATCCGTGCGATATTCAGCTTCTGTCTTTGTCAATTGGACAGGGTAATTCCATTTGCGCCTACCAGGGTATGGTATCCATCTGGAAGTGATTCAATATAGTCTGAAAGTCCTGCCTGCTGATAGGTTTTCCGTATCCTGCTGTCATCAATATCTTCATAAAAGAATCGAATATTGTCATAAAAAGACATATTCTCAATATAAGGTAATCCTGAAATATATTTAACCGATTCCCTCAGTTCATTCAGCGGAATACTTTGAAGATCTCTGCCGTCGATCAGGATCTGCCCTGTATAGGAATCATAATAGCCTGCTAAAAGTTTTAGAAGGGTGCTTTTTCCGGATCCGTTTTTCCCGACTATGGTGTATAGTCCGGGAACGGATATTTCCATGGTTATATCTTCTAATATCGTCCGCTTAGGATGATAGAAGAATGACAGATATTTCGTTTTGATTTCGTTTATGTGGCACAACTGTGATTGGGCAGGAAACTGATAATTCTCAGAAGGGAGATTTTCCATTTCCTGTATCCTCTGTATGCTCACCATAACATTTTGAGATTCCATATTCAGGTTCAGGATTCGATTTACCTCCCGTGTCAGTTGCGAGATATAGCTCATAAAGGCGGCCATACTTCCGAGAGTGAATGACTGATTCCATATCAGGCCTGCGGAACAGTAAAGCAAGGTAAAAGAGGAAATATTGGAAATTATTCCGCCTATAAGAACAGAACCGGAACTAATCTGTTTTTCCCTGTAAGTGATTTTCCATTGTTCCTTCATATATTCTGTGAATCTGTCTTTGTATTTGGCTTCAATTCCAAAAGGACGGAATGCCATAATGTTACTCAGTATTTGTACCTGAAAAGAGTAGAATCGGTCCCGGAAGCGTCTTTGACATTCCTGAATTGCCTTGTATTTCTTCTTGAAATAGTAATTGAAAAGGACAGAGAGCGGCATGAACAGTAAAGCAATCCCGGCCAATGTATTTGATATCCCAAGAATAAAAAACAAGGCTATTGTTGTATTCATGATGATAGTCAGAATGGAGGTCAGCATGTTGATATAGAAGGACGTTATAATTTCGACATCTCCATTTAACCGGGAAACAAATTCGCCGCTTTCTCTGCTTTCTATTTCCGTACATTTCAAAGAAATAATTGAATCAAACAGGTTCCTTTTCAGGCGAAAAGAGAATAGAAAGGAAACCCATTCCCCATAAAACTTTTCAATGATACTCAGCGAAAGGGATAACAGAGAAACAGTAAAATATATAATAAAAAGAATATAAAAATCTTTTTTCCGATATCCGGTAATATAATCAATAAGCTGTCCATAAAGAAAAGGTAGTGAACTGGTAATGGCAATGCCAAGCCCCAGAATAAGTATTAGCACAGCAAGATATTTTTTCTGCCCTTTTAAATGCTTGCGCGTAAAATCTCTGAATTTTCTGTTCCCAGGTGTTCTGTCTGTATCACACAAGCTGGACATCCTCCGCGTATTCGGTCCAGATAAAGCATACCCATGTTTTGCCAGGGCTGAGCTGAATGCGTTCTCCGTTTTCGTCAACATAGATGGCAGGATCGTCATCGGCAGCGCGTGACCAGGTCCCATTTATCATTTTCCCTTGAGTGAAGACCTGCACCGGATAGCCATCGTCTCCATGACAACGAAAGGCCAGATAATCATTTTGGTCGCGGACTTCTCCATAGCAATACTGCAGGATCACATTATCATATGTAAGCTGTTCACCAGTTTCTTCGTCAATATGAGGACCACCATACTGGTATCGGTAATATTTCCCATCTTCGTAGATAAAGTATGCCTGGATTTTTCCATATCCGTTTATTGCCGAGGTAGATTGTCCACCTGGATAAATCTCTGTTACATCAGGCATATCCTGGTACAAGGTATCTATCTGATCAGAAAACTGGAATTTGGGAGTAAAGCTGTCTTCATATTCTTTGTTATAACCAAAATTTTCGACATCCTTCAGGATATCAGGGCCGGTTGTGGCAACATTATGGGGAGCTTTTCTGTCAGAAGTTCTATAATAAGCATATTTGGCAGGATGATCAATCCCTTCAACGGCTGCGCTGACGGTATCAACCCGACCACTGTTAAGCAGTTCTCCCACGTAGGGCGTTGCCTGTCCAAAGTGGCAATAAATAGCATCATGTTCCATGGCACAGTAAACAAAATAATCCCGGCTGCTGCGGACATAACCTATTTTTTCAATGCCTTCCCAATCTTCAAAGATTCCCATTAAGCGCGTAATGCGGGATTCCACCGGCGCTTCATAGATAACGGAAGCTTTTGCGATACCATATTGCGGGCAACCAGCTTCGATATTATTTAGCATGACAGCAATCGGCCTTTCATTTTGCTGCTCTTCTGTGACAGGAAGGCCGGTTAGGTAGCTGGTATACGCCGGTTCTGTGGAAATAGTTGAAGTTTCCACTTCAATGCTTTCTTCTGATTGAGGAATACTTTCTATGGGCAAAGGTTCGATATGTTCCAGTTCTTTCCCGCAGGCGGTTATGGTCATAAAGACAAGCAGTAGGGCCGCTAATCTGGTTCGGTTATTCCTTTTCATCTTAATCCTTTCTTTCATCTGTCTGGATTACTTCTCTGGTACTGAAGTTGATATATAGTTTTTCCTTTTCCCAACCATTTTCTGTTGAAAGGTGTTCCCACCATTCCTGATATTTTCGCATGAGATTTTTATAATCCTGTTTCAGCGCAGAAAAGAGGTCGGCCTGCTTTTCTTTGTCGATAATCAAGGAGAGATTTTCCATGGCAACTTTCTTTTCGTAAAGTTCCAGAATCTCATCTGATTCACGCTCATTTAATATTTTCAGTGTCTTTTCCATATGCACCTCATTTGACGGAATGAATTTTCATGGTTAAAGCTTATAAAAAGAATATGGAGAATCATAGGCTCCAGGTATATTAGCGATGGGATCCATATAGGTAATATCCGGTATTGGTTCACCGGGCCAGGGAATATCTGACTGATATTTCTGGCTGATTTCTCGCTCAATATGGCTCTTTCGGCATTGGTAGGAAGGTGATACGTTTACTTCTGCAGTTGCCCTCTTATTCTCGTATATGCAGTTTCTGCACTGATAAGCATCGCAAACCTGACAGATGGGATGGTAGGAAATACTGTATAGCTGTGGATTTTTATGATTTGTGATCCCATGCTGAAGGTTCCCAATGGACTGTTCCAAGTTACTTTCATATAGTCCCACGCAGGTATAGATCTCTCCATCCGGAGCGAGGGTAAAAGAACGTTCACCAGCTTTGCAGTTACTGAAATTTTTCAGGTAAAGCCTGTCAGTTATCAGATTACATTCTTTACGTGGATAACCGGTTAAATACTTTTTGATTTTAAGTAACTGCATTTTGTACTCCTGCTCTGGGAAAGCCGGGCTGAGTTCATGAATATTCACATTAACTCTTTGGGCGTTTTCCAGGAGAGAAATTACTGCGTCAGCAAGAATACCAATATTTGATTCCATTATATTCAGTACACAGTTATTTATCTGAATTCCATCAATTTTATCTGTTTCACCGGCTTCAAATACAGGAAGTACATTACAATACTTTTGAGAAGCCTCCTTATATAAAGTGCCGGAAACCATATGGCAAACACTAAATTCATCGATCTGAGGGAGAGAAATGTCGATGACTCGATTTTGGGGATGAACCAAAACTGCTTCAAAAAAATTTTCGATGCAATAATTCAGGCCATTTTCCAGAACATGAAGAGCCATAACAGCGCTTTCTGTTGTTCTACTGTTACGATAACAGCAGAAATTTACGTATTGATCGGATAAAAGAAAGTACATCTTTCGGCGTTCCGGATGCCAGTTCCTTTTGATACCATAGCGTTTTTGAAGCTGCGCAAAGTAGTATTCATTGGCGCGTACACGGGCCTTGTGCATTTTACAGATATATTTGGCACGCTGAAAATTGGTATCGGTATCCGCTTCATCATAATTAAATCCCTGACAGTGACTGCAGCCCTGTCCTGCAGGACAGGACAGACATTCCATATCACTTTGGTAACGGTTTCCGGCAACCATAAAAGGTCTGATTTTTTCGAGGTCAAGTCCATGTTCTATATCGCCAATCAGCCACTCCTTTTTGTGATTCAGGGAATAGTCTTTATAGCGGATACAGGGATAGATTTTACCATCGGGTCCCAGCGCGATCATTTTGCCGGCACCGCAGGTGGGTTTATCCAGAAACTGATCCTTCAGGTATCCTCCAATGCTGTCAGAAAAGAAAGAACAGCGCACTTTTCCATAGAGCTTGTTATCCAGAATGTAATCTGCAAGCTGCCGGAGCTGAGCTTCCAGAATGGCGTCGTCGCCTTCCTTCCAGACATCTTCAAAAACCACGTTGGCAGAAACCTCTGTAATACCCATATTCCACAGGTTGATAATACTGTCTTTTAAATAGCACAGATCATCACTGGCATAGGTTACTTTGGTATTAGGGGAGAATTCCTTCAGGTATAAAGGAATATTGGCTACAACAGAATCATATGAATCGGATCCATCGGGAAAAACCCGTTGAAGATCGTGTTTTTCTTTATTGCCGTCAATAGTCAGGCAGACCGAGACTTTTCCTCTGTTTTTCATTAAGAAATTCTGGACCTTTTCACTGCCAAAATTGATTCCGTTTGTAGAAAAGTTGAATCTATAATTCCAAAACCATGGGTGATTCAGTTCGTAAGTTCTTATTTTGAAATAGTCGCAGATCTGGTCAATAAGCTCCACTTCAAGAAAGGGTTCACCACCAATAAAATCAAGAATAACGGCAGGGCCACAATGTACTTTCCCGCTTAGGATGTAATCAATAAAATCACATGCCACATCGAAGCTCATTTTGTTATTGGTAGATTTATGAGTGATATAGCAGTATTTACATCTCAGGTTGCAGTCCTCCGTAACAACAAAAGAGATAGATTGTGCGGCTCCATCACGCCATGTTGGAACACCCCGTCCAATTTTGTAATTTTCTACACCCATTTTACCCTCCGTTATTTTAGCAAGTTGCATAAGAAAAATAATATAATTTATCAATAATTATAATTTTTTTGTTTGTAGATATAGGAATATGTCAAAAAAACCCCAAAATATGATAAAAATGCGGATTGAAATCAATATGAGATTTTCTGGCAAAATGAGGAGCACATATGGTTTACATATACAATAACTGAGGAGGCAGCAATTCCCTCTTTACAACAAAGGGGAAGGTTGCTATTATTATTACAAACGTATGTTCGATATGGAGGTGGAAGGGAATGGGGACTACATATAAAATGGGAGAGGAATGTCCGGTGAACATTCCGATACAGATGATGGCTGTGACGGATACATCAGGAATTATGAATCCACTAAGGTTTCGCTTGGAATCAGAAGAACATGAAATAATAGCAGTTCCAATAAAAAGCGTTATTTCGAAAGGCGAGAAAAATTACGTAGGGATTCGAGAAAAACAGTATATTTGCACTGTTGAAATGGAGAAAAAAATCAGAACGGTGGAGATTCGTTATAGCGTTGATACTCAAAAATGGAGGATATTTCAATTTTTGTCTTGAGGTGACAGAAAATGATCTATGTGTTTCATGTGGATGCCAATAGTGCATTTTTGAGCTGGTCGGCCTCATATCGAGTCAATATTCTTGGCGAGCGGGTGGATCTTCGTGCTGTTCCGAGTATTGTAGGAGGCGATCAGGAAAAAAGACATGGGATTGTCTTGGCTAAAAGCATACCTGCAAAAAGATATGAAATAAAGACTGGAGAGGCAATCGTAACAGCAAAGCAGAAATGTCCTTCTTTAATTGTCATACCGCCTGATTATAATTTATATGTAAAAGCTTCCAGAGCCCTCATTGAAAAACTTAAACAGTATTCTGATCAGGTAATCCAATACAGTATAGACGAAGCATGGGCTGTATTTGATGGATTTGAGAGTCTATACGGTCAAGGGCAGATGGTAGCTTTTGCACATCGGTTAAAAGATGAAATCAAGAGAGAACTCGGATTTACTGTAAACATTGGGGTTTCTGTAAATTTTTTGCTGGCCAAGATGGCAGGAGATTTTAAAAAGCCGGATCAGGTTCATACACTTTTCCCCTCTGAGATAGAGAGAAAAATGTGGCCACTTCCAGTTTCAGAGCTGTTTGGCGTTGGCAGAGCTACAACGGTAAAGTTGCATAGAATGGGATTATATACCATAGGGGATCTTGCGGCTGCAGATGAGAGCTATATTTGGGCGATGTTGAAGAAGCCGGGGCAGATATTACAGAGATATGCTAGGGGCGGTGATCTGGAAGCTTATACGTTCACTCCGGCAAATAAAGGATACGGAAACAGTCTGACCGCGCCGCAGGACGTCATTTCTGAAGAATATGCGAGGCATCTGTTGTTATCGCTGGCAGAAACGATAGGAGCCAGGCTGAGGGAGGATAATGTTACGATCCGGGTAGTATGTGTCCACATCACCACGTTCGAGTTTGTGTACTACCATAAACAGATGCAACTTATGACGGCGACGAATGTAACAGAAGAAATCTATCGAGCGGCATGTCGGGTATTCCATGATTTATGGGATAAGCATACCCCGATCCGGCAAATAGGGATTCATACATCAAAGGTTGAAACAGATGCCGGAAGACAATATAATTTATTTGACCTTCAAAAATATGACCGACTAGAGAAACTGGATCGTACCATAGATAATATACGGAAAAAATACGGAGAAGATTCTGTTTTTCGGGCATGCTATTTGGGCAGTAACGTCTCCCACATGGGAGGCGGATTGGATAAGGAAAGACGAACCGGTGTGACGGTCGGGATTGATGTAGATAAAGAAAATACTCACAATATATAGGAGGAAGTTATGTGTGGAAGATTTTATGTGGATGATGAGACAGCCAGAGATATTGAGAGAATTGTAAGAAAAATTGACAGAGAACTGTGGGAAAATGGAGATGTCCATCCCTCGGAACAGGCATTTGCCTTGCAGGTTACTGATGATGGCAAAGAAATCGAAGCAATACGGCAAAGCTGGGGATATACTATGTCTGGCAGAACCAGCTTGATCTTTAATGCTAGATCAGAAACAGTTCAGCAAAAATCGGTTTTCAGAACTGACTTTGAATACAGGAGGGCCATTATTCCAGCAAAAAAATTCTATGAATGGAAAGCGGTAGACAGGAAGAATAGGGAAAAGTATGAATTTTATGATGAAAGGGGTTCTCTATATTTGGCAGCCATTTTTCATTTGTCAGATCAAGGCAAACAGTTTACTATCATAACCAGACCAGCAGCAGGGTGTATGGTCGGGATTCATGACAGAATGCCTCTGGTTTTAGAAAAAGAAGATATTGAAGAGTGGCTCTTTTCGAAGAAATCGGCGTGTAAACTTTTGGAAAAGTGCTTTGAGCAGTTACACAGACGAAAAAGTGATACAGAGGGTTATCAACAGCTTAGTCTGTTTGGCTGATAGAAATGGTAAAGAAAGACTATAATTTAAGTATATATTATAGTAGACGGTCCATATAAGCAGCTGCACCCAAGTAAAAGTTTTATGGTTGTATAGATATAAGATGTTTGTTAAGATATAAGTATCGTACAATTTGATAAAATGGAGGGGGCATTACATGAATATACTGGTTATTGGTAATGGATTTGATTTGGCACATGGATTGCCAACTACATATAGGGATTTTATCAAATATGTAAATTGCTTCAGCAAGTACTATCTGCCTGCTGCGTATAATAAAAAGTACCCAGAGGGAGAAGGGGATTTTGAGGATGATATACAAAATTTACCACTTCAATTTAAAAATGAATTTAAAGAACTTATTAAAGAAAATCGATGGTTAAATTTTTTTTTAGAGCTAAAAAATGGTGAGAAGTGGATTGATTTTGAAAGTGAAATTTCTAAAGTCATACAAGCTCTTGATAGGGTACGAGAATGCAGAGATAAACAAAGGAAGGAAAATCCATCAAACGGTAAATTGGAAATCAACGCTTGGGATTCGATATTTTTAAGGAAAATTGGAGTAGAAAGAACAATAGAGGTTGCTGAAATAGAAAGATTGAAAGATAAACTGATTGGTGATTTGAAAAGGCTTACTAGATGTTTAGAAATTTATCTGGATAAGTATGTGGGAGAGAAAAAAATAGAACTAAGAATTCCTGAAATTCATGGTAAAGATTTCCAATGTGTTCTTAGTTTTAACTATACAGATACATACGAAAAATTATATGGAGAAAAGAAGAACTCTGAGATTGAAATAAAGTATGACTATATTCATGGGAAAGTAAATTCAAATGGAAGTTTAGAAACATGCAATTTGGTTTTAGGGATTGATGAGTATCTGGATGAAGACAAAAAAAGAAACGATAATGAGTATATACAATTTAAGAAATTTTATCAGCGGATTGTTAAAAAAACAGGTTGTAAATACATAGACTGGATTGAAGACGCTAAAAAATCTGTTCTGGAATGTGAGGAAAAAGAAAAACAGAATAAAGTATATATTTTTGGTCATTCTCTTGATGTGACAGACGGAGATATTATTGCCAGTCTCATTAATATGCCAAATACACAAACAATAATATATCATCATAACCAAGAAGCATTTGAAAAACAAGTATGTAATTTAGTAAAAATCCTTGGCGAAAATGAATTGATTGCAAAAGTATATGGGCATAATGCAAGTATTATTTTTGAGAAACAAAAAGACCCAAAGATTATGAGTTGAAGTGAAAAAGGGGATATCTCCAATAATAGATATCCCCTTTTTTGTTGTTATTGAAAATCGAGAGTGAAAGAGGAGTAGAAGGTGTTAGTTCCCCTGCCGAATAATCCTCGAAATCAATCCTACCGCCATATTTCGTTCCCGGTCGATTTTCGTCACCACAAAGCTGACCTCATCCCGTCTCCCCGGCTGGCGGCTGTCATAACAGCTGTGGGCGACTGCATTGACCCCGATATGGAGCCGGATAAAAACAGTTCCTTTATGGATGTCCGTCACAATTCCGGCATATTTCCCCTGAACTTTACACTTGGTCAGATTTACCACGGATGTATTGGGCAGGGTGCTTTTAACGTTGGCCTTTACGGAGATATTTTCCTGGGAGTCTCCTTTTACCTCTTGGATACGCACAAGGACGGTTTCTCCCACATGGAAATGCTCTGAAGCGTCACCCAGCCAGTCCCAGGAGAGATCCCGGGCAGGAATGGAACATTCTACACCGAAGATCTCGGCCCTTACTACCTTCTCAGCAACAGCGATTACGCGGGCCTGGACAACCCGGTCCGGATAGATGCGGGAATGGCCGGTGGCATCCGGAAGATAAAAAATCTGTCGTTTCTTATACATTGCTTCCTTTCTGCTGGCCACCACGCTGTGGGTTGTCTTATCCAGCCCTCTGACAATAAAATCGATTTCAGCTCCGAGCATATTGCCGAGGATCTTACGCTGCCTCAGAACCATCTCGCCATAATCATGTTCCTGGTCATTCGGCAGATCTATCATCATCTCCGACAGCGGGATGACAACCCGCATTTCCTGATAATAAACGACTGCGATGGTGCCGCCGCCCTCCAGCTGCTCCATACCGCTCAGGTGCCCGGTCAAGATTTTCCGGGTGCGGTAGGCATTCTGTAGCTCATGCCATATGGTATCTTCACGGCTTTGAGGAGTTTCAACTTCACTGTCTGCGGATAGTGTCAGAACAGGGGCAGAATCTTTCTTTTCCTGGGAGGGAAGCGGTGAAGAGTCAGAAGGCAGGGAGGCATCTTCTGCTGACGGGGTGAGGATATTGTTGTCTGTTGTCATAGTGTAGTTCTCCTTTCTTTTCGTTAAGTTTGAAATCAGGATAAAATGGACTTTTTGTCCGTTTGGATAATTCTGTTTTTATTTTTTAAATGATCTCCTGGCTGGCTGAGAGGTGAAGGATACGAATCTTCCCTCCTTGAAGAGGAGGTTTCTGCTTCACCTGCAGAATCAGGAGATGATGTTCTGGATGTCGTTGGCTTCCCGGATGTACCGGTCTGTTCCCTCCTCCTCCATTCCGGCATATGGTCGGTGGCACGGCAGGGAACCACCTTTTTGCTTTCCGGATGGAGGGTGTAATCAAACTTCTCTACTTTCAGGATCTTTTGCCCCCTCAGGATGATAAGCGCCTGATCCAGAGGCAGGCGCAGCACTTCGTCCGGTGTCATCAGCTTCCGCCTGCCGGTGGAACGGGTCTCCCGGTATTCCGGTGTATAGTCTGACAGTCGAATGGAATTCAGGTGCTGCGACTGGCTGGCCACACTGATGCTGACATCCCCGCTGCGGTCACTGATGTAGCGGGCCGTCGTATCGTCAGTACAGCCCAGAAAGAGCTGGGTATCGCAGTTCCCGATGATTTCGGCCCATTGATTGTTTGGATACCGGTTCTGCATCTGAGGCAGGTTCTGAAAAATGCAGCTGATAGAAAGCTGTCTGGAGCGGATGGTGCTGATCTTTTTCGTCAGATCCGCTATGGTGCAGCCTCCGTTTGCCAGCTCGTCCGCCAGAATATGAACCGGAATCGGCAGTTTTCCGTTCTCCCCATGGCTGTCCGCGTATCGCACCAGCTTGATGAAGATGAAGCTCATGAACAGGGAAGAGAGAAAGTCAAAGGTGGAATCCTGGTCGGAGGTAATGCAGAAGTAGGCGCATTTTCTTCGGCCTGGCAGAGTCAGGTCAATTTCGTTATGGCTGGTCATCTGACGGATCAGTGTGCTCTGAAAGACCTGCAGTCTGGTTCCCAGGCCGGTGATCACGCCGCTTCGGACATCATTGGATGCACGAAGAAACAGGTTGTAGGGCGCTTTAGCTGGATGCGTGACGGGCAGCATTTCAAACATGCCGTTAATCTCCGTTTCCGTACACAGGGTCAGCAGCTTATAGACTTCTCCGATATTCCGACCTTCCGGAGGATAGCCAAGGGCGACATACAGGACCAGAGCTTTCAGCAGATTCATCTCAGAGTCATCCCAGAAACGGTTTCCCTTGTCGGTCTGCGTATTCTTCAGGATAACGTCACAGAAAAGCTGTGCCATGATCTCTGTATCCTTTACGCTGCTCAGTTCGTCCGAATTGCTGGATTCCATTCCGGCAACCTCTGCCAGACAGTTCCAGCTGTCAGAATTTTCCGGATGTATCAGGTTAAATACCCGGACAAGATATCCATTCTGCTCCAGATAAACACGCAGATCTCCATAGAGTTCAGATTTGGGGTCTGTAATAATCAGGCTTTCCCCGCGCCTTACACTTTGAAAGACTGCATTCCGGGCATAAGCCCGGCTCTTCATGGAGCCGCTTGCGCCGAATACGGCAACATTTCTGTTCAGTCGTGTGTTTTCCGGAAGGCAGACCGCCTTTCCATTCAGCTTTCCCAGAAGGATACCTCTGTTACGGGAAAGGTCTGTCACCAGCTCCAGAACCTGTTTTCTTTCGGCATCTGTCATGTAGCCTGATGTGCCGTAGGTTCCCTGATCAGAATATGTAATGTTCCGCTCTTTATCATGAGTTCCGTGCTGGTTCCATTTCATCCGGTAAAGCAGGACTGCGAGATAAAGCAGCACTCCGGCGGCCAGGATGAAGACATACAGACAATAGGGAAAACGGGTAAGGATCTGCAGGCAGTCCCGTATGGCAGGGGAGGGCAGTGATGGGGAGGTGCCGTCTCCGGGAGTTCCTCCGGCTGCAGTCCATACCTGGTAATTATCCAGGAGCTGGGAGATAAAGCCTCCGGCATAGAGCAGGGCGGCCAGCAGAAAAGGCAGGGGAAGGAACGCAAAAAGCAGCCTGAGCCTGGGATTTAAAGGCTGGGGCATAAAAACCTCCTTTCAAATTTTTGCAGATCAATGGTTGTGATATGGACAGATTTTCCGAAATATTTCTTTAGCGTCTCTGCCTGAAAATCAAAGCAGATCAGCCAGCCGATAAGGTCCCGCAGGGACAATGCCGTATGGAAGCGGGAGAGCCGCAGCATATCCAGATCATAGGCTAACAGAACCGGCTCTCCATCGGTCATGCCATCGTGGGAAAAACCCATCTGGGGATCCGGCGGTTCCAGATCGGATAACAGGATGGAATCCAGCTGCGCACGGATATCATGAGAGCATAGGATCCGAATGAGAGTTACGCCTGCAGAAGAGTCCGGTACAAAGTGAAAAAAATCAAAGCTGGAATCCAGACGGAAACAGGTTTTGCGGAAGCCGCCGTCGCTGCCGAGCAGCTTCAGACAGGTATCCATATGATTTCCGATAAACAGGGCTTTGACAGGGGTATTGTAGGAG
>OGPH01001448.1_pt1 | contig 17686 bp, 16 predicted proteins | sample 1552891 | NCBI WGS metagenome assembly OGPH01 (sample SAMEA2580272, study PRJEB22360) | human gut metagenome | biome: human gut; feature: human-associated habitat; material: faeces | place: Denmark | collected 2008/2010 | reverse complement strand
AAAACACAAAAACACGGAGAACTGCTGTGGGCGGTATGCCTGCGGCAGTTATCTTTTTCGGTTTCAGGTGTGAAGGAAATTCATTTGACAAATCAACTTTGTTAACCTATACTGAGAAACATGCATAATAAGCCAGAAATAAAGGCTCTGAGGGTGGAAAAGCCGCAGAGCAGGGAACGATAAAAATAGAGGGAGAAAACCATGCTGACTCTGGATAAGATCTACCATGCAGCCTTTGTGCTCAAGGATGTTGCCCGCAAGACCGACCTCATCGAGGCACCCAAGCTCTCCAAGGACTGCCAGCTGTACCTGAAAACCGAAAACCTGCAGGCCACCGGCAGCTTTAAGGTGCGCGGTGCTTACTATAAGATCAGCCAGCTTTCCGAGGAGGAGAGCGCCAAGGGCGTGATCGCCTGCTCTGCCGGCAACCACGCACAGGGCGTGGCGCTGGCTGCTACCCGTCGCGGCATCAAGAGCATCGTCTGTATGCCGGATGGTGCCCCCATCATGAAGGTGGAGAATACCAAGAATCTGGGCGCAGAGGTGTGTCTGGTGCCCGGCACCTACGATGATGCCCACGACAAGGCTGTGGAGCTGCAGGAAGAGACCGGCATGACCTTTATCCACCCCTATGACGATGAGCAGGTCATCGCGGGGCAGGGAACCATTGGTCTGGAAATTCTGGATCAGCTGCCGGATGTGGATGCGGTCGTTGTGCCGGTGGGCGGCGGCGGCCTGATCTCCGGCGTGGCCTTTGCCATCAAGAGTCTGCGCCCGGAGGTGAAGGTCTATGGCGTACAGGCCGAGGGTGCACCCAGCATGTACCGCAGCCTGCACGAGCATAAGTACCAGACCCTGAAAGCCGTTTCTACCTTTGCAGACGGCATTCAGGTCAAGACTCCCGGTGAGCTGACCTACCAGATCTGTGAGCAGTATGTGGACGACATCGTGACCGTGAGCGAGGATGAGACCGCTGCCGCCATCCTCTCGCTGATGGAGAACCAGAAGCTGGTTGCCGAGGGTGCCGGAGCCGTGCCGGTGGCTGCCGTGCTGTTCCACAAGCTGCCGGTCGAGGGCAAAAAGGTGGCCTGCGTCGTCTCCGGCGGCAACATCGATGTGAACATCCTCAACCGCGTGATCACCCGTGGTCTGGTCATGAGCGGCCGCAAGGCGAACATGACCATTGCGCTGGAGGACAGGCCCGGCCAGCTCAAGAAGGTGGCCGAGATCGTGTCCCGCTGCGGTAGCAATGTGGTGTCGGTGCAGCACGATGGCTCCGATCCCAACATGCCCATTTCCAGCTGCTTCCTCAAGCTCACTCTTGAGACCCGCGATGCCGAGCAGATCGAGCAGATCCGCGCAGAGCTTGCAAAAGAGGGTTTCCAGCTTGTGAGCGAAAGAGTATAATAGAAGAAAAAAGAAAGGAACGTTTTATCATGAAAGTCGTTTCCACTTCCAACGCACCCGCAGCCATCGGCCCTTACAGCCAGGCGATCGATCTGGGCAATATGGTGTTTGTTTCCGGCCAGATCCCGGTAGACCCTGCTACCGGCAAGATGGCCGATACGGTTGAAGAGCAGGCTGCACAGAGCCTTGCAAACCTCAAGGCCATTCTGGCCGAGGCTGGCCTTTCCATGGCAAATGTGGTCAAGACTGTCATCTTCCTTGCTGACATCAACGATTTTGCCGCTGTGAACGCCGTGTATGCCAAGGCCTTTGCTGAGCCGTTCCCTGCCCGCAGCTGCGTGCAGGTGGCCGCCATCCCCAAGGGCGCAAAGCTGGAGATCGAGTGCATCGCCGTGCGCGAATGATCAGGCCTAAACACAAAAGGGGCTGTGCCGCTGGCACAGCCCCCTTTGCATGTATGAGGAAGAATGAGAACAGCAATTACGGGCGCAGACCCATGCCGCCCTCCAGCGTGAGAGTCTCGCCGGACAGATACTTGAAGTCCGGCATGGCCAGCTGCACGCATACCCGGCCGATCTCGGTCTCGGGGTTGGCGTAGTGGCCCATGGGCGGCATCTTGACGTTGGCTTTGAACGCATCCGGGTATGCCTGCTGGAACTGCTCCAGCTTGGCGGTCCAGGCCAGCGGGCAGATCACGTTGACATTGATGCCATCCTTGCCCCACTCAGTAGCGGCCACGCGGGACAGGCCGCGGATGCCCTCCTTGGCGGCAGCGTAGGAGCACTGGCCAAAGTTGCCAAACAAGCCTGCACCGGATGCAAAGTTGATCACGCTGCCCTTGGACTTGGCCAGATAGGGATAGCAGGCCTTCATATAGTAAAATGCAGCGTACAGGCCGGAATAAAGGGCCAGATCAAACTGCTCGGTGGTGTGCTCTGCCAGCGGCACGCCGGAAGCGGATGCCTGTGCGTTGTTCACCAGCACTTGAATGCCACCAAAGGTATCCACAGCCTGATTGACGACATTTTGCACGGTGGCTTCGTTGTCGGTGCCTGCACACACATCTGCCTGCACCGGCAGAACGCGGATGCCATACTTGGCTTCCAGCTCGTTTTTTGCCTCTTCTAGTTTTTTCACATTACGGCCAGTGATGACCAGATTTGCGCCCTCTTTTGCAAAGGCGGTGGCAATGCCATAGCCGATGGAGCCGCAGCTTCCATCGGAAAGTACGGCGCGGCCTGCGCCGGTGATGATAGCGGTCTTACCCGTTAAAAAGCCCATAGTTGCCCTCCAGAAGTGCTCAATTGATATATCAATTGGCTGATGTTGGCCATATTATAGCCTGAATTTCAATAGAATGCAAGGCTTTTTACCGATAAATAAAAAATAGACAAAGAATGCCGAGAAGGTGAAAAAATTCACGACTTCTCGGCATTTTGTGAAAGATTTGTCAGAGACTTTGATGTTAAAATAAAGACAAACTAATTACTTCTGCACGCCCGCCTCGCACTGCTCAATAAACTGCTTTGCCACGCGGGGGCTGCGGCCGCCGGCGCGGATGGCAAAGGCTTCGGCTTTGACCAGCAGCTGATCCATCGGCATGTCGATGCCGTGCTGCTTTGCCAGTTCGGCCAGAATGTTCTCAAACCGGGCCTTCTCCGGCCGCTGGAAAGTGATCGTCAGGCCGAATCGGGCCGAAAGGCTCATCAGCTCCTGCCGGGTATCGGCTTCGTGGATGTCGTCGCCGGTGCGGTCGGTCAGTGTTTCTTTAATAAGGTGGCGGCGGTTGGAGGTGGCGTATACCGCGATGTTCTTGGCCCGGCCGCCTACGCTGCCTTCCAGAATGGCCTTGAGCGCGGCAAAGTTGTCGTCGTTGGCGGTAAAACTCAGGTCGTCGATGAACAGGATGAATTTGAGCGGGTTCGCGGCCAGCTTGTCCATCAGATCCGGGATCTGGTAGAGCTGGTTCTTCTTCACTTCCACCAGCCGCAGGCCTTCAGGTGCAAACTCATTGGCAATGGCTTTCACCGCACTGGACTTGCCGGTGCCTGCATCGCCGTACAGCAGCACATTGTTGGCGGGCATCCCGGCCAGCAGGGCCTTTGTGTTGGCAATGACCTTTTCGCGCTCCTTCTCGTAGCCGGGCAGCTCGGAAAGGCGCTGGGGGTCCGGGTATTTCACCGGCACCAGCTGGCCGTTCTCCACCGTGAACACATGGTGCTTGGCAAACATGCCATAGCCTTTTTTTCCCACCTCGTTCATGCGCTGGGCGTAGGCGGCAGGCAGGTCGATGCCGGAGGTCTCCCACCGGGGCAGGAAAGCCAGCTCCTGCGCCTGCCCTGTGGCAGAACCGGCAGCGGCCAGCAGCTCGTCCAGCGTCAGGCCGCACAGAGCCTGCAGAAAAGCCAGTTCACTGTCCAGCGCGGTCTGCAGTGCAGGGGCGAGGATGCCCGATGCAGCCTGACGTACGCAGACGGTCTCGGCTTCCAGCACAGCGGCGCTGAGGTAGCTGCCCCAGTTGGTGGTGTGCTCGAACAGTGCGGCTTCAAATTGGGCCACAGCGTCGCACACCGGGCCATAGCCGGGCGCACCGGCTTCCATGCGGTCGGTCAGGTCCAAAAGCTTTGCCACAACGGGGTCGTCCAGCAGGCTGCGGAAAACAACAAGCCCGTGCAGCCGGGCATTCCATTCTCTCAATTTCATATTCCTGTCCTCTAGTTGGTCTTAAATTAAACGCGCAGGCGCGCATATCAGAAGTATACAGCGCATTGTGCTATGGCGCAAGAGGTGTTCAATTAACTTCATGTTTGGGGTGATTCAGGTTACAAATTGTCGATTGACAAAAGGCCGATTTATAGTATAATTTACATCAACAAATGCGCGGATGGGAAAAAGTACCATCCAAAGCCCACTGTTCAGAGAACTGCCGGTTGGTGCAAGGCAGAGAGAGCTTTGGAGGGGAAGTCGTCCCGGAGCAGCCTGTTGAACGGATGTGGAATGTGTCCCTGTAAGCAGCGCCGGTTGCAGCCGTTACAGTGCGGGACTTTGCTGGAAGTCCGTGAGTGGGCGTGCGTGGCACGCCAACGAGAGTGGTACCGCAGAGAGCTTGATGATCACAAGGTCTTTGTCTCTTGATAACAGGGGACAAAGGCCTTTTCTTTTAAAAAGAAGCTCCCCGGGAACGTGTAAAAAGTGGAAAAAGGTTAGGAAAACAGGAGAAACTCACCATGCAGTTGAATGGTTCTCAGATTTTTGTGGAGGTCCTCTGCGAGCAGGGCGTGGACACCCTTTTTGGTTATCCCGGCGGCGCAGTGCTGAACCTTTACGATGAGCTGTACAAAAATACGGACCGCATCACCCATGTGCTGACGGCACATGAACAGGGCGCGGCCCACGCGGCAGACGGTTATGCCCGTGCCACCGGCCGCACCGGTGTGGTGCTGGCCACCAGCGGCCCGGGTGCCACCAATCTGGTCACCGGCATTGCCACGGCCTATATGGACTCGGTGCCCATGGTAGCCTTTACCGGCAACGTGACCACGGACGGGATCGGGAGGGACAGCTTTCAGGAAGCCTACATTGAGGGCATCACGATGCCCATTACCAAGCACAACTTCACGGTGCGCCGGGTGGAAGAGCTGGCCGATACCATGCGCTCTGCCTTCCGTATTGCACAGAGCGGCCGCAAGGGCCCGGTGCTGGTGGATATCCCCAAGGACGTGACAGCGGCGGTATGCGAGTTCACCCCCAAAAAGCCGGAGCCCATCCGTACCGTTACCACCTTCAACGCGGAGCAGGTCAAGTGGGCAGCGGATCTTATCAATGCGGCCCAGCGACCGCTGGTCTACTTTGGCGGCGGCGTGCGCAGCGCAGCCTCCTGCCAGCCGCTGCGTGATCTGCTGCACAAGGCAGAGATCCCGGCCACCTACACCCTGATGGCCGCAGGCGTTGTGCCCTACGGCGACCCGATGAACATTGGCATGGTGGGTATGCACGGCTGTTACACCTCCAATCGTGCCGTGGCCGACTGCGACGTGCTGATTGCAGTGGGTACCCGCTTCTCGGACCGTGTGGCCCTGAACCCCAAGACCTTTGCAAAGAACGCCACCATCATCCAGATCGACATCGACCCCAGTGAGCTGGGCAAGAATGTGGAGGTCGATCTTTCCATCGTGGGCGATGCCGCTTACGTGCTGAACGCCATGCTGCCGCAGATCGAGGAAAAGAAGCATCCCGACTGGATGAAGATGATCCATGAGTGGCAGGCACAGGATTACCACCCGGTATCCGACGCCTCCCGCCTGATGCCCCATCAGGTGATCGGCGAGGTGTGCAACCAGTGCGGCCCTGAAGCCGTGTATGTGACCGATGTGGGCCAGCACCAGATGTGGGCGGCACAGTACCTGCGCCACGCCAAGAGCCGCGGCTTTATCACCAGCGGCGGTCTGGGCACCATGGGCTTTGGCTACGGTGCCGCCATTGGCGCACAGATGGCTCTGGGCCGCGACCAGCGGGTGGTCATGTTTACCGGCGACGGCTCTTTCCACATGAACCTGAACGAGGCCTGCACCGCCGTGAGCTATGAGCTGCCCATCATCACTGTGATCTTTAACAACTCGGTGCTGGGCATGGTGCGCCAGTGGCAGACCACCTTCTACGAAAAGCGCTACAGCCAGACCGACCCCCACCGCAAGACGGACTTCGTCAAGCTGGCCGACGGCTTTGGCCTGAAGGGCTACCGCTGCACTAACCTGCCGGAGTTCCAGACTGCCTTTGCCGATGCGATGAAGCAGAAAGGCCCTACTTGGATCGAGTGCATCATCGATAAGGACGAAAAGGTGCTGCCCATGATCCCCGGCGGCGGCGACATCAACGATATCATCATGGAATAAGGAGGGCACAGCAATATGGAATCCAACAAGCGCAGGGTCATCAGCCTGCTGGTGGACAACCAGAGCGGTGTTCTGGCCCGTGTGTCCAACCTGTTCTGCCGCCGCGGCTTCAACATCGACAGCCTGACGGTCTCGGCCACCAACGACCCGGCAGTCAGCCGCATCACCGTGACCATTACCAGCGATGACAAGGCCCTCAAGCAGCTGATCCTGCAGACCGAACGGCTGGAAGTTACCCGTCAGGTGTTCGTGCTGGACGGCGAAAAATCTCTGGAACGGGAACTGCTGCTGCTGAAGGTAGCATCCGATGTGCACAACCGCAGCGAGCTGCGGGAGATCGCCAGCATCTACAAGGCCAAGATCATCGACCTTTCGCCGGACAGCATGGTGTTCGAGCTGATCGGCAAGCCGGATAAGATCGATGCCTTCCTGAAAATGTTTACAGATTACAAAATTTTGGAGCAGTGCCGCACCGGCGTTACCGCACTGGAGCGCGGCGGGATGCATCAGCATATGCAGAAGCCTCCGCAGGAGGTGCGCGAAGCACAGCTGCCTCTGCCGGGGACCCACTGCCCGGAACGGACCTGAGCTTTTCCGCTCTCAAGGAGCGAAAAAATAAAATGTTTACAATCAGCCACTGAATAAACACAAAACAAAAAAGGAGAACAACTACCATGGCTATCAAGAAATACTACGATTCCGACTGCAACCTCGGCGTGCTGGACGGCAAGACCGTCGCTGTCATCGGCTTCGGCAGCCAGGGCCACGCCCATTCCGAGAACCTGGCCGAGAGCGGCGTGAATGTCGTCGTCGGCCTGCGCAAGGGCTCTGCTCACTGGGAGAAGGCTTCTGAGTTCGCAGCAACTCACGAGAACTTCAAGGTCATGGAAGTGGAAGAAGCTGCCAAGGCCGGCGACGTTGTCATGATGCTGGTGCCCGACGAGCTGTGCGCCGACATCTACAACAAGCAGGTGGCTCCCTACATGACCGAGGGCAAGGCACTGGCCTTTGCACACGGTTTCAACATCCACTTCAAGACCATCACTGCTCCCAAGAATGTGGACGTTATCATGATCGCTCCCAAGGGCCCCGGCCACATTGTCCGCCGCCTGTACACCGAGGGTGAGGGCTGCCCCTCTCTGATCTGCGTGGAGCAGGACTACACCGGCAAGGCTAAGGATATTGCTCTGGCATACGCTTCCGGCATCGGCGCTGGCCGTGCAGGCATCCTGCAGACCACCTTCAAGGAGGAGACCGAGACCGACCTGTTCGGCGAGCAGGCAGTGCTGTGCGGCGGCGTTTCCGAGCTGATCCACGCCGGTTTCGATACGCTGGTGGAAGCTGGCTACGAGCCCGAGATGGCATACTTTGAGACCTGCCACGAGATGAAGCTGATCGTTGACCTGATCAACGAGGGCGGCTTCTCCAAGATGCGTTACTCCATCTCCAACACCGCTGAGTACGGCGACTACCGCACCGGCAAGCGCCTGATCACCGCCGAGACCCGCAAGGAAATGAAGAAGGTTCTGACCGAGATCCAGGACGGCACCTTCGCTTCCGAGTTCCTGACCGAGATGAGCCCCAACGGCGGCCGCAAGGTGCACTTTCTGGCAAAGCGCCGCATGGAAGCAGAGCTGCCCATCGAGAAGGTCGGCGCAGAGCTGCGCGGCATGATGAGCTGGCTGAAGAAGTAAGGGGAAAACCCTCTCAGGCCGCCTTTCGGCGGCCAGCTCCCCCGAAAGGGGGAGCTTTTGTTGAAAGTGAGAACCTTATAGATCCTCCGCAAAAACCTCTCCCCTTCGGGAGAGGTGGCACGGCGCAGCCGTGACGGAGAGGGTTTTTGTCAGAAAAGAGGATTTGAAATGAGAAGCGACAATGTGACCAAGGGTTCGGAGCGCGCCCCGAACCGAAGCCTGTTCTACGCACTGGGCTACACCAAGGAAGAGCTGGAGCGCCCGCTGATCGGCGTGGTGAGTGCCTACAGCGAGATCGTGCCCGGCCATATGAATCTGGACAAGATCGCCGATGCCGTCAAGGCCGGCGTTGAGATGGCAGGCGGCACGCCCATCCTGATCCCCGCCATTGGCGTGTGCGACGGCATCGCCATGGGCCATGTGGGCATGAAGTACAGCCTTGCATCCCGTGAGCTGATCTGCGACAGCGTTGAGACCATGCTCATGGCCCACCAGCTGGACGGTCTGGTGCTGGTGCCCAACTGCGATAAGATCGTGCCCGGCATGGTGATGGCAGCGGTGCGCATGGATGTGCCCGCTGTGGTCTGCTCCGGCGGCCCCATGCTGGCCGGTACCTACGGCGGCGAAGAGGTCAGCCTTTCCAAGATGTTCGAGGCTGTGGGTGCCTACAAGGCCGGTATGATCACCGAGGATCAGCTGGAAGACTGCACCTGCAACTGCTGCCCCAGCTGCGGCAGCTGCTCCGGCATGTACACCGCCAACAGCATGAACTGCCTGTGCGAGGCCATCGGCATCGCACTGCCCGGCAACGGCACCATTCCTGCCGTCTACTCCAAGCGTCTGCAGCTGGCAAAGCACGCCGGTATGGCCATTATGGATATGGTCAAGAAGGGCATCACCGCACGCCAGATCATCAACGAGCGCTCCATCCGCAACGCTCTGACCTGCGATATGGCTCTGGGCTGCTCCACCAACACCGTGCTGCACCTGCTGGCCATCGCTTATGAGGCCGGTGTGCCCATCGACCTGAAGCTGTTCAATGAGATCAGCGCCAAGACCCCGAACCTGTGCCATCTGGCACCGGCCGGCCCCACCCACATGCCGGACCTGTACGCCGCAGGCGGCATCCCTGCCGTGCAGGCAGAGCTGGCCAAGAAGGGCCTGCTGGATCTGGATGTGCCCACCGTTACCGGCAAGACGCTGGGCGAGAACATCAAGGGCGCACACATCCTGAACGACAAGGCCATCCGTCCCATCGACAACCCCTACTCCCAGACCGGCGGTCTGCAGATCCTGTGGGGCAACATTGCACCGGACGGCTGTGTGGTCAAGCGCAGCGCCGTGGCCCCCGAGATGCAGCAGCATTCCGGCCCGGCCCGCGTGTTCAACAGCGAGGACGAGGCCATTGCTTCCATCTACGCGGGTAAGATCGTCCCGGGCGATGTGGTGGTCATCCGCTACGAAGGCCCCAAGGGCGGCCCCGGTATGCGTGAGATGCTGAACCCCACCTCCGCACTGGCCGGCATGAAGCTGGACAAGACCGTGGCCCTCATCACCGACGGCCGCTTCTCCGGCGCAAGCCGCGGCGCAGCCATCGGCCATGTCAGCCCGGAGGCTGCTTCCGGTGGTCCCATCGGCCTGATCGAGGAGGGAGATACCATCAACATTGATATCCCCAATGCCTCCATCACGCTGGAGGTCAGCGACGAAGTTCTGGCCCAGCGCAAGGCAAAGTATGTTGCACCCGAACCCAACATCAAGACCGGCTGGCTCAGCCGCTATGCACGCATGGTCACCAGTGCAAATCTGGGCGCTGTGCTGAAGTGATTTGATGATCTAAGCAAAAACAGAGGGACGACCCCGCGTCGTCCCTCTGTTTTTTGTTTCCTGAAGGCTATCTGTAAAAAATCGGCAAAGCCCGCAGGCTCTGCCGATCTGTGATCCGAATTATTCTCCCTGGCCGAACAGCACTGCACGGAAGGTTGCAAAGATGATCTTCCAGTCCACCAGGAAGCTGCGTTCCTTGACATACTTCACATCCAGTGCCATCCACTCCTCAAAGCTCAGCTGGTTGCGGTGCGGGGCGATCTGCCAGTAGCAGGAAAGGCCCGGTGTCACGTACAGCCGCTGCCATTCATAGGGCGTGTACTGGGCTACCTCGCGGGGCAACGCCGGGCGCGGGCCCACAATGCTCATATCTCCCTTGAGGATGTTCACCAGCTGAGGCAGCTCGTCGATGCTGGTCTTGCGGATGAAGTGGCCCACCCGGGTGATGCGGGGATCGTCCTTCATCTTGAACACCGGGCCGTCCATCTCGTTGTCCTGCAGCAGATCGTTGAGCTTGCTCTCGGCGTTCGGGCACATGGAACGGAACTTGTACAGCCGGAACAGCTTGCCGTTGCGGCCCACCCGCAGCTGGCTGAACACCGGGCTTGCACCCGGGCTGTCGATCCAGACTGCTATGCAGGTAAGGAGCAGCAGCGGCGAAAGCACCACCAGCGCCAGCAGAGAAAAGAAGATATCCTGTGCACGGCGCACACACCAGTAGGCGCGGTGCTCGTGAAGATTCGTCTTACGATCGATCGTAATCGGCTTGCGGATGCCAAGCTTTGCGCCGGGCTCCTCCATCCAACCGGTCTGCAGCCAGTATTCCGCTTCTGGCGCAGTGGTTACAGTTGTCATACTTAGATTCACTCCATTGATCCTATAACATGAAAACAGGAGAGCCCCAAACTCTCCCACACAGTTATTGCACCTATTGCACAATAAAACTGCAAACTTCTGTACAATTTTACCATGTGTACAGGCGGATTGCAAGAGAGTTGAACCATTTTTTGTCTGGTATATCAGAAAAAACGGATCACAGAGGTGGAAAACGATGAACAGACAGACTGGTGCGCCAGAGCCTTACCCGAACAGGCTCTTTGTATTGTGCATATATACGGAAAGGACTAATCCGACGCAGATATACAGCATCAGCACCGAGCTGCCGCCCGCAGAATAAAAGGGCAGGGTGACGCCGATGACCGGCAGCACCCGCAGGTTCATGCCCACATTCACTGCAATCTGCGCCATCAGAGCACCGCCGATGCCGGTGCAGATATAGCTGCCCAGCAGGTCCTCGCTGCGCGCACCGGTGGCAAAGGTCTTGATCACCAGTGCCAGCAGTGCCCCCAGCACGATGCACAGGCCCACAAAGCCAATGGCATTGCCCAGCCAGCTGAGAATAAAGTCGTTGTGGGCATTGGGCACGCTGTAGTACCGGCCGCTGAACAGGCCGTTGCCGAAGATGCCGCCGGAGCCGATGGCGATCTCGCCGCGCTGCTGCTGGTAGATGATGTTTTTCCAAGTGGCTTCGTTGGGTGCCCAGCCGGTGGAATTCTCCGGGTCGATAACGGCCAGAATGCGGTACCACTGGTAGCCCTTGCCGATCTTATCGCTGAAAAAGGCAGACGCCGCCGCCACGGCCACAGCTGCTGCCGAAATGGCACCGATGATATACTTCCAGCTCAGGCCCGCTGCAAACATCATGCAGCAGCCGATGATGGCGTAGATGATGGCGGTGCCGTCGTCGCCCTGAATGTGGATGATAAGGATGGGCACGGCCAGATGCAGCAGAAGCTTTACCAGCTCCTTTGGCTCGTTGATGCGGCTGCGCACATTGTTCAGATGCATGGCAAAGGTAAGGATAAAGCTGATCTTTGCCAGCTCCGTGGGCTGGAAGGTAAAGCCGCCCAGCTTGTACCAGGAGTAGTTGTCGGTGTCACCGGCGTTGAAGCCGATGGTCAGCGGGCCGATGGCCACATTGCGGATGAACAGCGTGGGCAGCACCAGACCCCATGTCAGGGCTACATGCACCGGCCACACCTTGACAAGGCTGCGATAGTCGATGCAGGAGAGCAGCAGCGCGATCACGATGCCAAGCCCGGCTGCTGCCGCCTGCACCAGCGCGCGGCGGTAATCGCCGATGCCGGTAATGGCACCAGTGATCTCGTCCGTGGCAAAACCGTTGCCCTGCTTTGCGGCCCAGGAGGCAAGAGCCACCACCGCCATGGTGCTGCTGAAGATGCACAGCAGCAGATAGATCTTATCCGTTCGTTTAAAATATTGTCGAATGCTTTCCAAGAAAGCACCACCTTTCGTTCCCAGATGCACACCGGGTTTTGCCGCTGCAGCGGGCAATACCAACCCAGTTTATCCTATTATACACAGCCTGCACACCGTTTGCAATCCACCGGGTGTGACAGCTTTGCAAAATCCGCACGAATGCTTGACAAAGCAGACCGCACCATCTACAATGAAGGTGCAGCAGAAAGCTCCTTTGCAGAGCGCCTGCCGCGCAAAGAAAATGGCAGGAAGATGCCTGCTGGAAAAGGGCGGCGTGCCGCATTGGGCGGCAGATATGCCCGGAGGAAATGGGAATGGAACACGATATGCTCCGCCGTTTTGGGTGTGCACTGTGCGCTCTGGCTTTCGCGCTCACAGCGCTGCCCACAGCGGCTTTTGCACAGCAGCCGGAAGAACAGGCGGCTGTGCAGCAGAGCCTTTCGGCCACAGATGTGCGCGAGATGCAGCAGGCAGACGCTGCTGTGACCGCACTGACCGGAGGCAGCGACTATGCACAGATGACCGAGGACGAGCGCACAGATGCTGCTTTGCAGCAGCTGGATGCGCTGACCGCACAGGGCCTTGTGAAGCAGGGGTCTGTCTACACCGATGCCGAAAACGGCATGATCAGCTTTACCTACAGCTGCGGCGCGCTGGGCGGTATCTTGCTTACCGACCCGGAGGAGGAGAACACCGCAGCCCTGCCGGAGCTGGACGAGAGCCAGCTGCAGGAGCTGGCAGAGAACAAGCGGGTGGGCACGGCGGCGATCTATTATGCGTTTGACAACACGATCAACAGCACCCGCTACCCGTATTATGCCTACATGCAGACCTATTGGGATTCGGTGGGCCTGCAGACGGATCTGGATACCACCGTTACTGTATCCGACCTGCGCAGGATGGGCCGTTACGACCTGTGCATCCTGAGCACCCACGGCGCGTACTACACCTATGAATACGGCTGGCTGTTCAAAAAGACTACCACGGAACCGCTGATCCTGCTGACCGAGAGATCGGATTTCTGGAGCGATCTGCGCTATGGCTTTGACCTGCTGGCCCACCGCGTGGTCAAGGTGAACGGTATGTATGCCGTCAACGGCGATTTCTTCCGCAGTGCCTACCGCGGCAATGGCATCGTGCTCAGCGAGACCTGCGAGTTCTACGGCAAGAACGGCCATGTGGACACCTCTATGGCAGACGGCCTGCTGGCAGGCGGTGCCAAGGCGGTGATGGGCTATGTGAACAATGTCTACTCGGTGTATTCCCGCAGTATGCTGTGGGCCGCTGTAAACCGGATGATCGAGGGCGAAACGCTGGAACAGGCCGTGGACTATGCCAAGAGCATCTACGGCACCGATGATATCATCTGGTACAACGAGCAGGGCGGCAGACGGCCCCATGCGGCGGCATCCTATGCGATGCTCAGCGGAGACCGAAGCGCTGCACTGCCCAACCCCTACACGGCAGCGGATGTGGATGCGGCGGCGTAAGCAACACACGGCATTGCACTTTTGCACAAAGTATATTATACTAAAGGACGGCAGAGCATTCTGCCGTCCCTTTTGCTTTATAAAATGAGGTAAGCTTCATGTCAGAATATATCACCCACTCCCGCGCCGAGACGGTGGCGCTGGGTGCCCGTATGGCCGCAGTGCTGGCACCGGGTTCGCTGATTGCGTTCACCGGCGGGCTGGGCGCGGGCAAGACCGCCTTTACCGAGGGCCTTGCCGAGGGCCTTGGCTGCACCGACCCGGTGTCCAGCCCAACCTTTGCCATTGTGAACTACTACCGCGGCCCAAAGCCGCTGGCGCACTTTGACCTGTACCGTATTTCCACTGAGAACGACCTGTGTGCTGCAGGCTTTTACGATTATTTGGATCAGGGGGCCATTGTGGCAGCAGAGTGGAGCGAGAACTTTGCAGACCTGCTGGCACTGGAAAACCCCATCCGGGTGGACATCCAGCGTGTGGACGAAAATACCCGCAGGATCACCATTGAGGGGGTAACGCTATGAACATCTTAGCTGTGGATACAGCGGGCAAAACGGCTGGTGTGGCTCTTTTGCAGGATGACCGCCTGCTGTACGAGGTGTATCTGGACGCAGGCATGACCCACAGCGAAACGCTGATGCCCATGATCGACACCTGCCTGAAGATGTGCGGCATGACCTGTGCAGATATTGACTTGTACGGTGTCAACGCAGGCCCCGGCAGTTTTACCGGGCTGCGCATCGGTCTGGCGGCGGTCAAGGGTCTGGCCTTCCCGCGGGAAACGCTGTGCGCACCGGTCTCCACGCTGGAAGCACTGGCCGCAGCCCACACGGGCGAGGGCACCGTGCTGTGCGCACTGGATGCCCGCCGTGCGCAGGTATACAGTGCCGCGTTCGACCTTGCCACCCACAGCCGCCTGCTGGAAGACGATGCCCGGGCGGTGGCAGATCTGGCCGATTTTGTAGAAAATTGCAAAAAGCCCCTGTTTTTTGTTGGTGATGGCGCATCTCTGTGCTATAATAAATACGGCAGTGTGCCGGGCGTGCTGCAGGCACCTGCGGCCCTGCGCGGCGGACGTGCTGCTGCGGTGGCCCTTGTGGCAAAGCAGATGGCCGAAGCCGGAAAGGCTGTGCTGCCGGAGGCTCTGCTGCCGGACTACCACCGCCTGAGTCAGGCCGAGCGGGAGCGCGCAGAGCGCCTTGCAGCAGAAGCTGCAGCCAATGCCGCCCAAAACAAGGAGCAGGCATAAAACCCTGCGTGACTGAGAGAAAGGAACATTTCCATGGCAAAACCCATTGCACTGGCCGCTGACCACGGCGGATTTGAACTGAAAGAAGCTGTCAAGGCGCATCTGAAGGAGCTGGGGCTGGAATACATCGATTTTGGCACCCATAGCACCGACAGCGTGGATTACCCCGATATGGCCGTGCCCGCCTGCGATGCAGTTGTGAGCGGCGAGTGCAGCAAGGCACTGCTGTTCTGCGGCACCGGCGTGGGCATCAGCATGGCAGCAAACAAGATCAAGGGCATTCGTGCCTGCTGCTGCTCTGACAGCTTCAGCTGCGAGTATACCCGCCGCCACAACGACGCCAATGCTCTGTGCATGGGCGGCCGCGTGGTCGGCCCCGGCCTTGCCTGCCAGCTGGTGGATCTCTTCCTGAACACCGAGTTTGAAGGCGGCCGCCATCAGCGCCGCATCGACAAGCTGACCGCACTGGAGAACCGCTGATCATGGCGAAGCGTATGCGGAGCTGTTTTAAATCGTAATCTTGGACCCGATAGAGTTATCTATTTAAAATAAGGAGCGTGTTTTTATGACCCCGATGATCGTTGAGCATCCGCTGCTGCAGCACAAGCTGAGCATTCTGCGCAACAAGCAGACCGGAACCAAGGAGTTCCGTGACCTCGTTGGCGAGATCGCGACCCTGCTGTGCTACGAAGCGACCCGTGACCTGCCTCTGGAAGAGGTGGAGATCGAAACACCCATCACCATGGCAAAGACCAAGGTGCTGGCTGGCCGCAAGCTGGCTCTGGTGCCCATCCTGCGCGCAGGCATGGGTATGCTGGACGGTATGCTGACCCTGCTGCCCGCTGCAAAGGTGGGCTTCATCGGCCTGTACCGCGACGAGGAGACCCTGCAGCCTGTGGAGTACTTCTGCAAGCTGCCGCAGGATATCGCAGAGCGCGATGTTCTGGTTCTGGACCCGATGCTGGCTACCGGCGGCAGCGCCATCGATGCCATCACCCAGATCAAGAAGCATGGCGCAAAGCGCATCAAGTTCATCGGCCTGATCGCCGCTCCGGAAGGCATCAAGGCCCTGCACGAGGCACACCCTGATGTGGATATCTACCTCGGCGCAGAGGATGACCACCTGAACGAGAACGGCTATATCGTTCCCGGTCTGGGCGACGCAGGCGACCGCATCTACGGCACCAAGTAAGAAACTGTATCACGGAAGGGCAGCTGGGAACAGCTGCTCTTTTTTGTGCAGACGAAAAGGGGAACGACGGCTGTCGTTCCCCTTTGTGCGTTATGGAAAAACTCAGATCTCGGCCAGAATGGCATCGCCCATGGCGGTGCAGCCAAGGCAGGTGCAGCCCTCGCTCATGTTGTCGGCGGTGCGCAGGCCCTTGTCCAGCACCTTGTTCACAGCGGTCTCAATGGCATCGGCCTCCTCGGCCATGCCGAAGGAGTAGCGCAGCATCATGGCGGCAGACAGGATGCAGGCGGTGGGGTTCACGATGTCCTTGCCCGCAATATCGGGGGCCGAGCCGTGAATGGGCTCATACAGGCCGCGGGTGCCGTCGCCCAGAGAGGAGGACGGGATCATGCCGATGGAGCCGGTGATCATGGAAGCCTCGTCCGACAGGATGTCGCCGAACATGTTCTCGGTAACGATCACGTCGAACTGGGCGGGGTTCTTGACGATCTGCATGGCGCAGTTGTCCACGAACATCTCGCTGTATTCCACATCCGGGTATTCGGCCTGCAGGCGGTGCATCACGCTTCTCCACAGACGGCTGGTGTCCAAAACGTTTGCCTTGTCCACGCAGCACAGCTTTTTGCGGCGCTTGCGTGCGGTCTCAAAGCCGATGCGGCCGATGCGCTCGATCTCGTGCTCCGCGTAGGGCATGGAGTCGATGGCCTGCTTCTCGCCGCTGGCGAGGGTGTGGGTCTCGTGATTGCCAAAGTATACGCCGCCGATCAGCTCACGCACGATGATGAAATCGATGCCCTGTGCCACGATCTCGGGCTTCAGGGGACTGGCAGGAGCCAGCTGCGGCCAGATCTTGGCCGGGCGGTTGTTGGAGTACAGGCCCATGCCTGCACGCAGGCGCAGCAGGCCCTTCTCCGGACGCTGCTCACCGGGCAGGCCCTCCCACTTGGGGCCGCCCACGGCACCCAGCAGGACGCTGTCAGCAGCAAGGCACTTGTCCAGTTCGTGCTGGGGCAGCGGGTCGCCGTACTTGTCAATGGCTTCGCCGCCCATGGCAGCGTCGGCGCTTTCATGATCCTTCCTCTTCTGGACGCGCATACCCTTACCGGCGAACAGAAATATGCTGATTGCGCGCTAAGGGCCTTTGCCTTCTATTATGGGGAATTTGCGAAAAACGGCTTTACCACCGCCGGAGCGCTGGACAGCTATTGCATTGACAAGGAATCCGCGGCGCCGTTGCTGCGCGCGGCGCTGGAATGCTACCATCTGACCAGGGATCGCGCTTATGTGGATGCGGCTGAGGAAGTGGCCTATTACCTGGCGACCTGGCAGTGGCATTATTCCGTATGCTTCCCGGAGGATTCCATGGCCAAAAAAATCGGCTATGACACATATGGCGGCACCTCTGTCTCGGCTGCGCATAACGCGCAGGACCCCTATGGCCTGTATTATGTGCCGGAATACCTTGAACTGGCGCAGCTTACAGGCAAGGATATCTGGCTGAAGCGCGCGCGCGCCCTGTGGTATAACGTAATCCAGCTGATTTCTGACGGCACGCTGGTTATCCATAACCGTGTGCGTCCCGCGGGCAGTCAGGATGAATCCGTGCGGCACACGCGTTGGGGAAGACCTGACAAACGCATATTTGTATCGTCGGA
>OGPH01001446.1_pt1 | contig 17731 bp, 14 predicted proteins | sample 1552891 | NCBI WGS metagenome assembly OGPH01 (sample SAMEA2580272, study PRJEB22360) | human gut metagenome | biome: human gut; feature: human-associated habitat; material: faeces | place: Denmark | collected 2008/2010 | reverse complement strand
TATAATTGTTATGAGCGTTATAGAAAAGGTGTAGGTACGCGCTATGATTGACAAACGAATAGGTAAACGAGTAAAACAATGCCGGGAACGCCTCGGAATCTCGCAAGAAGAGCTTGCGGAAAAGACCGGGCTGACTGCAAATTATATTTCTACGGTTGAACGTGGTATGTCGTTTCCTCGCTGTGAGAAATTGATCATTCTTCTCAATGGGCTTGAGGTTTCGGCAGACGCGATTTTCTGTGACGTCCTGGAGCATTCGACAAGCTATAAATCGTCTGAACTCTCGGAGAAACTTGCTTCGTTGTCTCCGCAAGCGCAGAAGCGCATTTTGCAGATGGTTGAGCTGATGATCCAGCAGGAAACGGCAGATAATGGATGAATCCGTCATGGGCTGTGTGATTTTTTCACGCAGCCTTTTTTCTTCCCTTATTTCGACAGAATATTTCATATCTCTGTGCTATACTATGTATTAGAGACATAGAAGCTGCCTTTAATACATAGTCAGGAGATGAAAAAGAAAATGAAGACCTGTGCTTTTACCGGGCATCGTCCGCAAAATCTCCCGTTTGGTTTCAATGAGGAAGACGAACGCTGCATAGACCTCAAAAAAGCTCTCAGGGAGCAAATCATCAATCTCATGGAGAATGAAGGCGTCACACACTTCATATCCGGAATGGCAATCGGTGTAGATATGTATGCCGCCGAGATCGTGCTGGGGCTGAAAGCATCCTATCTGGGAATTACGCTTGAAAGCGCCATCCCATGCGAAAGCCAAGCCGCAAAGTGGTCAGAAGCTCTAAGAGATCGGTATTTCGACATTGCGTCCAAGTGCGACAAGGAAACGCTGATTCAAACCCATTACACGCCCGATTGCATGGACAAGCGCAACCGTTATATGGTTGATCATGCGGATGTCCTGATCGCGGTTTGGGATGGAAGCCCCAGCGGAACCGGAAAGACCGTCAGATATGCTCATCAGCAAGGCAAATCTGTTACGATCATTGACCCGGTTTCCCTTGATGTCACACAAGAATAAGGCGAATAATTTCCCCTCTGAATCAAGCATTGTGAAAACCGTGAATTTACTTACGATGATGAATACACATTGCACTGAACAGTGATTATTGGAAACGTGTACGGTATGTGCTGTCCCGTGAACTTCTCCACAGAACGCACTGAGTTTTCGCGGCTTCGCAAAATGGAAAGTGCCACTCCATGAACAGTCCCTCGTCGGGAGAAAATTAAATCGCTGGAAACGGGAATGCCCCCGGCACTGTGCATCTGGCACAGCGCCGGGGGTTTTTTTCATCACAGGAGGTCATTCAGAAGATTCATGCACTTAACCTTCTGTTGGAGATTTGCACTCCCGTACACATTCAGGGTAAAGGATACGTTCTTATGTCCGAGAATTTCAGAAAGAGACTTTATATCAAACTCCGGTATCTCGATTGCTCTAACTGCGAATGTATGCCGGATCTCATGAAACTTCACTTTCTCCAATCCGTTCCGCTTCAAGAAACGTGTGAAGAATTGCCGATATGTTCTCGGCTCGGTTGGCTTTGTCTTGCCCGTGAGGAAATAGTGATTCGGGTTTTCCGTGTAAAACTTCTTGATGATGTTCATGAGAAGGGACGGAACAGGAATCGTTCGAGCGGAGGTCTTCGTTTTCGGCGGTCCTATATGAAGATACGATTCTCCCTTTTTCTTGTCGTAGATACGCTGGACGGTTTTGTTGATGCTGATGGTCTTGTCCGTCAGCGAAATGTCCCTCATCTGCAAGCCGCACAGCTCTCCTATCCGGACTCCGGTAAACAATGCAATCAAAATCCCTGCTGTCTTCCGATTTAAGTCCATGTAGATACACTGAATTAGAGCTTGCTCTTGATCTTTTGAGAGAGAAACCACTTTCTTGATACCAAGCTCTTTTGGGTATTCAATTAGGTCCCAGTTCAGGAGTGGAATAGCCCGTTCCTTGTAGGCATACTCCATTGATAACCGGAGAACGAGGATAACATCCCTTATCGTCTTCACGGTAAGCCCTCCGGTCTTATCCAAGCGTCCAGCATTGTAGAGATACGAAATGTAGCTCTGGATGTCCGCTTCGGTGATGCTGCCAATCTTGCGCTTGCCGAAATATGGGATCAGGTGATTTTCGGCAATCAGCGTAAAGCTGGCGTGGGTTGACGGCGTGATCATGGGCTTCTTTTGATTTAGCCATGTGTTCACAAGCGTCTTGAATTGTGTATTGTTAGTCATAATGACCACCTCCACGAACATTATCCGGTGGAGGGATAATCAGGGCATTAACACCCTCAAGTAACGGTCTTGAGAAGCGTCCGAAGCTCCGCTTTCCGGGCTTCGATGAGCCGTACAAACAATGTCGTATAGGTGATATTTACGCAGAAAGAAGTCAGCGAGGGGCTTCTGACATGGAACTGCTTTCTGTCACGATGAACGATGGCGTTATGCCTCGCTCAGAGATTGAAGGCAAAGACAACTCAAGTGAAGACAAAAGCAATTATAAGGTTGTTCTAACAGGAGATATGGTCTATAACTCCATGAGAATGTGGCAAGGAGCGAACGGCATCTCTCCGTGTGATGGTATAGTTAGTCCTGCATACACAGTTCTAATGCCTAAAATCCCGATTAGTAATGGATATTTTGCAGCTTTCTTCAAAAGCCCTAACCTGATCAATGAATTTAGAAAGAACTCTCAAGGCATGACCTCTGATACATGGAACTTGAAGTATCCTCAGATTGAAACAATCAAGGTCTGCATACCGGCTCTCTCAGAACAAAACCGGGTAGCAGATATGCTCCGTACACTTGAGCGGAGGATTGCAAAACAGGCACAGCTTGTCGATAACCTCAAGAAGTATAAAAGAGGTGTCGTTCGCACACTGTTGTCCCCTGATTCATGTTGTATTGAAGAAACAACATGGACTACGGCTAAGATTGGCGATTTAGGCTCATTTACAAAAGGCGCACCATTATCGAAAGCAGACATAACACCTGATGGAACTCCGTTTATCCTATATGGTGAATTGTACACGACATACCATGAGGTAATAAATTCGGTTATACGCAGAACCAAAGCTCAACCAGAAAAGCAATATTATAGCCATGTTGGAGATGTGATCATTCCCACCTCCGGTGAGACACCGGAAGAAATATCAACCGCAGCGTGTGTTATGCTGCCAGATATAATTCTCGCAGGTGACCTCAACATATTCCGCAGTTCAAAAATTGACGGGCGGATTATGAGTTATATTTTGAATCATATCGTAAACGGGCAAATTGCTCGGATTGCGCAGGGAAAGTCCGTCGTTCACATTCAGGCAAGTGAGATTTCAAAGATAGAAATTAGTTACCCCGACTACAACACGCAGTGCAAAATGATTTCAGTTTTTGAGACTGTTGGCGCAAGAATCAAAAGTGCCGAAAATGAGCTGACGTATTTGTGTACAATGCAAAAGGCTCTGTTGCAGCAGCTCTTTATATAAAAAGTTGCTGCAACAATCCACTTTTTGCAGAAGAAAGCAAATCAATTTTTTGACCTTCTTTTTCAATAAGATAATCGATCTGAGATAGGAGTTTACACACTTTCTTTTGTTTGCTGCACGACGGTGCGTGGATTCTCAGATTGCCTAAAGTATCGGTGCTAAGATTTTGCTGTTTTGTCCCCTGGGCAATTCGTATGCCGATCCATTGACCATTGTAGATGTACCAATAGTAAAGGTATTCAATGTCTATTTCCCCGGTTTGTTGGATTGCCATACACGCCTGACTTATGGTTGCTGGAACACTTAGAATTGATGCAGTTCCTCTCACTCCGGCTGCTTCAAGCCCATACATCGCTACGAGTAACGTATTTGCTGGATACTCTCGAAGGTTACAACTGGATACAGCTTCGGATGAAATGTGCTGGCTGGTTTCACACAGATACTTTGGTTTCAGCTCTCCGCTGGACACCCACCTAATATTGCCTGAGTAAAACGCCCTGTTTGTACTGCTCGGTGTTGATCCAGAAGATAAATGAAAGTAATCTTTGAGTTTCCCAACATATCTATTGTTTAGATCGCCATTTTCTTGTTGCCCAAATTCGCGGGAAAGCAATCCTCTTTTATACTTCTGATCAAGAAAGCAGAAACAGCTATATGACAGACGAAATCCCTTGCAATAGCGGAAAATCTCTGCTACTGCAAGGGATTTTACTTTTGGTTCATACCGAAATGAGGTCTGAAAATAGACCTCAAGTAACGGTCTTGAGAAGCGTCCGAAGCTCCGCTTTCCGGGCTTTGATGAGCCGTGGAGAGCAGAGAAATTGTCTGATTTTGCAGAACGAGTAACACGGAAAAACAGCAACAATGAAACTGATCTACCCCTGACAATATCCTCGAAAGATGGTCTTGTCGATCAGATCAGTTACTTCAACAAAACCGTTGCAAGCAAAGACATGAGCGGATATTACCTTTTGAGGAATGGCGAATATGCGTATAACAAGAGCTATTCCGTAGGTTACGACTTCGGTTCAATAAAGCGGTTAGACCGCTATCCTATGGGAGCGTTGTCTACATTATATATCTGTTTTGCGCTCAAGAAGCACGATACAGATTTCATTAAGGTGTACTTTGATTCTCTCAAATGGTACAAGGAAATCTATATGATTTCAGCAGAAGGAGCAAGAAATCACGGATTGCTTAATGTCCCGACAGATGAGTTCTTCGCCACAAAACACTATCTGCCAGAGAATACTGCCGAGCAAAGAAAGATTGCAGACTTTCTCATTGCCTTGGATCGACGTATCGACGCTCAGCAATCTCTTGTAGATGCCCTCAAGAAGTATAAAAGAGGATTGCTCAATCAAATTTTTTCTGCAATCTCGAAAGGTTCTCAGCGCAGAAAACTTCGTGAGCTTGTTCACGTTTCAGGAGGCAAAACGCCAAGTATGAGTAATTCGCTCTATTGGAACGGAGACATCGTTTGGATTTCCTCCAAAGACATGAAGAGTAGTAGAATTTCCGGTAGCGAGCTAAAGATAACAAATCTGGCGCTCAATGAGATGACGCTTTATCATCCGGGGACATTATTGTTGGTTGCGCGGAGTGGTATCTTGAAACATTCGCTGCCTCTCGCTATTCTCGAAGTAGATGCAACGATAAATCAGGACATCAAAGCATTGCAAGTACATGGTTGCAATGCATTCTACCTCTATTATGCAATTCTGTCGCAAGAGGACAATATCATTAGAACCCTTGTGAAAACCGGAACAACTGTACAAAGTCTCATGATGGATTCCTTCTTAAACATTGAAATACCAACGCCTAACATTGACCAGCAACAAAGCATAATCGACAAGCTGGCTAAACTCGAAAAGTATGTAGATGTTCAGGGAAAAGAACTATCGTTATTATCCCAAATGCGAAATGGCTTGTTGCAACAGCTCTTCATATAAAGAGCTGCCTCATATAGCCGTCTCTCGTTTTACTCAGAAGGTCAAGTGTTTTTTGGGTCGCTTGCAACCGTGCCTCCACCATATCAAGAATATCTGCATACAGAAGTTGTTTCACATGGCTGGGATACATAACAGGAATACCCATAAGCAAATCATCCGTCATAGATACTCGATCATGACGAACGCCTTGTGAGCCGTTATCATAGATGTACCTGTACCATGCGTCGCTCTTAAAGTACCAAGCGAGATATGAAGGAGAAATATCTGCTTGCAGCACAAGACAGGTATATAGCGGCGAGATAATACCTTGCTCACTGAGAGTATATCTATTGAACGGTCCGTATGGCGCAGAATTTGACTTTCTCGGATTGTAAACAAAGTCTCCATTTTCGATGACATAGTAATTTGCTGTGTTTCCGTCCACTGCAATATCCTTGTCAAAGAAATCGCGCTGAGGAATTAGTCCGTATTCCGCAGAGTTGGTAATTACATTTTTTATTACTCCATCTGTGTTACGGCGCGAAACTTTTTTGAAAATATCACCCAGTCGAACACAAGTCCACTCTGTGCCATTCTGAGAAGGTAGTTGGCGAAAAATGCGCTGCATGACACCTCTTTTATACTTCTTGAGAGCTTCTACTTTTTTTCGCTGAACATCAATTCGACGGTCAAGTATGGTTAGAAAATCAACGATTTTCTGTTGCTCACGCAAAGGAGGAAAAACTACCATCCCTGTTAGTACAAATGTATTATTGACCTTCATATCATGTTTTGCGCCAATATTAACCAGTGGCTTTAGAAACTTGTTAAGTCGAAGATCGTTCGAGAAATAGAAATCAACAAACCTCGGAACAACAGTTTTTAAGGGGTGGTACACAGCGTAAAGAGTGGACACTATACCGGGAACACCATTGTTGACTTTGATAATCCCATAAGGATTTGCTTTGAGGGGACTCTTTGTATATACAATGTCATCGGTTTCGACTACATGATAATCAGCAACACTTTCACCAGCGAAAGATCGTCCCTGAAACGCTATCTGATTAACAATACCATATTCCCCTGAGACGGAAAGAACATTCTCTTTTCCAAACTTTAATTGTTTATTGCGGTCGGTGTTTTCAACGAGATAATATAGTAGTTCTTTATGCTCCCACGGCTCATCGAAGCCCGGAAAGCGGAGCTTCGGGCGCTTCTCAAGACCGTTACTTGAGGATACATTTGCCATAATTATTTGCCCTCCACATCAAAGGGGAAATCCAGCCCCAGCTCATCAAAAAACGGTTTCAGTTCTGCATCAATATCCTTAATTTCAGATTGTAGCTTACGGATCTCAGCGGCAACTTCATTCAAGTCAATCTCAGGTTCCGGCTCAAAGGTATCAACATAGCGAGGAATGTTCAAGTTGAAGCCGTTTTCTTCAATCTCCTGCATGGTCGCAACATGAGCATATTTTTCGACATCCTGACGGCGCTCGTAGGTCTCAACAATCTTGTCAATGTCGCACTCACGAAGGATGTTCTGGTTCTTTCCGGCTTCAAAGTCGCTGGAAGCGTCGATGAAAAGAATGTTGTCAGAGTTACCGTTTCGCTCTCTCTTGAGAACAAGGACGCATACGGGGATGCCCGTACCAAAGAACAGATTTGCAGGCAAACCGATTACCGCGTCCAGAACATTTAATTTCTGAATGAGATGCTTGCGGATTACTTCCTCAGCAGCACCACGGAACAGGACGCCATGCGGCAGAAGAACGACGGCTCGTCCGTCCTCATCCATGTGGTAAACCATGTGCTGAACAAAGGCAAAGTCAGCCTTGCTCTTCGGAGCAAGTTTGCCATACTCATTGAAACGCTCGTCCTCCATGAAGTGCATATCGGCAGACCAGTTTGCAGAATAAGGCGGATTGGCAACCTGAACACGGAACTTCATGTCTCCGAAGTAGTCATGCTCTAAGGTATCACCGTTGTAGATGTTAAAGTTGCGATATGGGATTCCGCGCAGAATCATGTTCATTCTGGCGAGGTTATAAGTCGTGGAGGTCAATTCCTGTCCATAGTAGTTTCTCACATTGGCGTAGTTCTTGAGGCGCAGCAGCAGCGAACCAGAGCCACAAGTGGGGTCGGCTGCATCCTTGACATCCGTGAGACCGAGGCAAGCCAGACGGCAAAGCAATTCGGCAGGACCGGAGGGCGTATAGAACTCACCGGCTTTCTTGCCAGCAGTTGCAGCAAACTGACCGATCAGATATTCATAAGCGTTACCAAGAACGTCAATTTTGGTATCATCCACGCCGAAGTTGATTTCGTCCAGCGAAGCGATGATCTTTGCCATAACAGCACTTCTATCTTTGACAGTATGACCGAGCTTCGATGAATCGAGCTGCATATCAGAAAACAGTCCGTCAAAGTCCTCCTGAGAATCGTTTCCGATTGTGGACTCCATCAGCGCGTTGATTGCGCTCTGCAAGAACTCAATGTCGAAGGAACGGTTTTCTACCATCTTGACCATCTTGCGGAACAAATACTGTGGCTCGATGACATAGCCGAGATCGCGCAACGCCTCTTCGACAACAGCGGTCTTGTACTCTTCGTCTGCCCACGCCTCTTCATAACCGATACCGTCATCCTTGAGAAGATTCGCCATATACTTCTCTGTCCGGTCAGAAAGGTAGTAGTAGAAGATCATGCCCAAGATGTAGTTCTTGAACTCATACGCCTCCATGTTTCCGCGCAAGGCATTTGCCATTGCCCATAGCTTATTGCAAAGCTCCTTCTGATGAGCCTGAATCGAATTATCCATTTATCTCTCTCCTTATTGGTATTTCTCTGTGTGCTGTCGGATGAAATCAACGATCCGATTTACAAGGGAGCGTTTCTTCAAAAGCGGCAAGGGCTTCTCAATCCGATCTCGGATATTTCCTGCATCCATTGTGCCGGAAAACTCATATTCCGAAATAATATCTGTCAGCATGGATGCGTCAATATCCTCGGTCTTCGCAAAGGCAACGATCTCTTCGCGCTTTGCTTCATTTTCAAAGTCGTTATAGGCTGCATCAATTTCATCCGCACTTTCTAAGCCGACAACAACACGATCCAAGAATGCTTGCAGGATTTCGACTTTCCGGAGCAACTGCGGATTATCGGTTCTCCCCAACTCGTCCTTAATGTGTTTAATATCGTAATCCTTTTGTTTGGGATCATCGAAGTGGATGTTACGGATCAGGTTCATGATGTATGCGACATTGATCCTGTCACTCTCCATCAATTCGATGCAGAAGTCAACGTCATTCAGGACGGAGACAACCTCGCGGTCAGTTTTTTGCCTTGAGTAGAGCATGAGGTATTTGCTCTTATAGTCCTGATATTCTTGCTCGGACATGATAAGAGCATCCTGATCGAAACTGAACTCAATAAAGGTCTGCAACGATTGGAGGTACTTTGTCAGCTCACGGAAGGTCACGACAAACTTCTTCTGATCGTCCTCGTTCTGCATTGTGTCCACGGACTCAGGGAACAGCGCGATTTCCTTGAGCTTCATCACCATTTCGTTGAACTTCTCCACGAAGTATTGATACCCCGGAACAACAATGCCGGAAGTATCTTGACTCTTAGAGAAGAGTGTCAGCGCGTCATCGGTGCGTTTTTTGAGGTTGCGGTAGCAAATGATAATGCCAAAGGGCTTTGTTTCCTTCTCAACACGGTTTGTGCGGGAATAGGCTTGCAGCAGATCATGATACTTCAAATCCTTGTCCACATAAAGGACAGAGAGCTGCTTGCTGTCAAATCCGGTCAGGAACATATTCACGACGATAAGAATATCAAGCGACTTTGTTTTCTTTCCCTTTACTCGGTCAGAGATGTCCTTGTGATAAGCCGAGAACGTATCTGTGGAGAAATTGGTCCCGTACATCTCGTTATAGTCCTTGATGATACGCTCCAACGAATCACGGCTATGCTCGTCCTTGCCCTCGGCATCCTCATTCTGCCCGTAGGAGAAGATGCCGCTGATATTCAGGTCATGCTTGATCTTCTTGAAAATGTCGTAATACTTAACAAGGGCATCAATAGAGGACACGGCAAAAATAGCCGTATACTGTCCATTTCGGGTTTTCGCCTTGTGGTTCTGGATGATGTGATTGGCGATCAGAGACATTCGCTCATCGGACATATAGAGTTCGCCTATATCAATCGCGTCCGCGAGTGTCGGGTCATCCCAGTCGAAATCACCCTCCATTGTTTTTATGTATTCGATGTGGAAGCCCAGAACATTATTATCGAAGATGGCGTCTTTAATCAGGTAATTGTGAAGACACTCACCAAAGAGCATTTCTGTTGTTTGCGTGATTTTACCCTCAGTTTTACCGTTGACTTCAAACCGAGGTGTCCCCGTGAAGCCGAAAAACTGTGCCTTTCTGAAATGCCGCACAATGTCCTTGTGCATATCCCCAAACTGGCTGCGGTGGCACTCGTCGATGATAAAGACAACCTTCTCGTCTTTGTATGCGTCCATTACTTTCTCGTACTGAGGGCGCTTTACAGCGTTTGCCATCTTCTGCATCGTGGTGACGATAAGCTGCCTGTTCTTGTCCTTCATCTGGCGGACAAGGACATCGGTGCGATCTGTCACATCAACGGAACCAGCCTCAAACTTGTTAAACTCTTCGGTTGTCTGAGAATCCAAGTCTTTTCGGTCAACAAGGAAAATGACTTTCTTGATGTTCGGATTTGCTGCGAGGATTTGCGCCGTCTTAAAGGATGTAAGCGTCTTGCCCGCACCGGTTGTGTGCCAGATATACGCATTCCGGTTTGTGAGTGTTGCCTGACGGATCAGTGCTTCTACGGCATAAACCTGATAGGGACGCATGACCATCAAAATCTTATCGGTATCATTTAGGATGGTGTAGCGTGTCAGCATTTTAATGATGTGATCCCTTGCAAGGAAAGAAATCGAAAAGTCCTTCAAATTGGTGATGCGGACGTTATTGAAATCAGTCCAGAAGAAAGCAAGGCTATACATCAAGTCTCTGTCGGAATTGGCAAAATACTTTGTGTCAACACCGTTGGAGACAATAAAGAGCTGAATGAAATGATACAGCCCGTTGTAGGAGTGCTTCTTATAACGCATGACCTGATTGACTGCCTCGCGGATGTCAATGCCACGGCGCTTTAATTCTACTTGGATCAGGGGTAAGCCGTTTACGAGAATCGTAACGTCGTAACGATTGACGTACTTTCCAACCACGGTCGTTTGATGAGTAACTTGGAAAATGTTCTTCGTGTGGTCCTGATCAAAGAAGGACAGATATACCTTTGTACCATCTTCACGCTCAAGGACAAACTTATCCCTCAAGATTTTTGCACTCTGGAAAACTGACTTTCCGAGCATGAGGTTGAAGATACGCTCCCACTCTTTATCGGTGATAGGCGTATCCAGCTTTGGCGCATTGAAGGCTTCAAACTGAACTTTGAAGTTCTCCACCAGCGCGTCATAATCAGGAATTGCGACTGTGGTATATTCCTGCTTGTTCAGTTGCTCAATAAACTGCTGTTCAAGAGCCGCTTCGCTTTGGTATGCCATATCTTCATCTCCAATACTTGAGGATCATTTGTTGGTTGCCAGCCTGTCCTCATTTCTATTTTATCATAGCAAGTGTCCCAAATACCGGACTTATTTTCGTTTCAACTGCAAAACCACGTCACCATCATCTGTAATTTCCATTTGCATTGTTTTTAGGTACTTTGCGATGAACTGTTTTTTCTCAGACGAACTCATCTCAATGCGCGTTGCCTTCAAAGCGGCACTGAACATCTCGTTGATATTGAGCCTGACGGTTTGGTCAATATAACGCTCCATTTCTTTGAAAAGTGCGCCGAGCTTGATGTCCTCGGCATTCCCAGAGTAGAAGTCATCAATATAGCAATAAAATATCCCTGCATTCAGAAGTGCATTCTTCAAGTCCGGTCCGCAGTTCTCTCGTTCAATCATAACTAAAAAACGTGCTTCCGGCAGAGACGAGATTAACCCCCAGTAGTCGGAGTCGCTGGAAACAAGAATAAAGGAATCGACGTTATTCTTGTAGTGTTCCTGACAAGTTCGGGCAATAAGCATGACATCAACGAGTGACTTGCTTTGCTTCACCCGTTCAATCATCATGTGTTCAACATGAATTGCGGTGAAGCTGTCTAATATCCTCCATGCGGAGGCGGTATGCACATCATCAAAGAGAATGATCGACGCAATTTTTTGTGTATACTCGTGATCGAGGTTTTTTAAGGTAGCACACAGCTTGTAGGGATCAGAGTTTTCACAATCGACAACGATAACAGTCTTTTCGCTGCTCTCAATAAACTCATAAATACTTCCTTTGATATAACTCCCCGCATCTGAGACTTTGCTATATTCGGTGAAATAGTCGTTGTTCCAACTGTACAGCAAGGTAACGAACTTCTTATCATTGTAAAGAATGTTGCCGACTTCCTCCGGCTGCCAGTTTATGTACATCTGATAGGGATAAAAAAGCAAATGAGAGTAATAAATGTCGGCAGCCTCTCTTGTACCATCTTCCTTCAAACCATCAGGCATGACGAAAAGTGCTTTAATGTAATCCCAATTTATCCAGAGTGGAAAGAGCTTCTTGCAGTTGTTGATTCTATCGCAAATCAACCTGTTAATCTCGACAACGTGTTGGCACAGTTTTTTGCTGGTGTTTTTGATGAAGTTCACTCCGTCAAGACTTAGCTGGTTTATGCTTTCCTGCGGAACATATTCCGGCATACTCAGAATGGTCTCATACTGGAATCTCATGCGTTCATTGATGCGCTTGAAATTGCGCTCAATCGCAGTTCGTACAATGCAAAGATGTCTTATAATCCGAGCTGTTTTATCACTGTCCAACCGATTGTATACTTCAACTTTTGGGGCTTCATGTTCGTTGTCAAAGATGCGTTTTGGCACACCAATCAGGTAAGCCACCTTTGAAACGATCTCGTAGGTGCTGTCTTTGTACGCTGCCCTGTCATCGGTGAGAGGGCTTGTTGCATTATCCAACACCTCATTCGGTATGGGATTTTCAAGTATACTCATGATTGCTCCTTTCCACGGAGAGCGTATCTGCTTGTTTAAGAAGCGGTGAGATTAGAAGAACGGCTGTCCAGTGCCTACGCTCTACTTTATCCGATCAGCAATGCTGTCGAGCTGCGCTGCAATTTTAGAAAAGTCGCAGTCCATGTCCAATGTCTTCACACTGATCTGATTCCCGCTCATTTGATAATCATTGTTTGGCTGAATCGCATCGTCTGTTCCCGCATATAAAAGCATACCGGAAACGACCTCATCCGGCGCGGCAGACCAGTTCTTCACATAGGTGAAAATCTGATACAGATTTCCGGAATGAAGTGTCTGCGTCATGTACGATGCCTTCATTTGCATATTGTGCGTGTAGTATTTGGCGTCGATGATGAGCGTTTTCTTTGCTGCCTTATTCGTAATCACAATGTCGGACTGCATCGTCGGCAAGAGCGTTCTGTACCCATCTGTGACTTGCCACGCAATCTGTGGAGAGTATGCTTTTAACTCTGGATGCTCACGCTGATAGTATCCGAGAATAAACTTCTCGTATAGCTTCGCCATTGTTTGATCATCTGCATAATCCATAATCTTTGTTGAGCCATCGGCTGTCGTCTGCAAAAGACCTTTTATCACAAATCGGCAAACGGCTATCAACATCCGATATGTTTGATTATTGCGATCATATTGAATGTCCCAGTTGATACTATGGATGTCCAATATGCTGATGCCATCAAAGAAAATCATCAACTTCCTGATCTCCTTTTTTCTGGCTTTTGAAATACTTCCACGAAGCAGCAAATCCATTGTTGTTTTGATGATTCGGTTTGGGTAGGCATCAACCGAAAACTCATCATAATTGCAAATGAGCTGTTTCTTGCGAATAACCTGTGTCTTTATGGATTCACCAATTTCAAGTTTCCCACGGGGAGACGCAAGTGCTTCCTCTCTTGAAATGTATTGTCTGATTAAGCCTCTCTTTATCTGGACAGATACTCCACGGCAGAGAATAGCAGACAGAAGTTCAGCCACATTATCAAACTCTTCGGTGGCGACATTTTTATACCCTTGCTCATGCAGCACTTGGAACGCATAAGCCAGCATATAATAAACGTTCTGGACACGGATCATTTGACTACCTCGCGTAATGTGCGGCTCCAATCCTTCACTTTAACTGCCTCGTCAAACCAGTATTCTTTCAAAAGAGGTATCAGTTCATATTCGACAACAGACCGCATCCATTCATCGTTGATGGTTGCGTTTGTACAGAAATAGCTATGTCCGATACAGAACCCCTCACCAAGCGAGTCATCGTTTGCAATTACGTCGTTAAGCTGCTCAACTGTTGCAATGAGCCGGTCAAACTTCGGGTTATTGACTTTCGTTCTGTATGCTCTGAATCCAGCAGACGAAAATGCCGGAGCAAGCTCAAAGAAAGCAAAACGACGTCTAAGTGCGTAGTCCAGCATAGCGAGGCTACGGTCAGCAGTGTTCATCATGCCAATGATATAGACGTTACTTGGAATGGAGAACTGCTCATCTGCATATAGAAGCTGCAATTCGACACCGCGTTTATCACTCTCAATCAACATGAAGAGTTCGCCAAAAATCTTGCTGAGATTGCCTCTGTTGATCTCGTCGATAATGAAAAAGTATGGACGATCATCCTCAGCCGCTTGTCTGCAAAACTCGTAGAATACGCCCTTTCGCAGTTCAAATCCTGTCTCCGTCGGGCGGAAACCCATGATGAAATCTTCATAGCTATAACTCTGATGAAACTGAACCATTTTCACACGGTTGGTGTCCTTTTCTCCCATGATAGAAAATGCCAGTCTCTTTGCTGCGAAGGTTTTTCCCACGCCCGGTGCGCCTTGCAGAATTACATTCTTTTTGGTTAGAAGCAGCGACTTGAGAACCTTATACCGATCTTCGTCCATATACACATCAGTCAGAAAATCATCAGCGGTGTATGGCTCGAAAGTGATTTCCTCGTCAGCGGCATCGTCGAAGCTGTCTTCGTGCTTGTCTCCGTCAATTATGTTTTGCAGCTTCTTGACGTAATCTGTGTAGGACGTAATATCCGTCAACGTTTTGATAGCACCCTGATCTGATAATTCCCACTCGCCCTTATCTGTCCAGCGTACCTTTCGGGTATTGGCATATTGACCGCGTTCAGGATCAAAAACATATTCGCCTTCGACCAACCCGCGACCGAGGATCTGTTTTCTGCCTTTTTTAACAAAGACGACATCACCGGGTTTCAGCTCGTTTGCAAATTGCCATGTAGCAAGAACCTGATTCTTATATGAGCCAGTATCCCCGTAGACCTCTTTCATCTTTGCCCGCATTTCTTCCTTGGAGCTATATTCCATTAGATCGCCAAGGTCAGACCAGCCGATAGCCATAATCCCTTCGGCATAATCATTCTCCCAATTTGCGGAGCCATCACCCGCTGCGTACAGCCAATAGTGTGTTGCAGTAGCGTCGGATGAAAGAGCTGTATCTGTGTTCTCCTTCGGAATGATTCCATCAAAGATTTCATCGTCGAAGGATATATCAATGTTGTTCTCTTCGACGATCTTTTTGCATCCTCTACGAATGCTGTTAGACTTGTTGCCGGTTTGCTCGTAGTAATATTTAATGTTCTCCTGAGTGGCTTTTAGAGCATTGACCATTTGCTCCTGTCCGTAGTCTTTCCCAATGTGGACGATGAAGTAAACCGTAGTTTCAGTGTTGGACCTGCGAGTGTATTTTATGCCCTTCATCATGGACGCAAAGAGCATGATCGTCAGCTTGTGCGAGGTTTCTCCAAAGCACGGGACCTCCTGACACATGGCTTTTACAGCAGCGTCCATCTCCATTGTGCCATCATAAACCATCTTAGCATATTTGTAGACAATGACTTCGCAGTCATATTCATAACCGATATACGTCTTGACGCCGCCCTTAGAATCAATAAATTCTTTCAGCCGCTTCAAATCTCTATAATACTGTGCAGTGCGTTCGTCTGCTCGATCAGACATTACTTCTTGTTTTAGGTAGTCGAAGATTTCGCCTTTCGCTTTCTCCATAGAGGCATCACTTTCAAAACACTTCCAGAAGGACAGCGCAATAGTGTTTTGATACAGATAGAACGCATCGGAAACATGGGTGCTGATAGTCGTGTCAGCCCAGTCCGGGTGAGTTTCCCGTAAGTATTCTCTGTATTCTTTTCGGACTTTGCTTATCGTTACGCCAATGTCCATCTGTTATCCTCCTTTTTTTGTAACAGTCCTGCTACGCACAAACATTTAATTCGTCTCCACTGGTATATAAAAAAGCCGCACGGAAAAAGGACCTATCAGTTGTCCGTCCGCACAGCCTCACAAATATCTCCAATGTCACAATTCAAATAGCCGCAGATGCGCAGCAAAATAGAGAGGGACACTTCTTCCCCCTTATTCAGTTTCGTCCATGTTCCGGATGCAAGGTTAAGCTCTTGCCGGAAGGTGGACTTCTTTATGTCTCGTTCTATCAGGAGCATCCAAAGTTTTTTGTAGCTGATTCCCATGATACGCACCCCTTTACTCATCCGCTAATCATGACTTCCATTCTATTATACACGAAAACCTCTTTGAATGCAATTATCTCATGCACAAGTTCACAAAAAAGATGCAAGTTCTTGATGGTTTTGATTTTCAAAAAGGGAAAGGCAGTTACTCATGAAAACTGCCTTTCCTTTTCTCTTTATTCGCGCTGAGAATTGCGTTGATACTCTTGGTCGCGCTCTGCGCTTGGCTTGAGGAAATCGTCCACGTTTGCCTTCAAAGTGTCGATCATCCGAGCTTCCTTTTTGAGCCTCGCACGTTCGTCATAAAGCCGCTGCTGCTCTTCAAGAAGTCTCTGCTGTTCCGCTTGGAGCGTCTTCAAGCTCGGCAGCTTTTCATCGCCTTGCATGGCAAGCAGTGTACTCCGCGCCGCCTCAAAGATCACAAGCTCTGCTTCGTGCTTTGCCTTGAAACTCGGCTTGTCTTTCGCCTTCTGGAAGGCGTCATATACGGGCTTTAGGTGCTGGTAGTTGGAGATGTTTTTGATAAGCGGCTGGACTTCCCGCAGACGTGCCTCAACGTCTTTCAGCTCCTTGCCGGTGCGGTCATAGGAGCTGTGAACGTCCTCAACCTTCTTCTCAAGATCGGCGTATTGGAGCAAGTTGTTTTCCGTAAGATAGTTGAGTGTCCGCGCCGCTTCCTTGAGGATCGTGAGCTTGGCTTTATGCTCATAGCCCTTGCTGTCGATGAGCCTGATCCGCTCCTGAATATCTCCGATGAGAGAGATGCCCTTCGGCGTGGTCTGTCTCTGACTTCTTCGGGGCGTCCGTCCGGCAATCCGTTCCTTGATGCGTTCCTCGGTGTAGTTCTCTCCGATGGTTTTAGACCGGGTAAACCGCTCCTGACCTTTAGCGCGGAAGGAGATGTATTTGCCGGTCTTGATTTCATAACCGGCTTCCTGCATGAGCCGCAGAAAGTCATCGTAGTCCTTGGCTGTGATGACAAGCCGGTCGATGGTCTGCTTGAGCTTTTGCTTCCAGCTCGTGCCGCGTTTGGCTTCGGTGTATTCCTTGTAGTCCATGCCCTTGTTCTGCGACGGAGGGATCACAGATAGCCCATGTTCTTTGCATATTTCATCGCTGAGTTGACGCAGCTCCCGATAGGTTCTCTTGTTGCTCCGGTAGGCATGGAAGTCCACATAATTCACAGCATTGAAGATGATGTGATTATGGCAATGCCCCTTGTCAATGTGGGTTGCAATCACATACTCGTACTTGCCCTTGAGCCATTCGTCCGCAAGCTGTTTCCCGACTTCGTGCGCTTCTTCCGGTGTCACTTCACCGATGTCAAAGGACTGAATCAGATGACGGGCAAGTACCTTCGGCATCTGCATTCCTTGCTGCACTGCAAGGTTTCTTGTCCATTCAAATTCTTTCGCTGCCGCGTCGCTTGCAGCGCACCCATAGGAGGAAACATAGAAGGCATCGTCGGTCTTCTGCGGGTCGAGAATATAGGCAAGAGCCTTGTTTACAGTTCCTCGGATTGGCTTGATTTTAGTAACTGCCATATTTCCTTTTGCCTCTCTTTCAGCTCGGTGACATCATCCTCATAAAGGTTTCCCTTTGAATTGATACGGCGGCAAATCTGATTGATATTTGACGCTGCACGGCTGACAGCGGCGGCA
>OGPH01001437.1_pt1 | contig 17879 bp, 17 predicted proteins | sample 1552891 | NCBI WGS metagenome assembly OGPH01 (sample SAMEA2580272, study PRJEB22360) | human gut metagenome | biome: human gut; feature: human-associated habitat; material: faeces | place: Denmark | collected 2008/2010 | reverse complement strand
GAATTTCCCGCAGTTCTTTCTTCTTTCCCTGGACGCCCACCATCATCCATGCCATGACAAGTACCACACAGGTGCGTATCGCTGTGCCCAGGTTGGATTCCACCCCCGTGATGCCGATTTTCCCCAGAATCGCGGTCAGGCTGGCGAAAAAGGCGGAAAGAACCGCATAGAGGAACCAGCTTCCATTTCCACCGATCGCTCGCTCCTTTACATCCTTTTTTTCAATCATCAGAAAAATGCCCGCAGCGATTGCCGCAACCGCCAGGGCCTTGGGCCAGGAGATCCCTTCGTGCAGGAAAATCAGCGCCATAAGGATGGTCAGAACTGTGCTGGATTTGTCGATGGGCACCACTTTATTAATGTCTCCCAGCTGCAGCGCCTTAAAATAGCAAAGCCAGCTCGCTCCTGTCGCCGCTCCGGAAAGAAGCAAAAACAACAAGGTTTGGGGCCTGATCGATGAAATCTGATTCCAGGAACCCGCCGCCAGCACTATGATCCATGAAAAAATCAGAACCACCACCGTGCGGATGGCCGTCGCAACGGTGGAATCTGTTTTCCTGATCCCACATTTTGCCAGGATGGAAGTCACTCCTGCGAAAAATGCAGAGCCTACTGCATAGATAAGCCACATTTTCTCTTCCCTCCATTTCCCGTCTGTCCCGTCAGCGTTCCAAAGACAGGCGATAGCCCGCTCCCCAGACCGTTTCTATGATCTTGGGATTACGGGCATCCTCTTCAATCTTTTCTCTTAATCTGTTGATATGGACAGATACGGTGGCCGCATCAGATATGTAGTCGCATCCCCATATCTTCTCAAACAGCGCCTCTTTGGGAAATACAATATTGGGATTCTCCGCCAGGAACCGGAGCAGTTCAAATTCCCGGTTCGGCAGCCTGATCTCCACATCCTTCTTCCAGACTCTCCAGGTTTTGGGTTCGATGACAAGGTCACCGATCACGATCCGTTCAGGCGCATTGCCCAGGGTCCCTCCCCGGTCCGAAGTGAGTCGCGCATAGCGCTTTAAGTGAGACCGAACCCTGGCCACCAGCTGGGAAGGGTCAAAGGGCTTGGTAATATAGTCACCCGCGCCCCATCCTTTATTATCTTTGTTTCATACCCGTTACTCTCCAGATAGTCCTGTTCCAGCTGCGCAATCTTTTCATCATCTTCAGCAATCAATATCTTCGTCATCTGCATTCTCCTTAGGAAATTCTAACCGAATCACAAGGCCACCGTCATTGTACGCCGTCGCGGTTCCTCCATGGCGCTCCATGATATAGCGCACCACATACAGCCCGATCCCGCTTCCCTTCTCATTTCTTGCTTCATCGCACCTGTAAAACCGGTCAAAAATCCGTTCCCGTTTTTCTTCCGGTACCCCTTTTCCGTTATCCTTCCATTCCAGGAACACGCTATTGTGCCTCTCTTCGAGCCGAATCTGTACTTGTACAGGCTTCACCTGCGCATATTTCTCGCTGTTTTCCAGAAGATTATCCAATATTCTCCTAACCTGCTCCACATCCATGTCAATTTCCACAATCTGTTCCCGTTCCCTGGCGAATAAGAACTGAAGCATATCGGCATCCGCCCGCATTTCTTTCTGCGCCACATAGGCGGCCACAAACTCAGCTAAATCAGCCCGAACCATATGAAACGGCATCTGCCCGCTCTCCATTCTGGAAAAGTCGAACAGCTTCTGCAGGAGGACATTCATTTCTTCTGTTGCCTCATAAGCCGTTCTCAGATAGGCTTCCTTTTTCTCTGGACTTCCGGCAATCCCATCCAGTACACCCTTGATATATCCGCGGATGGATGTGAGCGGCGTGCGCAGATCATGGGAAATCCCGGTCACCATATCCGTCCTGGCCTGTTCATTCCTGGCACGCTGTCTCTGATCCTCCAGAATGGTATGCTGCATGCTGTTGAAAGCCCTGCAGACCTGTTCAAATTCCGCCTCACCTTGATAATCGATCTCTTCTTCCAAGTTTCCATTCCGTATTCGCTCCACCCCTAGCAGCAGCTTTTCTACGGGCTCCATGACCACCCGGGACAATCTGTTGGTAAAAAAAGCGGAAAGGGCCAGGATCACCGCAATCGCCCCCACACCGATCAGCAACAGCATGGGCAACAATACGGTAAAAAGTCTCATATGCTCTTCTTCAAGCAATGCAGCCGTCTTAAACTGCCTCCCCTTTGCCAACCCGCTTTCGCTTCTCATTATACTCCTGTCTTATGCGCTATTCCACTCTCACTTTCCGTTTTCCCAGAGCTTTCGTCCCAACATGCGCGATGAACACAAACAGCCCCATGATTGCTGCATATTCCGTAAAAAAAAGAATTAGCGGCCGTTCAAAATCAAAGAACACGAAGGAAGATGTCAGGAACAGATAGGACAGGAAACGGTTTCTTATAAATGCATAGAGCCCATACGCTGCGACAGCACAGGCCCCCGCACGCAGGAGGGCCTGTGCCAGTTTTGAGGTGACAGGGCCCGCAGCCCTCCTAACCATGGCCAGAATCATGTTCCAATGCAGGCCCAGATGCAGTGCCATCAGCACAAAGCCCCAGAAAGAACTGAATACATGAAGCGGACGCGCCAGCGCGATTCCTCCGGATATCGGAAGGAAGGCGAATACTTCCCGGGAGAGGATGATCCCGCTTATCATTGTTCCCAACATCACCAAAAACAACAGGCAGTTTACCACAAGCTGTATTCCTCTCATCCGCGTATAGCTTCCCTTCCCAAGCCGTTTGTGCCAGTTCAGATTCAGAAGGTGATGCGCGATCCATAGTATGAACATTCCCGCCCCCAGCCACTCATGGGCGGTATCCCCTGTCAGCTGTCTGGCCATGAGGCAAAGGAGAAGTACGGTCATTGCCGCGTCGATGCAGATTTTGCAGACCATTTTGGGTTTCATGATATTTCTCCTCTATATTTAATAGGATAATCCCGCAATCCAGTCCGTCACAGCGCTCTGAGCCTCAGGCACATTATTTCTGGAGATGGACAGGCCATCTTCAACAATCGTGGCACCCGGCTGAAGTTCCTGTATCGTCTGAATCGTTCTCGAAAAACCGCTGCCGCCGTGTGTCGTGAACGGGATGATGGTCTTGCCGCTGAAATCAAAGCTCTCCAGGAAGGTGTTGATGATGGTCGGAGCCACATACCACCAGATCGGGAAGCCCAACAGGGCATCGGCAGATCCGCATTCCAGTTCGGATATCCAAGGAAAATCACGTCATAGTCCTCCAGGTTTTCAATTTGACCCGCGAGTTCCGGCCTGGCGTTTTCCGCCTTTTCCGTATAGGCATATTCAAGAAGGGGATCATGGCTTCCCGGATACTCCTGTACGGTTTCGATGGCATACAGGTCTCCTCCGACCTCTCCTTGAATCAGCTGGGCGATATACTGATTATTCCCCAGGACTTCGCCGTCCACCACGACGCGACTGGCGCCCGCTACCGTATCCACGCCGTCCGTCTCAGGAACGGTAAAGTAGGCAATCAGAATATTGCTCCCTGCGGTTCCTTCTTCATCCGTGCCCGCCGCTCCTTCTGCGACGGATGCCGTATCCCCTGCGGACGCTTCTTCTGCCACAGATGCGCTTTCTTCCCCGGCCGTCCCATCCGCCGCAGCGGCTTCTTCCGCCGGCGCCGCACTGCTTTCCTGCAAGGCCGCAGTTTGTGTGCCGCCGCCCCCGGTCTGACCGCAGGCCGCCAGCGAAAAGGCTGTTACCGCTGCCAGAATGTACACTGCTGTTTTTCTCTTCATAACTTGATTCCTCCTGTTTTTATTTATAACTTCTCGGAATCTTCAGCCCTGATTTTATAAGGCTTTCCGACCCCTATCTCAAAAAAATCACCCACTTTTTTGCAAAAAACGCTTGACAAATCACTCAAAATTTGCGGCGAAGCCGATTGATTATATTTTATTTCAATCGACTGGAGGCGATTTCTTTGTTACCTACTAATCCTGGCGGCCATGCCGCCTATCAGGATACTTTCGTATCCGATTTTCTTAAGTTTTATCCCGATCCCTTTGTGCTTTCCAAAAGCACCTGGGACTATATCGTGCAGTTCTGGTATCTGGATCTTTCCCTGACGGATTCCATTATGCAGGAGTGTTACTCTGTTTTTGGCCCGCAACCAAGGCTCCCTTCCTGTATGCTGCGTTCCTATCTGCTTGCTTTGAAACTGAAAGTAACTTCCATCACACTCTGGTGCCGTATGCTCAGGGAAACTCCTCTTTATGCCATCCTCAGCGGATTCCCGTTCGGGGATACTCCCGGTGTCGGGACTTTTTATGATTTCTTTTCCCGCATCTGGCAGGATGACTCCAACAATCTTTCCCCGAAAGACCGTTTCCCTAAAATGAAGCCTCCAAAGGGGAAAAAGAAAGGCGATAAAACTCCCTGCGATTCTTCCAGCACTGCGTCCAAACTTCTCCCTCTGCTGGAGCATTGGAACTTCAAACCGGAAAATCCGTTTTCCCTTGTTTTTCGGCTTTATCAACAGCAGTTCCTGGATCGTTCTATTAAGAAGGGATTGATCGATCCAGACCATCTGGCTTTTGCCGGTGACGGCACTCCTGTCCGTACTGCTGCGCAGCAACGAAAAAAACGGATCTGCGATTGCAGGGAAAACGGCTGTCCTTCCTGCAGCTGCAAACGCCATTATTCTCAGCCAGACTGCAGCTGGGGATGGGACTCCCATCGGGAATGCTATTTTTTTGGTTACCACCTCTACATGTATGTGGCCTCCGATTCCTACAGCGATCTCCCTGTATTTCCGCTTTTGGAACGGGCTTCCCGGCATGATATGCTTTCTTTTCTGCATTCCTTTTTCACCATGAAAGCATACCTTCCAGAGTTCCGTATTGAAAAACTCCTTCTGGATTCCGCCCATGACGCTTATGCCGTCTATGAATACTGCAAAAAGGAAAACATTACACCCTTTATCGACCTCAATCCCGCACATACCGGACATTTCACTTATAAGGACGATTTCACTATTGATGAGGACGGTGTCCCAATCTGTAAGTTGGGCTTACGTATGCATAAAGATGGATATGAGGCTGCCAAGCATCGGGCGAAATACCGATGCCCAAAAGCAAACCGAAACCGTGGCTGCTTCTGTGACCATCCCTGTTCACCGGCGAAATACGGAAGAACCGTACACATCTTTACCGATGACAATCCAAGGTTATTTAACATACCGCCAAGGGACTCTAAGGCATGGGAAAAGGAATATGACGGAAGGACTTCCGTGGAACGCTCTAACAAGCGTGAGAAAGAGGACTATAAATTAGAAGACGGCAGGCACCGCTCTACAAAGATGTGGTACTGCCGCCTCTACGGCATCATGATGCTGCAACACCTTGATGCCTGGGAAATGCCATCAGTCGAGGCATTTCAAAAAACATTATTAGGATTGACCGCCTAACAATGATATCTTAAACGACTCCATAAGATTTTTCAAGGCATAGTACCCGCTATGTCCAATGTTTATGTCCATTTCTCGTAAATTTCTTTTCCTGCACGATATTCAGTTGTCAAGTTTCGGTTGGAATCTCATTCATTGAGATTCCGAGAAGTTATTTTTATAAAATCTTTTATGAAATTATTTCTTTCCACCTTACTTGCCGCATCAATTTGAGGACGGATGGGGCATGAACTGATACAACTGCATGGCTGTTTTCTGAACCGGCATTGTCTGCAGGATGATTTTCCCCGGGCCGCTAATATAAGTATTAAACAACCCTTCCCCTCCGAGAAAAATATTCTTCGCTCCTTTAATCATCTCAATGTCAAGGGAACAAGTTCCATCCATCATGGCGAGATGTCCCGTATCGACGATCATCCTCTGCCCCGCTTCCAGTTCATATTCTATAGCTGAACCATCGATCTCCAGAAGAACCGTACCGTTTCCGGAAAACTTCTGCATAATAAAGCCTTCTCCGCCGAAGAAGCCTTTTCCCAGCCTTTTCTGGAAAAAGATCTCCATATCCACGCCCGCATCACAGGCGAGAAAGCTTCTTTTCTGAGCGATCACCGATCTGCCCGCTGACAGTTCCACCGCCACAATCGAACCGGGAAAGCTGGATGCAAACACGATCTGCCCATCCCTTTCCGCCGTATATTTATTCCGAAACAGCGTTTCTCCTGAAAACATCCGGCCAAACACCTTGCCGATTCCGCCTCCTTCTGTATCCATCCGGATACCATCCGTCATCCAGGACATGGAACCAGCCTCGCAGTACAGCTCCTCTCCTCTCTGCAGGCTGCAGATAGCTACCGGAAGCGTATCCCCCTTGATTTCATACCTCATATTTCGTTCCTCCTCTTCCTCATTCCAACTTTTTTCGATAAACAGGCACACTGCTGCCGCAATCAGTTTATCTTATTTTCCCCCTTCTTGCAATGATGGATATGTAGGAGGCGTGCTGCTTTCAAAGCAGAGCTGCTCCCCGTCCGGCGTGGTCACCACAAACACATCTCCGTAGGTTGTAACCGACTGCGCGGGTATCCTTTCCCCATACATCTCCATGTTCTCATCAATAAAGCTTGCATAGCCGTCTTCTATGACCATGGCAGCGCCGTTGGAAAAACGGCATGCATCATCAAACATGCCCTGCACCGTTCCGCTGTGATCGATGAATCCCCACTGTCCGTCTTTCTGAATCAGCCAATATTTGCTCTCACTGATCCCGATAAATTCCCCGGTTGCGAGAATGCTGGCATCCGAAATGACCGGTTCCCTGTATCCATATTCATCCTCGATCCTATCCTGTTTCGTGGTATCAATCAGAAAATACTGTTTTCTGCTTCCATCCTCCAGGGAAATGCACAGCGTCGTTTCATAACTCTGGCAAAGGACGCCGTTTGTCTGGAATCCCCATACCACCCAGCGAAGCTCCGGATCATCCCAGGAATAACCGGCATATTCAGCCAGATCCCTGATTTTCAGCACATATTCCTGCGTCCCCTGCGCATCATGGACATAGACATTGCCATACACATCCTCAAACGGCATCCCCAAGGACACATAGTAGCCCCGATACACACAGCCGATCGGATGGGCAAGGTCAAAGGCTGCACCGTCTGCGCTGCTCTGCGTCGTCGTATCCGCCGCCGGCTCCATCTCTTCCGCATACAGCCGCTCATAGCGGGCATCAAAAATCGGGAACCGCTCGCCGTCTGCAGAAAGTCTCTGCTCGCTCTCATAATCGGTACAGATCGCATATCCTTCGTTGAATCCCACGGCACCGGACTGATCGTATATCTGTTCCACAGCAGGTTCATACAGCACGGTTCCATCCAGACGGACATACCCGTATGCGTTCAGATACGCATCCATATCCGCTTCTTCCCAGAGGACAACTCCTTCGCTTACAGCTTCGATCTTGTGCTCCGTCCGGAAGATTTCATTTCCTTCCCGGTCGAACACCCGATAGTCCCCATCGTTTCCAAAGAATGTCTGTCCGTCATCATTTAGCATATTGCATGCGTAAGTATATTCCAGAGGCACCAGCACTTCATTGTCATAACTGACCAGCCCCCACTTTTCATCCTTACACACAATCGCCAGACCATCCCTCGCGTTTCTTATCGTATCGTATTGTCCGGAAATGGCAAGCTGGCCGTATTCCGTACGTTCCTCTTCTTCGACGGCAGCGGTCTCTGTCTGCCCCTCTTCCGTCTGAACGCTGCTTCCTGACGCGGTATTTGCGGTATCTGCGGTGTCCGAGCCACTGCCGGAAGCATTTTCATCCATCTGCGCGCCCATCTGCTGCCCTGTCTCCGCAAGGAATTCCTCATATGCCGCTTCCTCGTTTTCCGGATGGCTTTGGCTGCCTGCTACAGCGCCGGCCACAGCAATGGTTCCGCAGGCCGCTATGACACCCGCCGCGATTTTCACTTTCAGGGAGGCACCGGCCAGCCGTCCGAGCAGGGAACCGCCGGAGATTTGGCCGCCCTGCATGCTTTGTCCCGCCTGCATGCCTCCATTTTCCGCTCCGTCCCCGCCGGGCAACGTTTCGGAAGCATCCGCTTCCAGCCGGGCGCGCAGCCCTTTCGGCATGGGCTTGAAAACACAGTCTTCCATTTCCCGACGAAGGAACAGAAGCATGAACGGAGCCAGGCTGTATATCCTCGTCCCCTTCTTTTCTTCCAGTTCAAGAACACCCTTCTTGATATTGGCCTTCGCCCGGTTCAGGTGGGACTTCACCGTATTCACAGGGATGCCGAGTTCTTCTGCGATCTGTTCCTGCTTTTCTTCATTATAATAATAACCGATCACGCACAAGCGCTGCATATCGCTCAGCCCGTCGATGATCTCTCTCATCAGACGCTGTTTTTCCCGATCCTGCAGGATGCTTTCCGGAATGAAGCTTTCATCATCCGCGATGTTCTCAAAATAATCCGCTTCTTCTTCCTCTCCGTCCGTTCCAACCAGCACCATACGGTTCGTTTTCTTCAGATAGGCAAAACATTTCCTATTGCCGATCATCGCCGCCCAGCTTAAGAAATCCTCCGTCCGGTTCAGCTGACCGATGCTCCTGCTGATTTCCAGATACGTCTCCTGCAGCATATCCATTGCGGCGTCTTCATTTTTCACCACCCTGGATATGCAGGTGTACAGATAACGATAGGATAGTTCATAGATGCGGTCAAAGCTTCCTCTGTCTCCGTTTTGATAGCTTTGTACGGCTTCTTCCAGTTCCTTTGGTGTTTTCATCTCTCCCCTTTCTCCGCCCCTGCAGCGGGCAGCTGTAACGGACATAAGGGCTGACCGCAATGCGCGGCGCCCTTGTCCACTCAACTACTGTTTCGGCGTTTTTTCCCCGCCCTTATTTTCCTTATCATCCGGTTTCAGAACGATTCGGCATCTTATGGGCCGGATACGTTCCCCTTCCGTTTCACCCTCTATCTCCACCCGCTGTCCCTTGCGTATGAAAAGATAGTCCTTGATCGCCTGCCTGCCGCTGGATACTATCTCATATTCCCGGCCACCCACGTTTATCCGATATCTGCCAAACTCCTTATCCCGGGTCACATCCTCCGTTACTCTCCCAATCATTCTCATAGGCATGCCTTCCTGCCTTACAGCCACCAGAGCAAGGAATCCAGTTCCTCACCGACTTCCGTCAAGACATCGATGCCTCCCAGAGAAGAGAAATCCAGCATCCATTCTCCATCCGCATAGATCATCGTCACTTCCACTTCCATGCTGTCGGAATCCCTGGAGCCTTCCGCCTCAAGTTCCAATACAAGCTGGTAGCCGCGTTCGATATCCATATATTCGCAATTCTCCGCCAGCACCTCAATGCTGTCCAATACATCTCTCACATCAGACCGGGACAGTTCAAACCTGTTTGCGAGCGATTCGATTCTGTCCGAATTGTCTAACTTATCCAGCGCCGCCTGAAGATAATTCTCGGCAAATTCCTGGTAGCTCTTTTCCGCCCGCCTGATCTGAATGGAGCTCATTTCCTCTTTTTCCATAATTTTCCAGGATACTTTCGCGTTGGAGCCAAATTCATCCTCCAGATCCAGGTACGCTTCCATCATGCCGTCTTCCACGCCTTCGATCGCACCCTCCACATATCCAACGCTGCCTATCGCATCCATGATAACATAATACTGTTCTTCTGCAAATCCGGGAAGCAGGGTATCTGCAAATTCATCCAGCTCCGTGCTCCTGTCATTCACCAGCGCACACGCCTCATCCAGGATATGTTTATATCCCGAGTGAACGGTATTCATCCGCACCGCGACGATCACAAGGACTGCGATCAGCACAATAGCAGCAGCAGCTTTCAAAGTCCTCGGGATCTTTCCTAATTTTTCCTGCAGTCCTCTGAATGAAAGCACTACTTCTCCGGCTCCCGCTCCATTCTCCTGTCCGTTTCCCACGGTGTTTCCCAATCTGTTTCCCAGCCCATTGTTCACAGCGTTCCCCAGTCCGTTTCCTTCCATGTTCCTTGTTCCGCATTCGTTGTTATTCATCATTCATTCCTCCATCGGTATATTTTTTTCGGGCTTCTTAGCCCTTCTAACAGGAGAGAGCGCGGTTAGGGACAAAAGGTTGCAGGGAAAATAAAAAATTTTTTATTTTTTATCAGAGCTGTTCGGACAGCCGGACAAAGGTTAAATCAATCCGGTTTTCTCAGAAGCTGGCCAGCACATCATCCAGTTCGGAGTACTGGAAGGAAGCATACGGTGCGCATACCTCCCTACGATCTGGCTGAAGCGTGCTCGCTTCACACTGATTTCGTTTATTTCATGACTTGTTTCTCTTTTCATTTCTTCTTTTTATCCCTCATTCCCATAAGCCTCTAATCCTTCGTTAATCTGATTCAGTTCATATGGCATCTCACCAGAGCCCCAATCCAATACTAGAGGAGCGGTTCCATTTTCATAAACGGCATCTATATTATAAGCCATACTCAATACCACATTTCCAGCTCCTGCCCCCAGGAAAGAATCGATATGCATGATGAACTCTTCTCTCGATACAGGTTGGGCAGCCACCTCATATTTTTCTTCCGATACCTCTATTCCCCCGAATTCACTCTGGATCGTCGCTGTTGCTATTAAAACCATTTCTCCATCCACCATTTGGAATAGATTAGCTATTCCCATATATGAATTATATATCGACAGCATATAATTCGTTCCGTCCAGGAAAAAAGTATATTCCGCGGAAGCTTCAGAAGAGCTGTACAGAGGCTTCACCTGTCCATTATCAATCCAAAAATACTGGGTATTCATAGAAGCTTTTCCACCGGAAATACAAAGGAGCGGCGCATCCAGATAATCCCATTCCTCAAAGGAAAAATAAGCAACACCTTCAACATATTTATAATCATCGCTTTCCATTACCGGTTCCCCGTTAATATCTGTCTGTTGATCGATGTTCATCAACCAGTCCCGATATATGTTTTTCCATTCCTCATCAAAAGCAAGCTTCACTTCAGCTTCCTGATAGCAGGCCAAACGTTCCAGGTCACAATATATCGTGAAAGAATTCACATCCTCCATCAACACGATATTCTCCTGCACCCCATCTCCTCCTGCCTCAATCTCCGGCACATTTTCTGAAAACGCCGCTTCACGCTCTGCCATCTCATCCCGGTACTCCTGCAGCGAACAGCTTTCGTACATGTCCGTCTCCAGATAGTCTTCCTGCAGATATTTCGTCAAATTCTCTTCATTGATTGCACGGGGAACAACGGGTATCAGATGGCTCGTGATGTCTTCAAACTCCTCCTTGCTGACCGCATTGCCCTCATTCGGTACGGCATCCGTCCATTCGATCTGCAGATAGTTTCCGTCGCTCTGCTCGATTCCTCCATATACCGCGCTGTATATAGACTCCTGGCCAGCATCGAAGCCCATCTCCATCGTCCATTCCTCGTCCAGAAGTGAGATTTCACTCAGATCCATCACTCTATCCGTCCCTGTCCCGCTGTCCAGGGTAAAATTGTACATCTTCCCTCCCCGGACGTCATAGGTAAGCAGTGATTCTGCAAAGCTGTCATACATCATCACATTTCTGAGCTTTACTTCCCCGTCCACACAGGTATAGATATAGTCCGCCGTAAGATATTTCTGCACCAGAAGTTCCGGGATCCCATTGTGATCCACATCATACAGGAAAAAGCCCGTGATAAAGCCCCTCGCTCCGCCTTCATTCTGTTCCTGAAGCAGCGGCAGCAGGTTGTTGTGATCGCTTAAGAACGCCCTGTACGGCTCGATCCAGCTGTAATCCGCCATATCTTCTTCCGTGGTCGTCTCCACCATGCTCTCCGTCACATACTCCGTCTGTTCCGTTTCCATTTCTTCGCTTGCAGCCTCTGAAGATACCTCTTCCTCTTCTGAAGGGGCCTCCCATTCCGCTGTTTTCTGCCCGCAGCCCGAAAGCAGCGCACAGCACAGAAATACGGCTGCCGCCCGCGCTGTGCAGCGTCTGTGATTTTCTTTCCTTGTAATCTTTTTCATTTCGTTTTCTCTCCCTTCTTCTATTCATAATTACTGTAAACTCCAGAGCATGCAGCCCGCAGCCTCGGGCGTACCGTTCAGATAATATCTGGAGAATTTTCTCTGCACATCATCTCCCAGGGTGTAATAGCTCACGCTCTCATAGATGCTCCCATTTGCCAGGCAGACCGGCAAATCCGCGGCCGCAATATAGTATTTCTCTGACCCTTTCTCCACCACATTGACCATATGCAGGCTGTGTGTGGTCGCACGCAGATACGTTTCATAATTATATGCATCCACCTTTGTTGTCAAAGCTGTGGTAAGCAGGCTTCCCACATAGGTCCACCACCACTGGATGACCTCCGGAGAATTATAGCGTATCTCATGGGTACGGAAATAACTGACTTTATCTGCAAGCGGAAGGGACGACTGGATCACCCACATGGATGACTGCGTCCCTGTCTTAGACACTCCATTCAAATATTGAAACTTGACCGCATCATCATAGGAGGAATTCACCCACCATGTCAGCGCGTCATTATCTGGTTTCTCCATGCTGGTCAGATAGGCCAGCTTCTGCTCCTCCGTCGCCGTATCCCAGGCAAACGAAATGCTCGCGCCTGTGGAAAGGATCTGGTCAGGAGACAGCATTGCAATTACAGGGCTGTCCAGCCCTACGCTGACCCGATTGTCATTGATCCACTCCCCGTCGTCCACATAATTGTCCCGGAAGACAGCGCTGATCCCTTCTGCAGCAGATACGTTCACTGTCCTTGGCAGAAACAGCGCGACGGCAAGAAACGTTGATGCCGCAACCTTCACGCCTTTTCTCCATTTTCCGTTGTTTTCCATGCTCTTTTTCTCATTTCTGTCTATTTTTTTATTCATATCCATTCTCCTTATTGCGCGGATGTAAAACTTTTATCAAATACTGTTCTGCCATTCTTTCTCAGGCCAAAAACCATATGTCCTCCCACCTGCTGATAATCGATCTCCTCATACGGCTGCGCGGCCTCATGATGGGAAACAAAGGAGCCGGACAGCCGATCCTGGCCATCATAAATTCTGTGGCGGTAGGAATGTCGATGCGCCAGTTCATCATATACCCAGAGCCAGAACGTCTCTGCCTGCCCATCCTGGCGTGGGAAAATCAGAATTCTTTCCACATGCTGATGTTCTCCCCCGGCCATCCATCCCTTGCCCGGTTCAAAACAGCCAAACCGGTATTCACCCGTATCCAGCTTCCTTGTTGTATGCAGAAGGAACCGGGAAGTCCCATCCGCAAGCGTAAACCTGTCCTCGGCCATATTGCTGTAAATCGTTTCCAGCGCCCATTTCCCTGCCCTGGCATCCCAAAGCCCCATGAGGCATTCCCGTTTCCTTCCAGTAAATTGAAAGACAATCTCATACCCCGGCGCATCCTTCAACGCCTTTCTGTGCTTCGGTCCTTTTTCCATTTTCTCACCTCCTTTAACCATAGAGAGTGAGCTTTTGATAAAAAGGTTGCAGGGACAGTAAAAATTTTTATTCGTCTCTAAGTGTTGTTTATTTCACCTTAAGACGGGATATTTTCTATACAATAAAAAAGTCAAACAAGTCGGCCGGAACTTCCGGCTGACGATGACGGTTACTCTAAAAAACCGCGGAAAGGAGATTCCATGATTTCTATTCTCGCAAAACGCCTCCAGGAACTTCGCCTGAGGAATAATCTGTCTCAGCTTCAAATGGCACAACGGACCAACCTCAGTCCCAGCGTCATCTCATCTTATGAGACCGGTGCGCGCACTCCATCCCTGGAAAATCTGGTCACCATTGCCACAACCTTCCGGGTGTCCACAGACTATCTCCTCGGCTTAGAACATTCCAACTGCCTGGACACAGACGGCCTTTCCGAAGAGGAAGCCGAAGCCGTGCGCACCCTCCTGTTTTCCCTGAAAAAAAGAACGCTCTAAAATCAGAGCCCATATAAAAAGCCTTTGCCCGCTTTTGTTTCTGGGCAGAGGCTTCTTTCAGCGCAAGATAAGCCGCACAGGCAGCTATCTGCTGTTATGTTCTGAATCTCTGTTGTTCTCTCGTCATCCGAAATTTTTTCTCTCCCCGCCTGCAATTATATATCACCCGGATTTCATATTCAACTAATAGTGTTTAACCTTACACTATTAGTTCTTAATTATAAACGGCAAATGAAGCAGGTCACAGCTCTTTCCCTGATTCCTTTCTGCTTCGGCCCTGCATTCCCCTTTCCCATGCGGCCGAAGGCCCAGAAGAATCCTGCTGACTGTGCAGGAACTTTCTCCCCGATATTTTTTATCAAAAGTGCTGGATTTTTTAGGGGAAATATGAGAGAATAAATCGAATGATTGAGGACAGGCATTTTATGGCTATTTGGAGGTAAAATGCCTGTTAGCGGTGCCATCCGGCAATGGCTCCGCCTTCCGAGACAATCTACATATTGAAAGGAGTTTTCACATGATCTATTCAAAAGAAGTTGAAGAAATGTGTCCAGTAGCACAAGGCGTTGCTCACGGCTGTGCTCCGATCCCTGAAGAAGCGAAATGGGTTAAGGCAAAAGAAGTAAAGGATATTTCCGGCCTTACGCACGGTGTTGGCTGGTGCGCACCCCAGCAGGGCGCCTGCAAACTGACGCTGAACGTGAAGGAAGGCATTATTCAGGAAGCTTTGGTTGAGACGATCGGATGCTCCGGCATGACTCACTCTGCGGCCATGGCTGCTGAGATCCTTCCCGGAAGAACCGTTCTGGAAGCATTGAATACTGACCTTGTGTGCGATGCAATCAACACCGCTATGAGAGAGCTGTTCCTGCAGATCGCTTACGGCAGAACGCAGAGCGCATTTTCTGAAGACGGACTTCCGATCGGCGCTGGCCTGGAAGATCTTGGAAAGGGCTTAAGAAGCCAGGTAGGAACCATGTACGGCACACTGAAGAAAGGCCCTCGTTACCTGGAGATGGCGGAAGGCTATGTGACCGGCATTGCTCTTGACGCGGAAGACCAGATTATCGGCTACCAGTATGTAAGCCTTGGAAAGATGACCGACTTCATCAAGAAGGGCGACGATCCGAATACGGCATACGAGAAGGCAAAAGGCCAGTATGGACGTGTCGATGATGCAGTTAAGATCATTGATCCTAGAAAGGAATAAGAGGAGGTAGCGAAAATGGCTTTATTTGAATCCTATGAAAGACGTATTGATAAAATCAATGCCGTATTGAACAGTTACGGCATCGCTTCCCTGGAAGAAGCGGAAAAGATCACCAAGGATGCCGGACTGGATGTATATGATCAGGTGAAAAAGATTCAGCCGATCTGCTTCGAGAATGCTTGCTGGGCTTACATTGTAGGCGCGGCGATCGCAATCAAGAAAGACTGCAGAAGGGCTGCTGACGCTGCTGCTGCTATCGGAGAAGGCCTTCAGGCTTTCTGTATCCCCGGTTCTGTTGCAGATACGCGTAAGGTTGGCTTGGGACACGGCAACCTTGGCAAGATGCTCCTTGAAGAAGAGACCGAGTGCTTCTGCTTCCTGGCTGGACATGAATCCTTTGCCGCTGCGGAAGGCGCAATCGGTATCGCTGAAAAGGCGAACAAAGTTCGTAAGAAACCCCTGAGAGTTATCCTGAACGGACTCGGAAAAGATGCCGCTCAGATCATCTCCAGAATCAACGGCTTCACTTATGTTGAAACCGAATATGATCCTTATACCAACACCGTAAAGGAAGTATTCCGCAAGTCCTATTCTGAAGGACTCCGCGCGAAAGTTAACTGCTACGGCGCAAATGATGTATGCGAAGGTGTTGCGATCATGCATAAGGAAGGCGTGGACGTATCCATCACTGGTAACTCCACCAACCCGACCAGATTCCAGCATCCCGTTGCAGGAACCTATAAGAAGGAATGCATCGAACAGGGCAAGAAATACTTCTCTGTTGCTTCCGGCGGCGGCACGGGCCGTACCCTTCATCCGGACAACATGGCAGCTGGCCCTGCTTCCTACGGCATGACCGATACCATGGGACGTATGCACTCTGACGCACAGTTCGCAGGCTCCTCTTCCGTTCCTGCCCATGTAGAAATGATGGGACTGATCGGTGCCGGCAACAACCCGATGGTTGGTATGACCGTTGCTGTTGCAGTAAGCATCGAGGAAGCTGCTAAGGCTGGCAAGTTCTAAGAAAATCTTTTGATTTGAATTCAATAAAAAGAAGGTATTCTGTTGAGGCAGGATACCTTCTTTTTTATTGATTAGGCATATTAAATGATGATCGTAGATACCCCATCCGGGATCACAACAACATGCTTGGAATCGTCCCCATCCATTGCCGACTGTACTGCCATTTCCAGGGATTCACAATATTCCATTTTCATATCCTGCACAATTTCCCGAAGCTGAGTGCGGGTTACCAGGATCACCCGGAACTTTTGGAGGATACGGCATAATATTTGATACTGCCACTGATCCGGAACCGTTTCATACGGAGGCACGCTTCTGATCTTCTGTAAGAGTTCTTCCGGCGACTTACAGTTTTTCATTGCCTGATAGAAATCTTCTCCCCCTGTGCCGTCAGCACACTGCGCGCAGACAATCAGGACAGCCCCTTCCGCCGCTGCTGCTTCCGCTGTGGAAAGGGATTTTACTGTCTGGTAAATGTTCTGGTCAAGCGGCGCTCCTCCATTGGATGTGATGACAATATCTCCTTTTTGAGACGGGTGGACGCCGCACTCTTTTCTCAAAGCCTCACATCCCGCCAGATGCGCCTGTTCCACATCCCCGGCAACCGCATAAACCACTTCTTTCCTCTGATTTATCACAACATTGACAATGTATTGCAAATGCGCCATTTGGGCAGCTGCAATCATATCCCTATGTATCGGGTTGTTTTCCAGATTTCCTGCCCTTGCCTCCGGGCTGTCCAGGAATGGGGCACAGTGATTATACATGATGGTTTCTCTGGAACATACTCCGGGCAGCACGCTTTTTCTTCCTCCTGAAAAGCCTGCAAAAAAATGGGGTTCAATAAATCCCTCTGCCACCAGAAGTTCGGTCTCAACTGCATAACGATTGACTTTAAGAACAGCCCCGGAAGGCAGTTTCCCCAGTTCCACCATGTTTTCTTCGTCGTCGCAGTCATGAACCACTATTTTTTCCCGTTCAAATATTTCATTCCCTAATTTGCTTCTCAATTCCTCTGCCGTCGTGCCTCTGTGGCATCCCGTCGCCACGAGCAGGGTGATCTGTATCTCTTCAGAACCCTTTCTTAATGCCTTTAGAATAGGCGGAAGTATCTTTCTACTTGGCACCGGACGGGTATGGTCGCTGAGTATTACCGTAGCCGTTTTCTTCCCCTCCGCCAGCTGTTCCAGACGCGCACAGCCGATGGGGGAACACATAGCCCGCTCAAGCAGCTCCTCCTCTGAAGCTTCCGGCCTTTTTCCGGATATGGATGAATGCAGCAGTTCCCAAGAGCGAAACTGTGCATCCAGATATAGACATTCCTGTCCATAGGGTATTGCAATTTTCTCTGTCTCCATCTTTTCCCTCCCCTGGTGTTTCAAAACCCCCCTACTTTTTGTTTTTTCTAAAACCGTCTTATGAAAATGCCCTTCTTTAAAAAGGAGTATAGCATAAAGGAAGGGTTCTGGGAAGGGTTGGATGCAGATCAGGGGCCGGTTAGAGTTTTGATTCCCTCTCATGGAAGGAGCCTGTTTCCCCGGCGGAACGTGGGAGCCTCTGCGCCGCTGGCAGCTTCTTGCATATTTATGCATTAATTTATACAAAACTCTACCAATTTTATTTTTTTTCATGTATAATAAAAAAACTGGTCTTCACTTCTATAAAAAAGAAGAAAAGAGGGGATCAAGGAGGAAATGTATAATGAA
>OGPH01001425.1_pt1 | contig 18021 bp, 16 predicted proteins | sample 1552891 | NCBI WGS metagenome assembly OGPH01 (sample SAMEA2580272, study PRJEB22360) | human gut metagenome | biome: human gut; feature: human-associated habitat; material: faeces | place: Denmark | collected 2008/2010 | reverse complement strand
CCTATTATCAAGAATTTGAACAAGCCATGAAAGCAGCTGATGAAAAGGGATGGCGTTTACCAATGGACGAAGAATACCTTGAAAAACTCCAATCCAACAGTGCTGATTTCAAAAATGGGCCGATGACTTTTGGTGGAGAAGCCAGCGGGGCAGCCTGCTTGTTGAATGAATTCGTGGAAGATGGAAACAAATGGATTCACTTAGATATTGCAGCTACTGCTAAAACGCCTGATGGCGCAACTGGTGCTATGATCAGAAGTATTGTTGAATTATTAAAACCATAAAGATGATGAAAAACCAATGAGGCTTATTGTCTCATTGGTTTTATTCTAACTCAAATTGTCCTGTATATAATTGATAATAACGTCCTTTTTGTGCAATCAATTCATCATGACTCCCACGTTCAATAATTTGGCCATGATCTAACACCATAATCGCATCTGAATTTCTGACTGTCGATAATCTATGGGCAATCACAAAAACTGTACGATTTTCCATTAAACGATCCATACCTTTTTCAATTAATTTTTCGGTACGGGTATCAATCGAACTTGTTGCTTCATCTAATATCAAAACAGGTGGATTGGCAATGGCAGCTCTGGCAATGGCTAGTAACTGACGTTGACCCTGTGATAGATTTGCTCCATCACCACTCAACATGGTTTCATAACCATTTGGTAAACGTTTGATAAAACTATGGGCATTAGCCAATTTTGCTGCTTCTATCACTTCGTCCATTGTCGCATCCAGTTTTCCATAGCGAATATTATCAGCAATTGTTCCCGTGAATAAATGCGTATCCTGTAAAACAATAGAAATCGAATGTCTTAAATCATCTTTTTTAATTAATTTGACATCAATACCATCATAAGTAATACTACCGCTATGAATATCATAGAAACGATTAATCAGATTTGTTATCGTTGTTTTTCCTGCACCTGTACTTCCAACAAATGCAATTTTCTGACCAGGTTTCGCAAACAAATTAATATTTTTCAAGATTGGAACATTTTCTTCATAGCCAAACACCACATCATGGAAACGCACATCACCCTTTAATTCGACAAGCTCAATACTTCCATCTGGTCTAGGATGACGCCATGCCCAATACCCTGTATGTTCCTGACATTCACTTAAATGACCATCTTTATGTTTACGCACTCTTGTTAATGTAACTTGACCATCATCAATTTCTGGTTTTTCTGACATCATATCAAATATTCTTTCAGCCCCTGCCATAGCTGCTAAAATGAAATTTAACTGTTGTGTAAATTGATTGACTGGTTGTGCAGTCTGTCTGACAAAAACCAGATATGAAGACAAACTTCCTAAATCCATAAAACCAGAGATTGTTAAAAATCCGCCAACACAAGCAACAATAGCGTAATTAAAATAGGAAATACTAACAACTGTAGGAATTGTTCTTCCTGAATAAGTCAACGCATTAGTCGCAGCCTCCTGTAAAATACGATTACGACGATTAAATTCTTCAATATTAGCCTGTTCATGATTAAAAACTTTGACAACTTTGACACCATCAACCATTTCTTCAATAAATCCATTCAAATCACCTAATGCCGCCTGTTGTTTAGAGAAATAATGTTTACTTCTTTTGGTTAAATATTGAATCATAAAATACATAATCAACATACAGGCAAAAACAATTAATGATAATTGCCAACTTAATACAAAAATTAAAATCAATGTTCCTACAATCATAATAAAGCTTTGAATTAAATTATCAAAACAGTTATTTAAAGCATCTTGAACTGTATCCAAATCATTTGTAAAATGACTCATTACTTCTCCATGTGTATGACTATCAAAATATTGAATAGGTAATTTTTGTGTTTTATCAAATAAGTCTTGTCGCATTTCTTTAACAATCTTTTGAGACGTATGCACCATCAATTGTTTATAAATGGCTGTTGAAGTCGCTCCAATCATATAGACAACAATCATAAAAATAATAAAACGAACCAATCCTTGATAATCTCCCGGCATTAAATATTGATTAATGACCGTACGAATTTGAAATGTTCCCCAAAGATTAATTCCTGTACTGATAATAACTAAAACAGCTACACTGCTTAAAGCATATTTATGATATCCAATATACTTTTTAAAGGAGCTTAATGTTTTCATCATATCTTGAGGTTTTGCATTTGTAATTTGTCTTGCCATTATAAACCAGCTCCTTCCAATTGAGAATAATAAATATCCTGATAAATGTGATCATGTGCCAACAACTCATCATGCGTTCCCACTGCATGAATATGTCCATCTTCTAAAATCACAATCTGATCAGCATGTTGAACACTCGAAACACGTTGAGCAATAATGATTTTTGTTGTATCTTTTAAAGATGCCAACCCTTCTCGAATACTGGCTTCTGTGGCCGTATCTACTGCACTTGTAGAATCATCTAAAATCAAAACTTTTGGTTTTTTTAATAATGCTCTGGCAATACATAATCTTTGTTTTTGACCACCTGAAACATTGACTCCACCTTGTCCCATATCAGTTTGATAACCTTCTGGGAAATTTTTTATAAATTCATCCACACAAGCAATGTGACAAGCCCATTCAATGTCTTCATCACTTGCATTTTTATTACCCCAAAGCAAGTTTTCTTTAATCGTTCCACTAAACAAAGTATTCTTTTGTAAAACCATTCCTACACTATCTCTTAAATGTTCTACAGAATAATTTTTCACATTACGTCCATCAACCAAGACTTCTCCTTCACTAACATCATAAAGTCTAGGTATCAACTGTACTAAGCTCGTTTTCGCTGAACCCGTTCCTCCCAAAATACCAATCGTTGATCCTGCCGGTATATGTAAATCAATATCTGTTAAGACATATTCTTTAGCTGTTGATTTATATTTAAAATAAACATGGTGAAAATCAATCGTACCATTTTCAACAATTTCTGATGTATTTTGTGGATCGTGTATATCTGGTACTTCATCAAGCACTTCAATAATACGTTCACAACTGGCAATAGATCTTGTTAACATTAAAAAGACATTAGAAATCATCATCAATGCATTTAATATCTGCATGACATAGCTTAAAAAACCAGTCAATTCTCCAACTTTCATCGTTCCAGCTAAAATCATCTGTCCACCAAAAAATAAAATAGAAACAATCGTCAGATACATCACATATTGAAATAATGGCATATTCCATACTGAAGTACGAAAGGCTTTTTCACTATTTTCTCTTAAATTTTCATTCATGCCTTCAAATTTTTCAGATTCATACCCCTCTCTAACATATGATTTAACAACACGCATAGCATTTAAATTTTCCTGGACAATTGTATTAATATTATCCATACTTGATTGCATAAACTTAAACAGTGGTCCAACTTTTCTTACGATGACAAATAATCCAATCCCCAATATAGGTGTAGAAACCAAAAATATAAGAGCTAATTTTGCATTAATAGTAAAAGTAAAAAATAATGCCAATAAAAGCATAAAGGGTGCTCTGACTAATGGTCTAATTCCATTACATATCGCATTTTGAATGATAATAACGTCACTTGTTAAACGGGTAATTAAAGACGACGTTGAAAAATGATCAGTATTCGCAAAAGAAAAATTCTGAACTTTTTCAAATTCATCTTTTCTCAATTCGGCTCCAAATCCTTGTCCGGCAATTGCTGCAAAACGAGCATATAAGACTCCTAAAACATAAGCAATGCAGGCACAAACAATCATCAGTATGCCTTGTATGACAATATAATTTGTATCTTTATTGGCTACACCTACATCAATAATATTAGCCATCAATACAGGTATCACAAGTTCAAAAACTGTTTCTCCAATAATACAGGCACATGCCAGTAAAAAATAACGTTGATATTTTTTTGCATATGGCCATAAGCGTTTAATCATATTTTCCCCTCCTATAAAATCTCTTTTCCTGTTAAATTGGTATACATACGAGATAAATATTCTTGAAACTGTTGCTTCTCTTTTTCACTGAATCCTTTTAAAGAAATTTGTTCTATTTCTAAACAATGTTCGTCCCATTTTTCTAAAGCCTTTTCTCCTTCAACTGTTAAATTCAGTTGATAAGCACGTTTATTTTGAGGATTTATAGCTTTTGTAATCATGCCTTTTTCTTCTAAGTTATCAAGAATCTTACTTACTGTAGCACTTTCAATATCACATTCTTTTGCGATATCTTTTAATTTACAATCCTTATGATTTTGAATATATCGTAATACTTTCGGTTGACCGGGTGATAAACGAAAAGCATTCATATTCATTCGATTCTTTTGTCTTTGCGCATGAAAAGCTTTAAAAACTAACATATAAAAAGGTGTTTTCATGATTTTCCTCCTTTCATTAGCATACTAATTATTAGTACACTAACAATTATAGTCTTATTCAATCTTTTTATCACGTCAACTTCTACTAAAATTATACATCTATATAGATATCAAGCCATTAGTTCTTATCTAATGGCTTGATGACTTCTCTAGCGAATTCTATATATTCTTTTTCATTGATTCCTATTTGTTTTAGGATATTCTTTTGTTTATTGGTTAATTTATATCTTATATGATACTTCTTATCCGATAACTTTGTTACTCCTAATTTTTCATACTCTCTCAAAACCTTTGGTACTGTATATTCTTTTTTGTTTTTTAGATATAATGGTTTTAATGATTTGTATATTTCATTTCTTATAATGAGTGCTATAAATGATATGAATACTTTACTTTCTAAATGTTCATCCAAATGCACTCTAAATACATCGTTACCCAGGTATATCTTTTCCATTCTAAATACTTTCTCTATTGCATCTCTATCTCTATATATTTCTAAGGCCTGTGATGCACTCATTTTTCGTGATGTGATGATTGCAAAGAATCCTGCTCTATTTATGAGCTCCTTTATCTCCTTGTCTTTTCTTTTATAACTTTGAAAATATCCATTTTCATCAAATTTCAGCCTATAATATTTCTTATATCCCGCTACATCTTCCTGTCTTTTTATGATCTGATTTTTCTTTTCTTCCAGTTGCTGATCTAGTTTATGAAATCTTTGATTAATGATGATCTTTTCCCTTTCAGCAGCGATTCCATCATAATATATATGTATATATTGTTTTTTTCCAGTATGAAACAATTCTTTTTCTATCGTTTTCCCATACAGCTCATAATCTTCCATATAATATTGATATCCTTCTTTTAGTAATGCCACACTTTCTTCTATCGACTTTGTAATAAATGCTGCATTGCCTTTCGTCATAAGAATATAATCATAATCATGCTTTTCAAAATATTTTATATTCTCTATGGAAAAATATCCTCTATCCAATATAAATCCTACATCCTTGCATCCATAGGATTTCGCTCTTTCCACCATTTTTTGACATTCTGTATTGTCTATGATGCTTCCTGGATATATCTCATAAAACATGGGAACTTTATCTGTCTGATTATATCCTATGGATAAATTCACTTGAGGCAGGTCAGGATTATCTTTCGCATGTCCATACTCCGCTAATGTCAGTGACCCTGCAACAGTATTCATATTAGAAGAATCATAGGAAACATAGATACCATCTTTGTTTTGCATGGTCACCCAGGACCTGATAAACAAATCCATCTGGCAAACCGTCAAAGACCCTAACAGTTTTCCAATAGTACTATCAGTAAAGTTAGCTTTATTAAACAAAGAATGACCATAGCCATAATCATCAAAATACTGCATGACATTATTTTCGGACATGATCATATAAGTCGCGATGTCAAGGATCTTATCTGCTTTATCATGAAAAACAGTTTCAAGAAGAGAATATAAGGATAATTGATTAGAAATTTTATCTACAACCAGATGTGGGCCAATGGAAATAAAATCAGCTCTATCCCCAAGTTCATCCAAACCGTTAGAATCAGGAAACAGCTCAAAGTATTTCTTATTGGGAATCAGCATACCATTTTCATCAAGCTTGCCAATAGAAACACGTGATGGAACAGAACGTTTTAATCGAGGCGAATACTTGACACATTGAGTCAGGTAAACATATTGATAACCATTATTCTTGACAATAACAGTTCTATCAGGTCTAGGTACAGGATTATATTTCATATGACATTCCCCCAAATAATAGATGTATATTTATACATCTATTATAACATATACTGTCTAATAAAAAAAGAGAAAAACATCGAAATAATCAATGTTTTTCCAATTTCTGTATTATAGATGTATAATTCTAGTAGAAGTTAACGTTATCAAGAGAATTGTATGTTATTTCATTTGCTTGTTAAAAATACGAGTGCTATAATACAAAAAAGAAAGAAGGTCGAATAAATGAGTAAAGTAGATATTATTTCTGGTTTTTTAGGAGCTGGGAAAACAACATTAATCAAAAAACTTATTCAGGATTGTTTAGGAAATGAAAAAGTTGTTTTAATTGAAAATGAATTTGGTGAAATTGGTATAGATGGAAGCTTCTTAAAAGAAGCTGGAATTGAAATTACAGAAATGAACTCTGGATGCATCTGTTGTTCATTAGTTGGTGATTTTAGTGAAGCTTTAAAACAAGTCGTAGCTAAGTATCATCCTGATCGTATTATCATTGAACCATCTGGAGTTGGTAAACTTTCTGATGTCATTAAAGCTGTTAGGGATGTTCATAGTGATGAACTTCAATTGAATAGTTTCTGTAGTGTTATTGATGTGAAAAAGTGCAAAACATATTCACTAAACTTTGGAGAATTCTTTAATAATCAGATTGAATATGCTTCTACTATTATTTTAAGTCGTACCCAAGATGTACCACAAGATAAGATTCAGAAAGCTATTGATATCATTAAATCTATGAATACAACAGCTTCTATTATCACAACGCCTTGGGATGAATTAAGTGGTGAAACGATTTTACAGACAATGGAAAATGAAAATTCTTTACAGGACATCTTAATGAAAGAAGCAGATATTTGTCCAGAATGTGGTCATCATCACGAACACGGTGAACATTGCCACCATCACGAACATCATCATGAACATGGTGAACATTGTCATCATCATGATGAACATCATGAATGTTGTCACCATCATCATCACGAAAACGAAGAATGTCATCATGGACATCATCATGTCCATGAATGTGGATGTGGTCATCATCACCACCATCATCATGCTGATGAAGTCTTTACAAGTTTAGGAAAAGAAACAATTCATACTTATACACAGGAACAGTTAGATCAAATTCTTCAGACTTTATCTTCATCTCATGAATATGGAGATATCTTGCGTGCGAAAGGTATTTTACCTACACCAGATAAGAAATGGTTACACTTTGATTTAGTACCTGGAGAATATGAAATTCGTTTTGGTAGTGCTGATTACACTGGTCGTATCTGTGTCATTGGTAAAGATTTATTAGAAGACAAAATTTATGAATTATTTGGAGTAAAATAATGAATACAAGAATCTATTTATTTACAGGGTTTTTAGATAGCGGAAAATCTTCATTTATTATTGATACCATTACAACAACAGATTTCTGTAATAATGAAAAAACTTTATTAATTATCAGTGAACAAGGTGAAAAAGAATATAATCAGGAAGATATTGAATCATTCAATTGTGATTTGGTTTATATTCATAAAGAAGATGAATTCAATCTTGAATTTTTAACCGAACTTAAAAACAAATATCATCCAACTCAAGTCCTCATGGAAGTGAATGGAATGTTTAATGTTGATCATCTTATTGAATGTGAAAAACCTGAAGGATGGGACGTTGTCCAAGTTTTAACAACTATCAATGCCAAGACTTTTGCTTTGTATATTCAAAACATGCGTTCTTTATTATATCAACATGTTGTTCATAGTGATTTATTGATTTTTAATAGAATTGATGATTCTATTAAAAAATCATTCTTAAGAAATAATATTAAAGCCATTAATTCTACATGTCAGATCATTTATGAAAAAGAAGATGGCACTGTCAACACTCTAGAAGATGATGAATTACCATTTGATATTCAACAGGATTATATCAATGTTTTAGATCATGATTTTGGTCTTTTCTGCATGGATGCCTTAGATCATCCTGATAAATACGATCATAAGAAAGTCACTCTCAGAGGAAAATTCATCGGTCGTGATAAACAATTAGAAGATGGCTTTGTATTAGGACGTTTAGCTATGGTTTGTTGTGAAGAAGATACGTCTTTAATTGGTATGGTCTGTGAACACCCTGCGGCTAAACAACTGATTCCTAATGAATGGGTTGAAGTCACTGGAACAATTGATGTTCAGTATGATCCAGATATCAACGGAAATTTCTGTTTATTAAAAGTGGATGACTTAAAAGTCATTCCACCATTAAAAAATGAATATGTTACTTTTGATTAGAGGATGAATTGAAAATCCTCTTTTTTATTTATATCTTATTCCTATGTCACCATTACAATCAACCTTATCCTTGCTATAATTTTTGAATATGACTCGAGCCATAATCATTTGTATCACAAGACTTATTGCCATTCCAGTCACAACATCTGTTAAAAAATGAGCTCCCATAATGATTCTTGATAATGCAACCAAAAAAGTAAAGCAAACCCCTATAAAAAATAATAAATTTTCTTTTCCTTTTAATTTTCTATTAAGCAAAGGCAATACACATAACAACATCGCACAAGCCGCATTCGCTGTATGTCCAGATGGAAAGGATTTAAATTCTTCACCTGCTACACCTAAAGCCATCAGCTGATCTTTCATTGTATTTCCTATAACCCACCAAGGCTGAAAACTGACATCATGACGACTACTAATCATTCGCATACGGGGGCGTTCCCATGTCATTTTCACAATATTAACAACAAAAACTTCAATTAAAACTATTAATAAAATAAAAATCACTATCTTTTTTATTGTATCCTGAGATGCATGGCTACTAAGTCGATAAATCAATACATCAACAATTCCTACAATGCCAATAGCTATCACTAAGCTTAATAATGTTGTCATTCTAGAAATATATAATAAAGTTCCTATTGTGATCCCTATAACAGCAATAAAATTAAAAAGTAGTGACAAACAACAATATAGCATCGTCTTTATTTGCTTATCCTTATCTATCATACGTAATAATAACGTTCCAATTGCAGCCATACATAACAAGGCAGGTATTTGACCATATCCAGCCAAGAAAACACCAAAAATATTAGACGAATTATAAAAAAACTGTGAAATCTGATAATCCCAAATAGAACCTATCCCCATTAAAACAAGTAAAATAACACCTATAACTATGCAATACTTCTTCTTATATATTTGTATATCCATATTTTCTCAACCCTTTATTTGATAATATTATAAAAAATACAACTCTATCTTTTTTAACATTTAAACTTACACTTTATAAACTATATCTGAAATTGATAAACATAATATGAATCATTTTATGTATATGATAACAAACAATATGAAAATATTACTTTTTATTGATATGTTTATGGATGAATATTGATAAAATTTAAACTTATACACCCTTTTATGTGTAATGGTAATCCAAAATACCAACAAAGCTGATCATAAACAAAAAGCCACCTATTTATGGCTACTTTCCAAATCAATATTGACTATATTATTGAGTTCATAAAGCTTCATATTTTCAGTTTTCTAAACTTCTGATACTATCCTTTTCTTTTGTAAAACTATCATAAATTCAATACATATATCTCATGAACCATTTATACTAAATCTAGATTTCGTCATATTATATTGACATATAGATGATCGAATGATTTTAAATAAAAAGAGCAATTAAAAATATAATAGAACCAATAATACAAAACGTTCCCATAACACGCATCAAAGCGATATACAACTCTGAAGGTTCTCCATTCTTCACATCCCAGAAATGTTCTATTTTCCATAACAGATCAGGTCTTCCTACCATAGCAATCCCCAATAACAACAATACCACTATCCAAACATACTCCATAACAGTCACATCCCTTATCTTTATTTTAACATACTCTTTTCTTTTTCATAGAATTTCAATCAATAAAATTTGAACTTATACATCCTTTCATGTATAATGAGTATGCTAAAAAAGAGGTGAAAAAATGGAAGGTTTTTGGTATGAATTAAAACATGTTTGTAAACAATCTGGTGCAAGATATGGGATTTTACATACACCACATGGCGATGTTGAAACACCTATGTTTATGCCAGTAGGAACACTTGCTACAGTGAAAGGTATTTCTCCAGAACAATTAAAAGAAATGCATTCTCAAGTCATTTTAGCAAACACTTATCATTTATGGTTAAGACCTGGTGAAGATGTTATCAAAATGGCTGGTGGATTACATCAATTTATGAATTATGATGGTCCTATTTTAACTGATAGTGGTGGTTTTCAAGTCTTCTCTTTAGGAAAGACAAGAAAGATTGAAGAAGAAGGCGTGACTTTTAAAAGTATTGTTGATGGAAAGAAATTATTTTTATCTCCTGAAAAATCTATTCAAATTCAAAATGATTTAGGTGCTGATATTATCATGAGCTTTGATGAATGTGCTCCATATCCTTCAACACATGAATATATGAAAAAAAGTGTGGAAAGAACTCTGCGTTGGGCAAAACGTGGTAAAGATGCTCATAAAAGAAAAGATCAGGCTTTATTTGGGATTGTACAAGGTGGAGAATTTGAAGATTTAAGAGAACTGTCAGCTAAAGAATTAGTGAAAATGGATTTCCCTGGCTATTCTATAGGAGGAACAAGTGTTGGTGAACCTAAAGATGTCATGTATAAAATGATTGATGATGCAGTGAAATGGCTCCCTCAGGATAAACCACGTTACTTAATGGGTGTTGGGAATCCTATTGATTTAATTGAAGGGGCTATTCGTGGTATTGATATGTTTGACTGTGTTTTACCAACAAGAGTCGCAAGACATGGAGCGTTAATGACACATCATGGACGTATGAATATTAATAATGAAAAATATAAATATGACTTTACGCCTATTGATGACAAATGTCATTGTTATACATGTCAAAACTATACACGTGCTTATTTAAGACATTTACATAAATGTGATGAATTATTTGGAAAAAGTTTATTATCTATTCATAATGTTGCTTTCTTACTTCAATTAAGTGAAGATATAAGAAAAGCCATTCAGGAAGATCGTTTATTAGATTTTAAAGAAGAATTTTTAAATAGTTATGGTAGAGATGTTTATGAAAGGGCGTTTTAAATGAAAATTAGTGAATTTGATTATGATTTACCAGAGGAATTGATTGCGCAAACTCCTCTACAAAAAAGAGATACTTCACGTTTAATGGTCTTAGACAGAAAAACAAAAACGATTGAAGACAAGCATTTTTATGATATTTTAGACTATCTACATGCTGGGGATATTTTAGTAAGAAACAATACAAAAGTCATTCCTGCCAGACTTTATGGAATAAAAGAAGAAACTGGTGGTCATGTTGAAGTCTTGCTTCTTAAAGATTTAGGTGAAGATGTATGGGAATGTCTTGTGGGAAATGCACGTATTGTGAAAATGGATACTGTCATTACTTTTGGAGATGGTTCTTTAAAAGCCAAATGTGTACATATTGGAGAAGAAGGTATTCGTCATTTTCAAATGATGTATGAAGGCATTTTCTATGAAGTCTTAGATCATCTTGGCACAATGCCACTTCCTCCTTATATCAAGGAAAAGCTTGATGATCCTCATCGTTATCAGACTGTTTATGCCAAAGTCGAAGGTAGTGCCGCCGCACCTACCGCTGGTTTACATTTTACTGAAGATATTTTAAAGAAAGCTCAAGACAAAGGTGTTGAAATCCTAGATGTCACTTTACATGTAGGGCTAGGCACTTTTAGACCAGTGAAGGTTGATGATGTATTAGAACATCATATGCATAGTGAATTTTATATGATTGATGAAGACACTGCTCAAAAGCTTAATCAAGCCAAAGCCAATGGACAACGCATTATCAGTGTTGGAACAACTTCAACAAGAACACTTGAAGCCAACTTTAAAAAATATGGAAAATTTCAAGCTACACAGGAAAGTACTGATATCTTTATTTATCCAGGTTATCAGTTTGAAGCTATTGATGCTTTGATTACCAATTTCCATCTTCCTAAATCAACATTAGTGATGCTTGTGAGTGCATTTGCTGATAAAGACTATATTATGAAAGCTTATCATCATGCTGTGGAAGAAAAATATCGTTTCTTCTCATTTGGTGATTGTATGTTTATTCAATAATGAAAATCAATTATGATCTTAAATTACAGGAAGAACTTCAAAAAATTGGCAATCAGAAACCAACATTATTACTTCATGTCTGTTGTGGACCATGTTCTAGCAATGTGATTAAAGAATTATGCGAACATTTTGAAATCACAATCTATTATTCCAATTCCAACATTTATCCATCTGATGAATATCAAAGACGTTTCCATGAATTATTATCTTTTATTGAAAGATTTAATCATGATTTCAATCAAAACATTCAAGTCATTGAAGATCCTTATAATAATAGTGAATGGATTTCTCATCTTTATCCTTTAAAAGATTATCCAGAAGGAAGTGTAAGATGTCGTCTTTGTTATAGCTTGAGAATGCGTAAAACATTTGATTATGCAAAGATCAATCATTATGATTATTGGACAACTGTTTTAAGTGTATCACCACATAAAAATAGTCAATGGATTAATGAGATTGGAGATCAATGGCAAAGTGAATCACCCAAATTCTTATATGCTGATTTTAAGAAAAATAATGGTTATTTAAAATCAACACAAATGACTAAAGAATATGGAATGTATCGTCAAAATTATTGTGGCTGTATGTTCAGTTATGAAGAAATGTTAAAAAGAGAAGAACATAAAGTTGAACAAAAGCAGGATGCCTAATGCATCCTGTTTTTTGTGATTAAAGTAACATAATAAGCGTTCCTGCCACAATCATCATTAATCCAATAAAAGATTTTAAATTCAGTTTCTCATGAAAGACAATATAAGAGAAAAGCACTGTGACTAAGATACTCAATTTATCAATTGGTGTGACAAGACTGGCTGGTCCAATCTGCAATGCCCTATAAAAACATAACCATGAAGTTCCAGTCGCTATACCTGATAAAAAAATATAAATCAATTCATGCTTGGGAACTTCTTTAACGCTACTTTGCGCATTTGTCGCAACCACAACAACCCATGCCATCACCAAGACAACACTTGTACGAATGGCAGTTCCTAGATTGCTTTCAATATGACTGATTCCTACCTTTCCTAAGATGGTTGTTAAACTGGCAAAGACAACTGATAACACAGCATAGATCAACCAATGATTGTCTTCTTTTTGATTTGTTTCCTTTTTCTCCAACATCAAAAAAGTTCCCGTCATCATCAAGATCATCCCGATAATTTTATAAATATTGACTGTTTCATGAAATAAGATAAAACTTAAAATCATGGTGAGAACAACACTTGTCTTATCTATCGCAGCCACTTTATTAATATTTCCTAATTGTAAAGCTCTAAAATAACATAACCAGGATGCGCCTGTCGAAAGACCTGATAACACCAAAAAAAGTATTGTCTGATAAGATAAGGTCGCTATTTCATGAAAAGAACCTACAATAAAAACCATAATCCATGAAAAAATCAAAACAACAATTGTTCTGAGAGCTGTCGCTACATGTGAATTTGTATCATGTATACCACATTTTGCTAAAACAGCTGTTATACCTGCAAAAAATGCTGAACCAAATGCATATAAAATCCACATCTCTTTGACCTCTTTTCTGGTATTTCTTCTTTTTTTATTCTCATAACTCTATTTTATAACGATTTTCATTATAAAAAAAGCAAGAATCAACGTTCTTACTTTTGATAAACATGTTTATAGGCTTTTTGTCTTGTTATTTTTAATACATTTTCCTCACCAGGAAAATGAACAGGATTCATATGTGTCTGCTGATAAATCTCCAGTAAATCTATAACATCCTGATAGATTTCTTCAATCTCCATATTTCCATACATTCTTGGTGGTAAAATATAAATAGGGACTTGAACATCAGTCTTTTCAAGTAACTGTTTCACATAAATATTAAGGTGTGGACAACAAATAATAATATCAAAGTTATCTATCTTTTCTAAAACAAGAGAAAAAGGAGAAAACTCCATTTCAAGTTGATTCGATAAGTTCTTGGCAATAATCTCCTTTTTCATTCTTTCAGCGACATAACTTGATGAAAAGCCTCCACCACAGCATAATAAGACTCTAATCATGTGTTGCCTTACATTTCTCTACAAAGATTTTTATTTTTTGAGTTGCAATCTTTAATTCTTCAAGACTATAAGCATAAGAAACACGAATAAATCCTTCTCCTGCTGGTCCAAAAGCAGTTCCTGGAACACAAGCTACTTTTTGATCTTCTAACAGTTTTTCACAGAATTCATCAGATGTGAGTCCAGTTGAACGAATACATGGAAAAACATAGAAAGCGCCTTGAGGTTTAAATGTTTCCAGTCCCATATCATTAAATGTTTTCACTAAAAAGTTTCGTCTAGCCTTATAAGAATCTCGCATTTTCAAGACTTCATCATAACAATGTCTTAATCCTTCAATAGCTCCATATTGGGCAGCTGAAGGAGCAGACATGATGATATATTGATGAATTTTATTCATAGCTTTTGTAAATACAGAATGAGCTAAAACATAACCCAAACGCCATCCTGTCATCGCAAAGGCTTTAGAAAAACCACTCACAACAATCACCTGATCTTTGATTTCATCAAATGAAGCAATTGAACAAAATTCTTCTTCATAACTCAATTCTGCATAAATTTCATCAGAAATCACGATAAGACCTGATTCCTTAATAATAGGAACAATCTTTTCATAATCACTCTTTGTCATAAATCCACCTGTTGGATTAGATGGATAATTGATTAATAATGCTTTGGTATGAGGTGTAATGGCAGCTTTTAATAATTCTGGCGTTAATTTAAATTCATCTTCTTGACGAAGATTAATCGTTACTGGAATTCCTCCTGCCAATTCTACTCCCGGCGTATAAGCCACATATCCAGGATCTAATACAATCATTTCTTCACCCGGATTCAATATTGCACGAATCGCAATATCAATTCCTTCTGAACCTCCAACTGTTACAATGCAGTTATCCTTAGGGTTATATTCTACATGAAAACGTCTTTGATAATAGCGACAGATTTCTTCTCTTAATTCCTGTAAACCTTGATTAGCCGTGTAAAAAGTTCTTCCTTTTTCAATCGAATAAATAGCTGCTTCACGAATAGCCCAAGGTGTTGTAAAATCAGGCTCTCCTACCCCTAATGATATAACATCTTCCATCTGTGAAGCTAAATCAAAGAACTTTCTAATACCACTAGGTTTAATTGTTTTGACCCTATCACTTAAAATATCATTATAATCCATTATGGAGTCACCACCAATCTATCATTTTTTCCATCTTCATCTTCAATTAAAACAACACCATTGTTTTTATATTGTTTCAAAACAAAATAAGTTGATGTTCCAGTGACACCATCTACACATGCTAATTTACTAGCCACAAAATGAGCCACTTCCTGCATTGTTTTTCCTTTCACAATACATACAAATTCAAAACTTCCACTCAACAAATACATTGTATCCACTTCATCAAATTTATAAATATGACTGGCAATACGGTCATAACCATATTCTCTTTCTGGACTGGCATTGACTTGTATTAAAGCCGTCACAATCTCGGTATTTGTTAAATCCCAATTGACAATTGTATGATAACCACAAATAACTTTTTTCTTTTCTAATTCTGTTAATTTCTCTATCACATCATCTTTTGATTCATCTAAGGCGGCCGCTAAATCAGTAATCTTCATCCTCGCATTTTTTTGTAACAAACTTAGCATTAATTTTTCATCCATATTCGCTTCCTCCTTCAATATAGTATCTATTGTATTACACTTTTGTGTATTATGAAAGAATTTTATGATTTTTTTATTATTTCTATATTTATATGTTGATTTTTATTTATTTCACAAATAATTATGTTAAAATAATTTTATAAACTGAAAGGAGCATGATCTATGAAAGTTTTTTATGTATCCAGTTATGGAAAACATCATGATAAAGGCATTTATATCATGAAATTTGATAAAGAAACACTTGAAATGAAACGTATTCAACAAATTGAAACACAAGATTATCCCTCTTATATGATATGTGATGATCATACATTATATGTTGCCTATAAAAATGCTAATTCTCATAGTCACGGTGGTGGTTTAGGAAGTTTTTCAATATATAAAGATGAATTAATTCTCAATAACAATTATCATTCCAGTGGTCGTTCTTATACACATCTTTGTGTTGATCAAAGTCATCGCTACTTGTTTGCAGCAAATTATCATGTCGGAGCAACAGCTTCCTATCAATTAGAAAATGGTATCATTACTCAAAAAATATGTGCAGTTCATCATACTGGCTTAGGTCCTGATTTACTCAAACGTCAGACAAGCCCTCATGTTCATTATGTTGGCATTACACCAGATCAACAATTTGTTTACGCTGTTGACTTAGGAGCCGATAAAGTTGTCATGTATCGCTACTCTCAAGGTGTTTTATTGGAAGATCCTGATTATACACTTAACATTGTACCGGGTTCTGGTCCACGTCATATGATTTTTTCAAAAGATGGTCGTTTTGCTTATTTAGTCAATGAAATTGCCAATAATATTATGGTCTTTAAATATCTGCAAGGACATTTCCAGTTGATTCAAGCGATTCATTGTATTCCTCGACATTTCAAGGGCTTTTCAAGTGCTGCAGCGATTCGTTTAACACAAAGTGGAAATCATCTTTTTGTATCTAATCGAGGACATGACAGTATTGCGATGTATCGTGTTAACAAAGAAAGTGGGAAAATTTCACTATTATATATGGTTCACACCGGTAAAGAACCAAGAGATTTCCAAATTCTTGATGATCAATACTTAATTGTCGCTTGTCAAGGCAGCAATCTTTTACAAATCATGACATTGAATGAGGATACAGAAGAACTTGTATTGACTGATTCTACAGTAGAAATTCCTGCTCCTGTATGTATTGCATTTGAATAATTATTAAAAACTGTGTAATTCACACAGTTTTTTTCTTTCTTCTCAATTTCAAATAAAATATAACACCAATGATAGATACCATAAATTCTGTTATAGGGAATGCACACCAGACACCAGTCATAGCACCTATCCATGATAATAAGAACGCTGTTGGAATCATAACAAAAAATCCTCTTAATAAAGAAATCATATGGGCAGGAAGTGGATGTTCAACTGATGTAAAATACATAGAAATAATGATATTAAATCCTGCAAATGGACAAGCCAAGAAGTATAATTTTAATCCCTGCGAGGCAATGATGCGTAAAGCCTGATTATTTTCACTATTGAAAACTTGTGTAATACTTGTTGCCTGAAAGAAAACAAGTCCATAAATCAATACAGAAATAACAAACATCATCACCAATGCATATTTTAATATTTGATGGATGGATTTCATTTGATTCAACCCATAGTAACGACTCATCAATGGCTGTATTCCTTGAGCAATACCTGTATAAATAGCAATAACAACTAATGAAAGATTGGCTATAACGCCATAGGCCGCAACACCTACATTACCAGTCAGTCCTAAAATAATTGTATTAAACACAATCATGACAACACCTGAAGAAACTTCAGTCACAAGTGAAGGCACTCCACTCGATAAAATACCAATAATCCTTTTGAATTGTAGATAACACTTTTGAATATGAAACTGATTTTTCTTTCTAATAAAGTGTGGTGAAAGAATCATCATACTGATAATGGGAGCTAAACCTGTCGCAAAAACAGCACCAAAGATACCCATTTGACAAGGAAAAATAAAAATACCTTAATTATTCATGAGATTATAATATAATCATGAAATATCCTTATTTCATAG
>OGPH01001424.1_pt1 | contig 18027 bp, 15 predicted proteins | sample 1552891 | NCBI WGS metagenome assembly OGPH01 (sample SAMEA2580272, study PRJEB22360) | human gut metagenome | biome: human gut; feature: human-associated habitat; material: faeces | place: Denmark | collected 2008/2010 | reverse complement strand
CAGCCGTTCCCAGTTTTGCATTTCCGGTTCCCTAGAATATGCCATTCCTATGCTGAGAGGATCCGGCTCATATCCCTGAAGCTGCCCCCCTATATAAGACATCCAGTACTTTCCCTGAAAAGAGGCAACCCGATGCGTCCCCTCCCATTCCGGATCGATCAGTGCCATTCCGCCCGCACACTGATACGCATCCCACCCCTTCCCGCTCATCGCCAATAAGTTCTTCTCCTCTTTCCAGTTCAACAGGTCTCTGCTGACTGCATACCAGGTCTCATATCCATTCTTTCTCTCTTCATACTTGGCATACACCATCCCCCATTCTCCCGAAGCTGTCCTGAAAACGCAGGGGCAATCCATATATGCTCCCTCTTCTTCTAAAATCATTCCCACCTTAAACGGCGTCTGCAGAGCATGGTATACTTCTTCCATTCTTTTCTGTTCTATCATTTCATCCTCCATTCCGAAACGCCGCAAAACCTGCGCCTCACTTATGCGCCCTTCCTACATCAGCTTCCTTTTTCTCTATCTTCACACAAATTCCTGAATTATCGTATCACATTCTTGTCTGAAAATATCGGTATCTTGTCCTCCGGAAACAGAAATGCAAATCCGTGAATGCCAGACAGGGGCCGAAATGACTCATACGAATCACTTCGGCCCCTGTCTGGAATGGCCTGTTTCTGCTGAAGCAGTTCTTATCGCTTTAAACCTCTTTACACATTGAAGCGGAAGAGAATGGTATCCCCATCCTGAACCACATAATCCTTGCCCTCCATACGGACCAGGCCTTTTTCGCGGGCAGCCGCTAAAGACCCCTGTTCCAGAAGATCCTTATAGTTAACCACTTCCGCTTTGATAAATCCCCGTTCAAAATCGCTGTGGATCTTGCCTGCAGCCTGGGGAGCCTTGGTTCCGATCTTGATGGTCCAGGCACGGGTCTCATCCTCCCCTGATGTGAGGAAGCTGATCAGCCCCAGAAGATGGTAACTCGCCTTGATCAGCTTATCCAGGCCGGATTCCTTCAGGCCCAGATCTTCCAGGAACATGGCTTTCTCATCCTCTTCCAGTTCGGAAATCTCTTCTTCTATCTGCGCGCAGATCACAAATACTTCGCTTCCATTGGCCGCTGCATACTCCCTTACCTTAGCCACTCCCTCATTGGAAGCTCCGTCATCTGCCAAATCCTCTTCCGATACGTTAGCCGCATAGATCACTGGTTTGGCCGTCAGCAGATTCAGCGCGTTGAAAATCGCTTCTTCATCCTCATCCGCAGGCTCATACAGGCTGGCCAGGCTGCCGGACTCCAGGAGTTCCTTCACCTTGTCGAGCAGCTGTGCTTCCTTTGCCAGGCTCTTATCCATTCTGGCCTGCTTTCCCACCTTGGCGATCCTTCTTTCGAGGATCTCAATATCTGAAAAAATCAGTTCCAGATTGATCGTCTCGATATCTCTGAGGGGATCGATGCTGCCGTCCACATGCACCACATTCGGATCTTCAAAGCAGCGCACCACATGAACAATCGCATCCACCTCACGGATATTGCTCAAAAACTGGTTGCCTAGCCCCTCTCCTTTGGACGCTCCCTTAACCAGACCGGCGATATCCACGAATTCAATGACTGCCGGCGTTACCTTCTTGGAGTGATACATATCCCCTAACAGCTTCAGCCTCTCATCCGGCACGGATACGATTCCGACGTTTGGATCAATCGTACAGAAAGGATAATTGGCGGACTCCGCCCCTGCCTTTGTCAAAGAATTAAACAATGTGCTCTTACCCACGTTGGGCAGACCAACGATTCCTAATTTCATATATCTTCACATCTCCTTTTTCAGACTCAAAAGCCCAATGCAGGTATAGAGTATAGCACAAAGATTCCTTTTTTTCAATCGCAACCGACAATTCTGTCCAGGCGGGGACCCAGGCGGCTTACGATTTCATTCGTAATCGTTCCCACTTGCTCTGCCAAATCATATACCGTCCTTTCGGCATCGCCAGATCTGCCAATAAGAACCGCGATATCTCCTTCTTTCACCCCAGGAATATCCGTGATATCGATCATGGTCTGATCCATACAGATGCGTCCTATGACCGGGGCTGACTGCCCATTGACGAGTACGCTTCCATTCCCACAGGATAATGCACGGGGAATCCCATCCGCATATCCAATGGGAAGTATGGCTATTTTTCTGTTTTCTTCCGCAGTATATGCCAGGCCATAGCCGACACTTTCTCCGCAGAATAAATCTTTTATGGCAGCGATCCGGACTTTTACGGATAAAACGGGCAATAGAGGAATTTTACAAGCCAGCATATCCTTCCTGTTGCTTAGAATACCATAAAGCGCTATCCCAACTCTGGCATAATCTCCGCCGAATTCCGGATAATGAATGAGGCCATAGCTCGCCAGCACATGTATTTTGCGGCAGGAACACCCTCTCTCCTCCAGGGCGGAGATGGCATGATAAAATACCTTTCCCTGCGATTCTGTGAATAATCTGTCTTTTGCAGCGGTGCTCTCATCCGCACACAGATGGGTAAACACTCCCTCAACTATAAGATTTTCCATATGAAATATCTCGGCGATTTCTTCGATATGTTCTGCGCGTTCTCCTAACCGGTGCATGCCTGTATCTATTTTGACATGTACCTGAACCGGTTTTCCATACGCATTTAACAGCTTTGCATAGCGATAGTCAATCACGGTTTGCATCAGATGAAATTTTTTCAGAAACGGAATGTCCTGCGGCTGCGTATATCCCAGTATTAAGATTTCCCCGCATACCCCGCCTTTTCTTAATTCTATGCCTTCTGCAAGAGACGCCACGCAAAAACTGAATATTCCGATTTCATTCAATGCCTTTGCGATCAAAACCGCTCCGTGCCCATACGCATTTGCCTTTACAACGGGCATAAGCCGACAACCGGGAGGCAGAAGCTTCTGCAGCACAGCAACATTCTGCCGGAGGCTTTTCTTATCCAGTTCAATCCACGCCCTTCCATTAAAAAGGGGCCGTGGTTTATGAACAGCAACGCGCGTTCCGATCATAGCAGCCAAGAAACCAGACAGCAGGCAAACGGCGATAAAATGAATCAAATGATTATTGATCAAAATCCTTTCGCAATGGGTGATCTTCGCAGCGCCGCGCACCAGGATAATCATCCAGGGATGAAGCAGGTATATCCATGTTGTAACGCCCCTCAATGCAGGTACAGGCCGCTTCGGCACGGACAGCAGGACAGAAAAAAGGAAGAACATACATGGCAGCAGAAAAAGATACATGCTGTCATGCCTTGGAATTCCCCAAATATGAAGCGACAATCCTTCCAAAATCATGAATAATAAGGACACAAGCAGGCCGCATATATCATTTATCCGTTTTCTGTTTTGGCTCGCGCGGCCGAACCATGCACCCATCAAAAGGAAAATAGGTGCGTAGAAAATCCCATTCCTTGTATAAGAAAAAATATGAAACAGCGCATCATACAGTTTATTGCACACAGGGATTGAACGGATAAAACCATAATAACTGTCCCCAAGCAATCCGAATCCATACAGCGCCAGGCAAATGCCAAACAGTCCCCGAAATCCTATTTTCTTTCCTAATATCCAGATAAGCAATGCGCCTGTAACAGAAGCCGGAAGATACCACAGATGATAGAACGTCCCGTCAAACAAAAGCATCCGCGCCAACGCAGCGCTCCCTGTCTGTGCAAGCTGTCCCGCATATAAATTCACAGGCAGGAAGATTCCAATCGCCGCTGCATATAGGCACAGCGTCTTTCGCACAAACCGGACGAACGGGCGATTGTCCATCGACTTTCCGAATATGTATTGGGGAAGCAATAGGCGGCCTGTTATCATCAGGAAAAACGGGACAGCGACTCTGGCAATTATCCGCGTCAATATAAAATCAGCCTGGGCGCTGCAGGATGCGAGGGGAGACGTATGTATGGCAATCACAAGCAGTGCGGCAACCATTCTAAAATAATCCAGACTTCCGGACGGTTTTGAAACAAGATACAATTCCATTTTCAGTCTAACTCCCATTCAATCAATGAGGGGATCGCGTTCTTCGCTCATCCTTCCTGGCTGCTGCAATAGGCAGCACAAACTTCAGATATTTCCCTCATTTTTTATCGCTTTGTCTATCGCTGTGGAAAGAATTTGCCCAAAGGAAATGTGCGCGGCTTTCATCATGTTGGGAAACCGGCTGTGTGTTGTAAAACCAGGAATCGTATTCACTTCATTAAATACGATTCTTCCGGAATCCTCCAAAAACAGATCAACTCTTGCGAAGCCGCTACAGTCCAACGTTCGATATATCTTCTGAGCCGTTTCTTTTATCTCCGCTGCCTTTTGGGCAGAAATCCGTGCGGGGACATGGATGGAAGATGTTTTCAGCGTATATTTTTCTGTAAAATCGAAAAAGCCTTGTTCCAGTTCAATTTCATCTACCTCTCCGATCAGTAGGCTGTCTCCTTCTAAAACAGCACACCCCACTTCAAATCCGGCAATGCATTCCTCAATGATCGCCCTACTGTCATATGTAAATGCCAGCCGCAATGCCGCCTCCAGCTGACCAGGCTCCATCACTTTGGAAATTCCATAGGAAGAGCCTGCCCTTACAGGCTTTACAAACAACGGGTAATTCAGTTTCTCCGCCTGAATCCGCACGGTTTCCGCATCTATGCCTCTTTGTGCCACAAATGACTGCGGAGCGCCAATGCCCGCCGCCTGAACCAGCTTATGAGCTTTCTCCTTATCCATGCATAATGCAGAAGAAAGGATGCCGCATCCCACAACGGGTATCCCTGCAAGCGCAAACAAGCCCTGTACCGTGCCATCTTCCCCATTTTTCCCGTGTAATACCGGAAACGCTGCATCTATACGAATTTCTTTCGTCCTTTTCCCCGCAAGAACCAGCATGCCATGCACGGTTCTGTTTTGAGATACAACTACCTGGGTACAGTCTCTCTCGTTGCACCATGTATCGGCAGGAATTTTATCCAGTTCTCCGTTGTATTGGAACCATTCTCCTTCCTTTGATATTCCGATTAAAACGGGTGTGTACTTTTTTCGGTCAAGATGGGTGATAACCGAATATGCGGATTGAAGCGATACGCCATATTCCGGCGAACATCCGCCGAAAAGAATCGCTATCCTCTTCCCAAATTCCGGACAATACCCGAACAGTTCCTTCTGAATCTGCCGTTCCAGACGCAAAGGCGGGGCGATGCCTTCCGCTGCCCGCATGAAAGTTTTCTGTACGTTCCTGTCAAAATTATCCACTCCTTATGCCTCCTTTTCATTCCCACTGTTTGCCTTCCCAATTTGGTTATACACATCGATTGCGTCTAAAATATGGAATTGCTCGGTCTGATGCGTTCCGTTCGCCTTTGCGGTTACAAGGATGTATTCCTTTCCATTGACTTCTGCAAGACTTGCAAGACACAAAAGCGCCTCTTTTGTATATCCGGTTTTCCCGCCGATAATTTTTCCCCCAACCACTTCCCGGCTGTCCATATGCTCAAACATAGTGCTGTAAAAAGTAAATCCTTCGGGATGTTGTTCAGTTGGATGCGTACTGTAGCGGCTGCTCGAAAATGCCTGCTGGAACGAATCGTACTGCAGCGCGTACCGCAGCAGAATGGAAAGATCTCTTACGGTGGAATAATGGGCTGGATCATGCAGACCAGTTGCATTGCAGAAATGCGTGTGGCACATTCCTATTTCCACCGCTTTTTCATTCATTTTGGCAGCAAATGCTTCCTCTGAACCCGCAATTCTGTCTGCAAAAACCATGCAGCATTCTGCCCCGGACGGAAGCAGGATCCCATACAGCAATTCTTCCAAGGAGGCCTCTTCCCCCGGCAAGAATCCCGCCATTGAAGCATTTTCCGCATATAAATCCGGGAAAATATCGTAGGGAAGGGTCACCATCTGGCTTAAATCGTCCGTATTCTCAATTGCCAATACGGCCGTCATCATCTTGGTCAGTGAAGCGGGATAAATTTTTTCTTCGCTGTTATGTTCTGCAAGTACTTTCCCTGAGTCCGCTTCAACCAATATCGCATAGGGGCTGTATAAATGTTCCAAATCGATATTGATTTCCTGTTCGCCGCCTGCAAAGCCGGCATCTTTTGTTTCGGTGATGCTGCTTCCCGCATTGGTTCTGATCTGCGCCTCTCTTCCAGAATTCTCCCGAAAAAAGAACGCTGTCCTTTTTGCCCCGAAGCAGAACAGGACGGTCACCGCGGCCATCAGGAACACCATTTTCGGAAACAGCTGCCTCTTCTTCCGTTTTCTCTTTCTTCTTCTGCCCCTTCGTCGCAATGTATTCTTTCTTCTGATGTTCTCCATATCTGCTCCTATCTGCGTATTTTCGCGTATTAAAAAAGCGCCTGTTTGGTATTCATTCTACCGAACAGGCGCTTTTGGTACTTTAACATTTCGTTGTTTCAATCTTAAGAAAAGGCTAAGGAAACATTGTGCATTTCCTAATCCCGTCCGGGAAGGGATACGCAAAATGTAGTCTCTTCATTTTTGCTCGCCGCAGTGATGGAACCCCCATGCAGCATAACGATTTCTTTTGCAATCGCAAGTCCTAATCCCGCTCCCCCCGTATTGGTTGTGCGCGCTTCGTCCAAACGGAAAAACTTTTCAAAAATAGCGTCCAATTTATGAGATGGGATCATCTTTCCTTTATTCTGAAAATAAATAGATACGTTCCCATCGTTTTGTTCCGCCCAAATCTTAATGACTGAATTCGGGTAACTGTATGCAATCGCATTTTTAAGGATATTGTTAAATACACGCGCCAATTTCACTGCGTCGCCGTATACAGTCATCCCTTCATCCACATTCAGTTCCGTGCTGTTTCCATGCTGCTGCAGCAGCGGGTAGAATTCATCCGTCAGCTGCACAAGCATGTAGCATAAGTCGATCCGTTTTTTTTCTATTTCTATCTGCTGCAAATTGTACCTTGTAATTTCAAAAAATTCATCGATCAGGCTTTCCAAACGGCGGGCCTTATCCAAAGTGATATGGACATACTTCCCTCTCTGCTGCATGGGCATATCCAAAGCTTCATCCAAAAGGCTTAAATAACCTATAACGGATGTGAGAGGCGTTTTTAAATCATGCGCCAGATACGCGATCAGGTCATTCTTTCTCGCGGCTTCTTCTTTTAATATCTGCTCATGCCTTTGCATGGCGGCCTTTATTTCAACCATTTGCGCGGAAATTTCCGCGCATTCTTTGGGAAACAGATGGGCCGCGCTTGTATCTGTATTCATAAACGCATCTATCATTTGGGAAATCTGTGTGACGGACTGCCTGACTTTGAACGCAGAATAAAGCCGGCAGGAGAGGCGTATAGAGGCAATCCAAAGGATTACGCCCAGAACAAGCCCCCATAAAAGCAGCATCTTTATTTTTATGTAGTCGGGCCTGCGTATCCACCCGTTTTGTCCTGCTTCTTCAATGTACGCATATTGCGTAACCATATAGTTTCCATCAAACCAATCAACAAAGGAGCCGTTGAAAAAATCATCCACCAAATAATACAGGACGAAGCACAGCAGCACGCCGATTCCCCATATAAAAATTGTTTTCGCCCATTCAAGCAATTTATTTTTCAATTTTATATCCACACCCCCAAACGGTTTTTATATATTTTGGTTTTTCAAAAGAATCGTCCATTTTTTCTCTTAAGTGCCGGATATGAACGGTAATGGTATTGTTGCTTTTACTGAAATATTCGTCTTTCCATATTCGATGGAACAATTCTTCCGCGCTGACCACATTTCCTATATTCTGGCAGAGAATCTGCAATATGGAAAATTCAGTGGGCGTGAGGGAGAGGGGTTTTTCATTCAACGTACATTCGTGCGTTTTGATATTCAGAACCAAACCGGAATGAATGATTATATCCTTTTCGTTTTCCGCTTCCGGCCTGTTATACCGTTTATATCTTCGCAGCTGCGCTTTTACGCGGGCAACCAGTTCCAACGGGAGAAAGGGCTTTGTAATATAGTCGTCCGCCCCCAACGTAAGTCCTGTAATCTTGTCGATCTCTTCTCCCTTCGCTGTCAGCATGATGATGGGATATTGGTATTTTTCCCGTATTTTTTGGCATAGCTGGAATCCATCCATATCCGGAAGCATAACATCCAAAATTGCCAAATCTAAAGTTTCAGATTGGATACATCTGTACGCATCGGCCGCATTGTAGAATTTGAATACAACAAAGTTTTCATTTTGAAGATAAAGAGAGATGAGATCTGCGATTTCCGGTTCATCATCAACAATCAATATCCTGTCCGCCATGAGAATACCCCTTTCCGAAATTGTTTATGATAATAAAACAATAACAGATCAGGAACCGGACTTTCATAGAATTTCAATAAGGAAATCTTAAGATTTTCCTAAATATCCTCTTCATCACTCCCTCTGCATCCGTTTCTCCCCATCCGTCCAGGTCAAAACATAGGGATATGTACCAACTCCGCGCGGGGGCATGGCACACAGATTCACACAAAAAGGCTGCGGAGAAACATATTTTCCCCGCAGCCTTACACATGCTAAGAAGGTAAAGCAGCTTCATGCCACCTGATTCAATATTTTCGCCTGTTCTTCAGTTCCTCATACATCTGGCAGTAATTCGCGTAGCGCCCTGTGCTGACCAGGCCCTCTTCCAGGCCTTCCTTCACCCGGCAGCCGGGCTCGCTTCTGTGGGCGCATCCCACGAACCTGCATTCCTTCTCTAATCGGGCGATTTCCGGGAAGAAGGAACCCAGTTCTTCCTTCTCCATTCCCATCAGCTCAATGGAACTGAATCCGGGTGTATCCACGATTTCCGTCCCCGGCCGAATGCGGATCAACTCCGAATGCCGGGTCGTATGTCGGCCCCGTTCAATCTTGCGGCTGATCTCACCGGTCTGCATGGATACCTCATCCTGCAGAAGATTGATCAGAGAAGATTTGCCCACGCCGCTGGGGCCCGCCACCACTGTGGTCTTTCCTTCCAGAAGCTGCCTCAGCGCTTCTACCCCCTCCTGCCTGGCCGCGCTGGTAAAGTACAGCGGATAGCCTGACGGTTCATAGGTGGCTCGCAGCGCCTCCAGGGCTTCTTCTTCCGCCAGATCCTTTTTATTAAAGCAGATGCGGCAAGGCACCCCTTGCTGCTCCATCATAACCAGAAAACGATCCATCAGATTCAGGTTCGGCTGCGGGCTGGCAGCCGCCATAATGATGAGGGCCTGATCCACATTGGCTACAGCAGGACGGATGAGTGCATTCTTTCTGGGAAGGATCCTGCCGATGTTGCCTTCCTGTTCCGCTTCATCCAACACCTCCAACTCCACATAGTCTCCCGGAAGAGGCCGAAATTTTTCTTTCCGGAAAATCCCTCTAGCCTTACATTCATATATCTTTACGCTGCCGGCGCCATTGCGCGTATTCCCATCTTTCTGACTGTTTTTCCATTCTGCGGCCGCACCATCGCTTTCATCCGTACGCACATAGTAAAAACCGCCGATTCCTCTGATTATTCTTCCGTTCATTCTCCTTATTCTTTCTTGATGAACTCCACCGCCCGATTAATGGTTTTCTGCTCCGTCGTTCCCGGAGTTGTGATCACTTCGCCTGTGGTCGGATCAGTCATAGTCACCGCATCTGTTGTCACGTTATAAATCAGCGTGAGTACGCCTGTAGCTTCCTTGATATCCAACAGATTCACCGCCAGCGGGAAAGTAGTTGTGGCCGTACGGTACAGTTCATTCCCACTCGCCGTTGTCAATACGATTACACACTGGGTTCCTTCCACATAAGTGGGGTCTTCCAGCGCAGGGCTTTCAATATTGGCCATATACATATAGGTGGCCTCCGGCCCGATACTCACTTCCAGATCAATAGAAGTACCTGGATCCACTTCTGTTCCAACTGAATAACTCTGGTTGCACACCTTGCCGATCAGGGACTCATCTGAGTGGTTCACTTCCACCACATTCCCCACGGTAAGCCCCGCAGCCTCGAGGGTTGTTCTGGCATCTTCCGGAAGCATACCTCTTGTATCTGGAACCGCTACTTTTTGATCCTGTGCCCCTTGGCTGATCGTGATGGTTACAGTGCTGCCCCTTTCCGCCTTTGTTCCGCCCTCCGGATTCTGGCTCATCACATTTCCTTCCGCCACCGTCTCAGAGTATCCTTCTTTTCTCTCAATTACAAAGCCGTCCGCTTCCAACTCCGAAACCGCTTCCGCCAGGCTCCGGTTCAACAGATCCGGCACTTCCACTCCCGTTTCCTCGCTTCCGCTCACTGTAAGAACCACCTTGTCTCCTGCTTCCAGCTGGGTTCCTTCCTGAATATCTGACCGGATCACAATTCCTTCTTCCACTTCCGAAGACGCCTCATAGACCACCGATGGTTCCAGCCCCATGGACGTAAGTTCACTCTTGGCCTCTTCCTCCGTCATTCCCGCCACGTCAATCATCTCTACCGCACCCGTTTCCTGAGACGATGGGAAATTGAAAATGCCAATTGCCCTGCCAACCAGGAAAATGACGATGCAGCCGATCAGAATCGCGCCCACAACCGCCAAAAGCGTCGTCATGCGCTCCATTCTGGAATCATATTCTTCCTCCTCATCCTCCAGCTCGATATCCGGCCCCGTCCTCTTGCTTCCCCTTTGGGAGGAAGACGGCTGCTTTACCGCATTCTTTTTCAGATGAATTTCCTCTGTATGAGAGGTTTTCTTGTATTGCTTCTTAATCTGGGACATATCATCCCTGGATATTTTGCGGGTGGCCGCCCCTGAATCCGTATCGATCACCTTCACGAAATCTTCATCCGGAGAGATCAGGGATTTCTTCAGGTCCTCGATCAGGGCTCCAACCGTCTGATACCGTCTGTCCGGGCTCTTCTGCGTGCATTTTAACACAATCTGCTCCACGCTGACCGGAATCTCGGGAACAAAATCCCGCGGGGAAGGCATGGGTTCCTGTATATGTTTAATGGCGATTGCCACAGTCGTGTCTCCATTAAAAGGAACGCGCCCGGTCAGCATCTCGAAAAGCGTGATGCCCATGGAATAAATATCGCTCTTCTCATCGCTGTATCCGCCTCTCGCCTGCTCCGGAGAGGTATAATGGACGCTTCCCATCACATTGGAAGTAATCGTATTGCTGGTCGCCGCCTTGGCGATCCCAAAATCCGTAACTTTGACTTTTCCTTCTTTTGAAATAATAATGTTCTGAGGCTTAATATCCCGATGAATGATATGGTTGTTGTGGGCAGCCTCAATGCCCATACACGCCTGAATGGCTATGCTGACTGCTTCTTTTACGGAAAGACGTGCCTTTTTCTCAATGTATTTCTTCAGCGTGATCCCATCGACCAGTTCCATCACGATATAATGGATGCCGGCCTCTTCTCCTACATCATATACGTTTACGATATTGGGATGCATCAGGCTTGCCGCCGCCTGCGCCTCCACCCTGAATTTGGACACGAAACTCGTATTCTCACTGAACTCCTGCTTGAGCACTTTAATTGCCACATAACGGTTCAGCTTATGACATTTCGCCTTATATACATCAGACATTCCGCCGGTGCCTATCTTTTCCAGGATTTCATACCTGTCTGCCAGCATCATTCCAATTTTAACCATTTCTTTCCTCCTGCCTGCCCATTCATGCAGAACAAAGGCTCTTTCCTTTCACTTATGAAAACGGATCAAGCACTATGACCGCGATATTATCCCTGCCTCCGTTGTCATTCGCCGCCCGGACCAGTTCCTCCGCCTTCGTATGCACTCCGCCCTCCTTGCTGAGGATGCGCCAAATCGCTTCATCCTCCAGCATATCCGTGAGCCCATCCGAACACAGAAGCACAATATCTCCCGGCCTCAACTCTCTTCTGAAGCAGTCCACCTTCAGATATTTCTCAAGGCCAACCGCGCGTGTGATAATATTCTTATTGGGATGTATTCTGGCCTCTTCTTTATTAATTCCGCCTCCGCGTACCATTTCCTGAACGAGGGAATGATCTTCCGTAACCTGTTCAATCCCCTCATTGACCACATATAATCTGCTGTCTCCCACATTGGCGGCAATCAGTTCGCTGCCGTCGATGGTGGCCGCCACAACCGTGGTTCCCATTCCTGCAAATCGATCGTCTTCCCCGGCCTGCTTTGCAATCACTGCATTTGCTTTGCAGAGCGCTTCCGTAAGGATCCTGGCGGGTTCCCGCGCTTCCGACTCCCGGATGCTGGCCAAAATGGTCTTCACCGCGCAGCTGGACGCATATCCGCCCGCTTTATGTCCCCCCATACCGTCTGCCACCAAAAAAATATTCGACAGATTTCCTATCGGATCCAAGGACGCATACAAATGATCCTGATTCAGTTGCCTCTTTTTTCCAATATCCGTTAAGGAAAACGCCTTCACTTGTTATAACCGCACCTTTCTACAGACATACGGCGATGCTACAGCCGACCGCAGGCTCCGCCAATATCTCCGCCCATTTTCCTTCTTCTTTGCAATGTAACTTCCGCTATCTGTTGCTTTCCATTATTTTAAGCTATTCCCATCAATTCATGCGTATTGCAGACATATTCGCCAAAGAAATCAGATATAATAATAGCTTATTACAAGATACCATTGGACATTTTATCATATATTTATGAAAAGGACAAGATTGCCAGCTATTGATAAAACGGAGCACCTATTCCAACATACGACAATATCTCTCCTTAAAGTATCCGTTTTAAAAATATTCTGACGAATTTATATGCCGACGCCGCAACTGGCCGCAGGCCCCGTCTATGTCCCTTCCCATTTCCCGTCTCACCGTCACAGCGATTCCATTTTTCTCCAGCCTGCTCTTAAACGCCTCAATCTCAGACCTGCCTGACTGCCGGTAATTTCTCTCTTTGATCGGGTTTACAGGGATCAGGTTCACATGGGCTCCCAGCCGTCCTGCCAGAGCAGAAAGCTCCTTCGCATCCTGAAGGGTATCGTTCACGCCTCCCACCAGGGCATATTCAAAGGTGAGCCTCCTTCCTGTCTGTTCAAAATAGGCTGCACAGGCCTCCATCACCTCATCCAGATGCCAGGTATTGGCGATCGGCATCAGGCTTTGACGCTTGGCATCCGTCGTCGCATGAAGGGACAGGGCCAGGGTAATCTGCAGCTTTTCTTCCGCCAGCGCCCTGATCTGAGGCACCAGCCCGCAGGTGGATACGGTGACATTGCGCTGACTGATATGAAGGCCGCCTTCCCCGGTCAGCAGCCGCAGGAAACGCAACAGATTATCATAATTATCCAGCGGTTCCCCGGTTCCCATCACCACCACATTGCTGACACGTTCTCCTGTGATGCGGGTAATTGCATAGATCTGATCGAGCATCTCTGAAGGCAGAAGGTTTCTCTCCCAGCCGTCCAGCGTGGAAGCGCAGAAACGGCAACCCATCTTGCACCCCACCTGGGAAGAAATGCAGACAGAATTGCCGTGTTTATAGCGCATCCAGACACTTTCCACCATATTCCCATCCTGCAGGCGGAAAAGGAACTTTTTCGTCCCATCCAGCCGGGATTCCTGCATATCCTCCATGCTCACATTCCGAAGCGGCCATTCCAGGGCCATGCGGCTGCGGAAAGCGGCGGGCAGATTGCTCATTTCGTCGTAATTCTCGGCGAGTTTGCAATGAAGCCAGTCATAGAGCTGTTTCGCCCGGAAAGGCTTCTCCCCGGCCGCTTCAACCGTTGTCTTCAGTTCTTCCAAAGTCATGGACTTGATATCCTGCTGCATATTCCCTCTCATTCTTCGCTTCCATCGCGCTTTCTCGTAAAACAGGAAATAAAAAAGCCGTCCGTATCATGGATGCCCGGCAAAAGCTGAATGCATCCTTCCGGTTCGTCCGCGCCAGCACATCCTTTCGGAAGGGCTCCCGCAAGCGGCTTCGGCTGAAAGGGATGATGCTTCACAAACCATTCCGCCATCGCCTGATTTTCTTCCGGATTCACCGTGCAGGTGCTGTATACAAGGGTTCCTCCCGGCTTCACATATCTCCAAACAGTCTCCAGAATATCCTTCTGAAGCGCGCACACCTCTTTCAGGCTTTCCGGGCTGACACGGTACTTGATATCCGCTTTCCTGCCGATCACTCCCAGACCCGAACAGGGCAGATCGGCCAGCACCACATCCGCCTTTTCCACCAGCTGCCCGTCCAGCCTTCTGGCATCCCAGACCTGCGTGCGCAGGTTGGACAGCCCCAGGCGCTCTGCATTTTCTTCTATGTAAGAAACTTTCTTATCAGAAACATCCCGTGCCAGCACCGTTCCCACACCGCACAGGAGCTGTGCGGCATGTGCGGCCTTTCCTCCCGGAGCCGCGCACACATCCAGGACAAATACGTCCTCTGTTCCCTTTTCAAGGGCTCCAAGCTGCGCGCATTCCACGGCCAGCATGCTTCCCACATCCTGCACCGCAAACCAGCCTTCCGCAAAGCCCGGCAGACGTGCCACGCCGTCGCATCTTTCCAGGCAATAGGCATGCGGATAAAGCGGATGCGCCTTGGGCGCGCAGCCATGCTTTTCCAGTGCATCCAGCAATTCTTCCCTCTGCTGCGCCGCAAGCGAAGGGCTCAGCCGGATCGTTACCGGCCGGCTGTCAAGGAGCGCCCGCAGCATGGTTTCCGTTGTCGCTCTTCCATATTCCTGATCCCACATCTGCACGATCCATTCTGGCATGGAATAAAGCACGGACAGACGACGCAGCGGCTCTTTCTTCTCGTCCGGCCAGGAAAGCGCGTCCTTGCTGCGGCAGATACTGCGCAGGACGCCGTTTACAAAGCGTTTGAGCCCTCCAAATCCTTTCCTATCCGCCAGCTTCACAGCTTCATTGCAGGCGGCGGAATCTGGTATTCCATCCATGAACAGAATCTGATAGGCCCCCATCCGAAGCAGGCAGCGGATGAAGGGTTTCATCTTCCTGACCGGGATACTGGAAAAGCATTCCAGCACATAATCCAACTGAATCCTGCGTTCCGTCACCCCTTCCACAAGGCGCTTGATGAACGCTTTCTGTTTTGTATCCAGGTAATCGTATTTATCCAGGACGTTTTTAAGAAGCGTATTTTCATACTCTCGGCCTTTCTCCAGTTCGAGGAGAAGTTCGGCCGCTAGTTCCCGGGCATCCACCTGTACATCCTTTTTCATCCGAACGTCCTCCTTCGCCTTCTCAATCGTCCCTTCTCCTGCCCCCTGTAAGCAACCATAGGCGCAGAAGCTGCAGAACCGACGATGCCGCTGCAGCCACATAAGTGAGCGCCGCGGCGCTAAGCACCTTTCGGCAATAGCCATTTTCTTCCGCACTTAAGATATGATAGCTCTCCAGCATCCGCAGCGCTCTGCCGGATGCATTATATTCCACAGGCAGGGTGACGATCTGGAACAGGACGGAAAGGGAAAACACCCACACGCCTATCATCGCTAGGGTACTGTTCAATCCCAGCAGAAGTCCCAAAATCACCAGAGGAATGCCGATGCGGGATCCGAAATTGGCCACAGGTACCAATGCGCTTCTGATTTTCAAAGGCATATAGCCCTCCTTATCCTGCACCGCATGCCCGCATTCATGGGCTGCCACCCCGATAGCCGCCACGCTTCCGGAAGCATAGGTCGCATCCGACAGACGAAGCACCTTAGAAGACGGATCATAATGGTCCGTAAGATTCCCGCGCACATGCTCCACACGCACATTCGTCAACCCATTGTAATCCAGGATCCTTCTGGCAGCTTCCGCTCCGGTCATTCCAGTCATGCTGCGTACCCTGGAATATTTCTGATAAGTGCTATTCACCCGCATACTGGCCCAGATGGAAAGTATGGCTCCAATGATAACCAATATATAAGTGGGGTCAATATAATAATGATAACCGTATCCTAACATCCAAGCATCTCTCCTTTTTCTATCCTGCAGCCCAGCAGAAAGTCCTTCACCTGCATCTGCTTCTTTCCTTCCAGCTGCACCCTAGTCACCTTCAGCACACCTTCTGCCGTGTTCAGATAAAACGCATCCTTCTCCACGCGCTTCACGCTTCCCGGCATGCCCTCCGCCGCCTCTGGCGTACAGAAAGCTTCCCATATTTTCAGCGTTTTTCCTTTATAAGAAGTATACGCACTGGGCCAGGGATTTAACCCCCGCACCTGCCGTGCGATCTGCCCGGCCGGCCGGCCGAAATCCACCTTGCCCATTCCCTTGTCGATCATGGGCGCGTAGCAGCTGTCTTCCTCTTTCTGATGTTCAGGCACTGCCTCTTTCCGTTCAATGGCTTCAAGCGCTGGAACGATCAGTTCCGCCCCGGCTCTGGCCAATTTATCTTCCAGCGTGGCAGCAGTATCCGTCTCTTCGATCTTTACTTCCTTGCGAAACAGCATGTCTCCTGTATCCACTCCGGCATCCATCTGCATGATGGTAACTCCGGTCTTATCCTCACCATTCAGGATTGCCCACTGAATCGGGGCAGCGCCTCTGTATTTCGGCAAAAGGGATGCATGAATGTTCACGCAGCCATACTTTGGCAGATCCAGGATCTCCTGAGAAAGAATCTGACCGAAAGCAGCCACCACATATACGTCTGCCGGAATGGCCGCAAGTTCGGCCACTGACTCCGGGCGCTTGATCCGAACCGGTTGAAGCACCTGTATCCCCTTCTCCAGGGCAAATGCCTTCACCGGCGTAACCTGAAGCGTCTTTCCTCTTCCCTTCGGTTTATCCGGCTGCGTCACAACAGCGCAGATCTCATGTCCGGCTTCCCACAGGGCCCGAAGCGGTTCCACCGCAAACTCGGGCGTTCCCATAAATACAATCTTCATCGCTACCTCTCATTCCAAAGCGCTTGCTGAAAAACAAACGAGCATCTTCCGCTTATTCTTCTTCGCTTTCCACATCCACCAGTTCGCCTTCCACCTTTTCCACATACAGATGGCCGTCCAGATGATCGATCTCATGGCAGAACGCCCTGGCAAGCAATTCCGTCCCTTCCAATTCCACAGGCTTCATATCCCGGTCATATGCCAATACTTTCACATAATTGGGCCGCGTTACCGTACCGCTCTTGCCCGGCACGCTCAGACAGCCTTCTCCGCCGGTCTGCTCCCCGCTGCTCTCCAGAATCCTGGGATTGATCAGGACGATCGGATCCTCTCCCGTCACATCCACCACAACAATGCGCTTGAGAACGCCCACCTGCGGCGCCGCCAGGCCTACGCCATTGGCCTCATACATGGTATCGAACATGTCATCGATCAGTTCCTTCAGCCTGGGCGTCATCTCCTTTACTTCCTTGCATGTTTTCTCCAGGATGGGATCTCCCATCACCCTGATATTCCTGATAGCCATTTTTCTCATCCTTCCTTTCAGAACGGGGACATGGGATCGAAATCGAACTGTACCCGTTCTCCTTTTTCTTCCTGTTGTTTCGTATCCTGTTCCATTCTATCTTTTACCCGGATCAGAACGTCGTAATCCGGACTTTTTACATAAATCACAAAACGATATATATCATTCAGCTTCCCTATGGATGCCGGCGCCGGCCCGATGAGATAGCTTCCTTCCGGCAGCATCCCCTCTTCCTGCACCAGGCCGGCCAGACGGGCTGCAAGCCTTTCGCCCTCTTCCTGTGAAAGGGAACCGATCTGCACCGCCAGAATATGGGCCGCCGGAGGATATGCCAGCAGACGGCGGTATAGGATCTCCTCCTCATAGAAGCCATCATAATCCTGGGCTGCCGCATGCTGTATGCTGTAATGTTCCGGCTGATAGGTTTGGATCACCACTTCTCCAGGCCGCTCTCCGCGCCCGGCACGGCCCGCCGCCTGGGTAATCAGCTGAAACGTCCGTTCCCCGGCCCGATAGTCTCCCGCGTTCAGGGACATATCCGCCGCCAGAATCCCCATCAGCGTCACCCCCGGAAAGTCATGGCCTTTAACGATCATCTGCGTTCACACCAGCACGTCCGC
>OGPH01001422.1_pt1 | contig 18059 bp, 10 predicted proteins | sample 1552891 | NCBI WGS metagenome assembly OGPH01 (sample SAMEA2580272, study PRJEB22360) | human gut metagenome | biome: human gut; feature: human-associated habitat; material: faeces | place: Denmark | collected 2008/2010 | reverse complement strand
CGTTATGTACCGTTACGTTTTTGGCCAAGCGAGAGCGTGTACCAGCAAACACCATACCCGCCGCTGGGCAGAGGAAGGTACAGATGGAGAGGGTGGAACAGCATGTGTCCAGGGCTGAGCGGTAACAGTGCCCACCATGTTCCTTGTTAAGGTATTGTATATTTTGGGTTAAAAATGATATAATATTGTAGTCGATATTGTTCAGAGGCTTTCCGGACGCTTTGGCACTTATATGCGGATTTTTAGCATGTTATATGTCGCTGCATTAGAGACCAAACGAAAGGCGCTTGTGTAAAATGGAAGCACTGCAGAGGCAGGCTGTAAGCGCTCGGCAGAACCGTGAATGATAAGGTATATTAGCACAATTCTGATCCCGAAATCAGAAGCGGACAGGTTACTGTGTCTACCTTGACTTGTCTTTTATGCCTGTGCTCTACGGCAAAATCGGAGATCAAATTGTCGAATGGGAGGTTGAAGTCATGGGACCAGCATGGAAAAAGAAATTGAGATGGCTGAGTATTTTTCTTGCGGTGACTCTTATGATGACAGCGATGCCTTCCTCCGTGTCTGTATTTGCGAAACAGGACGGAGAAGTGGTTACGGCGAATGCACCGGAACCTGCGTCTACATCTGGGAAACAGACATTTTCGAATATGCAGCAGTTACCAAGCAGTGGGCAGCCATCATCTAGTGTGCAGCCGTCATCTAGCGTGCAGCCGTCATCTAGCGTGCAGCCATCATCTAGTGGACAGCCGTCGTCCAGCGTGCAGGAACCGTCGGATGAGGCATCCTCATCTGGCGAGGAGAGTTCCTCAGGAGAACAGTCTTCCTCGGCTGAAGATGAGGTTTTGATCGTCAATAACGATGGAAGCGCTTCTGTTCATATATATTGGGTGGAAGAGGAGCAGGAGAATAAGCGCCCGGAAGCGTCCGCTTATTCGCAGTACGCCCTGTATTATTCCATAGAGGGAGAAGAGAGCGTCAGGCTGACGGAAGAGAGCTGTGCGCGAGTGGGGCTTGAGGAACTTCCGGAAGTACAGGTGCAGGATGAGGGAGACCGGTATGTCCTTTCCGCTTCCGGCCTGCCTTCAAAGATCCGCGTGATGAGAAAAGAAGCCCAGGACACTGTCCGGACGGCAGATCAGGAAGAAAACGGCTCACAGTATGTGGAATGGGAGATTCGGCCTCAGGATGAGGTGTCCGGATACAGCCTTGTGTGGGTGGATGAGGATGCCTTGAAAGATCCGGATGGATACCCATATGCACAAGAAGCCGGTTGGTATTATGTACAGGATGCGCAGGCGGATGCCAACCCTCCGGAAACGGAAGAAAACGGCGTGAAGGTTGTGGGATGGAAGGGAAGCTATGACCAAATCGTATATTGGGCGGACGAGCAGAACAAAGAAGGCCTGCGTCCCCTGACAGACAGCTATGCACTTCCGAAATTATATTTCACCTACAAGGTGATAGAGATTTCCGGGACAAAAGACGGTGAAGGAACCGGGACAGATGCAGACCAAACGCCGGCTGCGGACGACGGGATGGAAGAGGCGGAAAGAACCGAACTTTCAGAAGCAGATCTGGAACGGCTTGGAATGAAGGAAATGCCGCAGTTCGGGATTCAGGAGAGAGAAGACAGCTACATTCTGACCCTTGGCGGGAATACACTGCCCACCGAGATTGTGCGCACGGATAATGGACAGGAAGTAAGGGCTTCCATCGAATGGGAGATAGAACTCCAGGAAGTGGAAGGGTATCTGCTGGTGGAGGTGACGGAAGAGGAACTGCAGAAACATCCGGAAAATTATCCGTATGCTTCTCAAGCGGGTACATATTATGTGATAGAGATCGAGGATGCGGAAGAAAATACGGAAGAGAGCCTGGATGCTGTGGCCTATCTTTCCGAGAGCAGCCGCAGGGTCTACTGGGTGGATTATAACGATGCCTTTGGCACGCGGCCGGAAGGGATTGTTCCGGAGTTGTATTTTACCATGACCCGTACGGATGGGGAAACAGAAGGAGCGTATGGAGGCAGACAGCAGCTGACGCAGGAGAATCTTTCCATGCTGGGGCTGGATTCCATGCCCGCTTTTCGGATCGAGGATATGGGCGAGGCGGTCAGGGACGGCAGCGCGGTGGAACTTTCTTATCCGGGCCAGGCAGAGGATGAAGTCTATACGGTAGAAGTCTGGCAGCTGATCCTGGATGGGGATATTCTGCCCACCCGGCTGGTCCGCACGGAAGGGGACGAGAAGACTGAATATCAGGTGGAATGGGAAATCCTTCCGCCCGAAGCCGCGCATTACAGCCTTCTGGAGGTGGATGCGGATACGCTGGAGGAAGCGGCGCAGGAATATGCATATGTGACGGATGAAGGCTGGTATTATGCCCTGGATCTGGGAGAAGAGATCTCCCTCTATGCGGACGAGGCCTATACGAACATAGAGAAGTCTGAGACGGTGACGCAGGACATTTACTGGGTGGACAACGGGGATGAGAACGGCGGCAGGCCGCTTTTGAGCGACTTTGGGGCGGAGCTGACCTTTACGATGACCAAATGCGACGCAGGTGGAAATGAGATCGAACCGGAAGAAAAGCAGAGCGGAAGCCTGAATGAAAAGGACTGGACAGAGCTCCTGAAGCTGGAGGCGCCCTGCCCGGAGATTTCCATGACTCAGCCGAACGCTTCCGCCTATCTGGCCAGCGCAGAGCTGCCTTCGCTTATCAGGCAGCATGATATTTACGGGGAAGATACCTATTGGAAGATCGACTGGCAGTGGAAACATACTGATGTTCCCGGGTATCAGTTTACGGAAGTGACGGATGCGAACCTAGGGGATTATCCTTCTATAGCAGGGAGCACCGGAACGGGCTGGTATTATGTGGAGGAAACGGATCTTTCTTTTCAGTTTGTGCTGCGCACCGGAAGCACATTGGACGGGCTTTCCCAGGAACAGCTTGAGAATGTGTGGGCAAATATTGCAGGTCAATTCAGCCTTACCTATCAGGCAGGGAAAAAAGACGGCACGCTGCCGCTTGACGGAGATGTGCTGAAGGAGCTGCTCCATATAGAGATTTCCGGGCAGACGGGCGTGCGTACCATAACCGTCACCATGGAAGGCATCCAGAAATATAATCTGGACGGGAAGGAGATCCCGTTCCGGCTTCATCAGGACGAAAACAAGGATGCGCTCTCATCAGGAGACATGCCTTCCGTACCCATGGAGGAAAACGATGTCCTGAAGGTGGAATATGACAATACTTCTGTGCCAAACCACGGCGGCGATCAGTCCGGCGTCTACAGCGGCGGCACGGTTAACCTGACGCTGGAAGGGCTGACCTCTTATCAGGCGCATAAAGCCTGGCTGGATCCGAAAGGGTCGGTCCGGCCGAGTGGAGAATTCCAGCTGTGGCGTTTCGTGGAAGGGACGGATCCTGGAAGCGCCGCTGCGGTGTGGGACGAAAACGGAATTATCCACGAAGAACTGGATACTGCGCAGGATACCTATCTGGTTGATTTCGGCAACGTGCAGCTTCCGAAATACAATGCGGAAGGCTATAAGTATATCTATGTGGCGCGGGAATATCTCAATCAAACGGGAGAGGACAGCTATACGCAGATATTCGGCTCCATCGACAGCGAGACCGGTGAGATCAAGGATACGCTGGTAGGCACCACGACACGGGGTGAGAACGATATTAACCTCTATTATGACGGCACGCTCTCCAACCGCATCTCGGGCACAGTCCAGACGAAAGCGACGAAAACCTGGATGGCTTCTGCGTTCCAGGCGGAATTTGAGGATGTGACGGTCGTATTCAAGCTGCAGTCCCGTCAGGTGGGAGAGGAAAACTGGGAAGATGTGACCAACGAAAACGGAGAAGTGGTGACGGAAAAGATAGAAGGGTTCAGCGCGGAAGAACTTTCCGGAATATCCTTTGAGAAGAGCGCGGCCAAGTTCGACGAGCAGGGCAGGCAGCTGCAGTATCGCTGGGTGGAATCCGAGATCCGTCAGGGAGCGGATACAACCAATCTGTTCACGCCGGACGGAAACGGCGGCGGTACTTTTACGCTGGTCCAGGACGATGGCAGGCAGATCCAATATGTATCGCGCGCAGTGACGAGCGAAGAGGCCCCTTATACCACCGTGATTACCAATTCGGTGGTCAATACCATCAGCTATGAGGTGGAAAAGGTATGGGATCGTGTGGACCCGGAACCGGTAACGATCTATCTCTATCGGACGATCAGCGGGGAAGAATTGGCGAAACCGTTCATCACGCTTCAGTTTGATGAGAATGGCAATGTGGCTGAATTTAAGGTGGAAGAGAGCCTGAAAACGGAATCCGATTCCATTTCCAACAACGGGCAGCCGTCCTGGAAAACGCTGATTGACGGACTGGCGGAGTATGATGAACATGGACGTCAGTATGAATATTATCTGTTGGAAGATACCACAGACGGCGGACATTTTCCAACCTATGAGACGAGCCACGATAAGAACGGCAACTATCAGACCAAAGTGATCAATGCGCCCGGAGAAGGCTATCGCGTGATGGTGCGCAAGCATTGGATTGACGACAGCGATACGCTCCACAGAGGGAATGTGACCTTCACGGCATATAATAAAGATACGAATGAACCGATCAACTGGATTACCCTTTCGGACGGCGTCTGGTATGGATATATCGGGCTGAAAAACAACAAGCCGGAGGATGTCTACGTCCTGGAGACGCAGATTGACGGAACGCCGGCGTATTATATGGACGGCGAGAACAGAGTAGAACTGATTAAGAATCCGAAAAATCCGGAGAATATCAATGAGCAGATCATCGCCGAGAATGAGAACCACAGATATGAAGTTACCTATGCTGAGGAGAAGATTGCCGGAGAGACCTTCCGCGTGATCACCAACAGGCGCCTGGGCAATGTGGATCTGACCGTGGAAAAAACGTGGTTCGACGGGAAGGGGCAGGGCCGGCAGGCACTCCAGCAGGTGCTCTCGGAGAATGGCTATCAGGATCTTTCTTTGTATATCCGCCTGGAATTCGCGGATGAGACGGCGGCGACCCCGGAAAACGGTTATAAGATCAACTATGATAAAAATAAAGGAAGCGTAACGATCAATAAGGGGTCGGCACAGCCGGTGCCCATCCTGGATTCGTCGGAGCAGCCTGTGGGAAGCCTGCAGGAAGTGGATTTGGATGGCCCCGCGAACCCTTCCAGCTATACTTTCTTTAACCTGCCGAAATATGATACGAACGGCACGACGGTCCGCTATACAGTGGATGAGGTGTGGATGGATACAGGAGGGGAGGTTTCGCTGGAGAGGATGGCCAGCCAATACCCGGAACTGTATAAGATATGGAAGGAATATCAGGTTCAGATCGAAGAAGTGTCCTATGAGGTGAAAGATGGGAGAAAGGAAAACGATAAGCAGGAGATCAGTATAACGAACCGGCGGAGTTATAGCAAGGAAGTATCCTGGCATAAGTCATGGAAAGACTGGTATAATTATTACAATTCCAAACGGCCGGATATTTACCTGGATATCTATCAGCTCGTTCACGAAGCAGGAAGCGATGAACCGATCCTGAAGCTTTACCAGGCCAATTATAAATGGGAGTACAGCCAGGAACATGGCGGAAATGTGGCAACGGACTGGAACGCAGTCTTCAGCCAGCTTCCGAAATATGATGCGCAGGGCTATGAAATTATCTATTATGCGGTGGAAAACACCCATGTGGATGCCGGCCAATTTGAATACGAAGAAGTGTCTTATCTCCATCCGGAAAAGTTAGAAGATTCCGGCTTTATCGGAACACAGACCAATCCAGATTCGGGTGCGATAGCTGCAGGGATGGTATGGGAAATTAAAGCCGAGGGACAGGGAAGCGGACGCTATGCGCTGAAAGAAGGAGGAACCTTTACCAACCAGATCGCATCTTCCATAGAGCTGGAGGGACAGAAAATCTGGCAGGGGATTCCGGCGGACTTTGACGAACAGCATCTGCCCACGATTGTGTTTGAGCTGTATCAATCCCTGGATGGGGGCAGCGAAACAAAGGTCGCGGAAGTGGAGATGAGCGCAGACCAGGCGGCGGCCACCCGCAACAGGTACAGGATTGCATATCTGGGAAAGAACAGCCTCCAGATTACTGGAGACGGTAATTGGAGCGTGGGATGGGATCCAAGCACTGCCTATCCGCAGACTGATGCAACAACAATCCCGAAATATTCCGAGGACGGTTCCCTGTATACCTATACGGTGAAGGAGCGAATCAATTGGGCTGAATGGGCGGCCAGCGAGATAAAGGGGGATACGGACGGCTCCCATTCGATCTATGAGGAAGGAGACAAGGCGGAGGGAGACTACTCCTATACGATCACCAATCTCTACAGCAGTCCCAAAGGAGAGATTCAGGCAGCTAAATCCCTATATCTGGATGCAAACATGCTGGATGCTGATCCTGCGGCCGGCGCCGCATATTTCCCGGCGGTCACGCTGGAACTGTACCGCAGATATCCCTATGGACAGGCAGACACAGCCGTATCTGCATGGGCGCTTGTGGAAAGCCAGACATGGACTGCGGAGCAGATAAAGGGGGCATATGAAGGGCAGGGCCTGAATGCGTCCGGAGGCTGGCTGGATAGCCATGCGTTTGTATTTGAGGAAAAGGAGATCTATGCCCCGAACGGAGCCAAGTACGAATATGAGGTGCGTGAGGTGAAGACCACCGAAGGGGCCTATGAGACCTGGATAGCAAAAGGAAGCGTGCAGAAAGGAACGGAAGGCGAGCAGATAAAAGGAACTCCTGCAATACCGGTTCGGACTCAAGACGGGGCTCCCTGGTATGTGGCCTTCCCGGCAGAGACGGATGCGGCGCTGTATGCGCAGGAAAATGCGGGCGTTACCGTCACATTCCTGAACAAGCCAAAGGCAGTTCCGGATAGGATTGCGCTGAAAGGCTCTAAGGAATGGGAAGATTTGGAAAACCGATATGGGACAAGACCGAAGGACGGCGAGGAAATAAAGGGCTGGTTCAAACTGTACCGGCGTACGGAGGCGCCGCAGGGCGGAAGCGCGATTGAAGAAGAGGTGCCGGAAGGATATACCATAGAGTGGACCTCCACGTCTGACGATACATGGGAATATAAAGTGAACGGCGAACTGGAGCGGAATGCCTCCAATGATATGCCGTGGATTTATATCATGAAAGAGACTGTGCCTGCGGATAGCCCTTATACGCCTTCCCCCAATCCAGGGACGGGCGAAAATGGCGACAAGACGGCCAGGGCGGAAATGGCACAGCCGACAGTAGAAGGCGGCGTGCTGACCGGAACCATTGCCCCGCTGACGAATTCCATCCTGACGAGAAAACCGTTTCAAAAGCAGTGGGAGGATACGGACGGAAATCCCATTACGGAAGACTATTTGGGCTATTATTGGGAAATCACCTTCAAACTGCAGGTGCGGGAAAAAGGAAAGGACGGTTCTTCGGATTCTGAATGGAAAGATGCAAAGGAGTATTTTGACGGACAAAGTTATGAGCCGGCAGGAATCCAGTATACGAAAACCTTAGAGTCAGGGAGCCTGACGGATCCGATATGGGGAACGGGAAACGCTTTTGAAAGCCTTCCCACCGTTATCAGAAAAACAGATTCAGGAGAACTGACAAATCTGGAATGGAGGGTGGTGGAAGATCAGATTCAATATGGAACCGATGTGGATAACCCGACCGTGATCGACGTCTGGGTTCCGGAAAAGACAGGAGATACTTATACCTATCAGTTTAAACCGGATGGAGGAATGGTGCTTCCGGGATATGTGAATGGAAACAGCAATTCCGCCCAGACCGTGATTCATGTGAACAAGATACAGACGACAGAATTTAGCGTAACGAAGACCTGGGCGGGAGACGCGTCCAATGCCTACGGCACGCGACCCGGAACGGAAGCTGCCGGGAAAACATGGGAGACCTGGTTTGTCATCCAGAGAAAGACGGATAATACGGACTGGGCGAATGTGGAATCGAACGGCACCCCTTTGGTGGTGGTGGTAACGGGAACGAATGACGACGCTTCTGTCAGCACTGCAGTGTCCGGACTTCCTGCTGAGGATATGAACGGGGACGACTACAGCTACCGGGCCCTGGAACTGCAGCCGGATCATCCGATCACAGGTGAACAGGATCTCCGCATTCTGCAGACAAACGGAGCAATTTACAATACGGCTTATAAGGTTGCTTATTCAGGTGAGGGAACGGGAAATGTGACGGCGACGAACACAATGACGTTTACTGCTCTGTACGCTGAGAAAGACTGGGTGGGAGGAGAAACGGCTTCCGTGACCCTGGATCTGCAATATCTGACTGCCGAGGACGCCAGCAAAGATGCTAACTGGAAAACCCTGGCTTCTGTGACGCTGAATGGGCAGGCGGTTCAGACTTCGGGGGTCTATGGCGAGTATGAAGCGTGGAAGGCGCGTTTCACCAATATTCCCAGCCGAATGCCAGGCAGCTATCTGGAAGATGCAGACGATTGGTCCTGCGTGACCAGATACCGCATCCGGGAGAGAAACAGCAGCGGTTATGTTCCGATCGGTGAAATGAAGGGAACGGGAGAGGAAGGAAATCCTTATCTCTTTACCAATACGGTTACCACGTCCCTGATCATCCAAAAAGAGTGGGTGCAGACGACAGCGCATGAGATCGAGGTGACCGTTTATCGGACGCAGGAACCGGATCCGGAGAAATGGAGCGATGCGCAGGGAGAGCAGTATTTGGAGAACGGCAAGGCAAAGACCGTCGTATTAAATGCGCAGAAAAACTGGACGGAAACGGTCAGCGGCCTGCCCAAATATGATGCGGATGGGAAGAGATATTATTACTTTGCGGTGGAAGAGAATGCCGGAACACTCGTTTCAGTCATTTATGAGCATGCGATCCTGGATCCGGATGGGGAAAAGGAACCCACACAGACCACCATCACAAATATCGGGCTTGCAGATATCTCGGGAACAAAAACCTGGAGAGACAACGCAAACGCATACAAGACCAGACCGGCGGAACTGGAACTGAAGCTTTACAGGACGATTTCCACGGAAGAATGGGACAAAGTGGCGGACAAAGACTGGGAAGAGGTGAGCGCTGTTCCGGAATGGACGGATAAAGAGAAAGACGTGTGGACCTATGTGTATCGCGCCCTTCCCAAGGCTGACCCGGCAGGAAATGTATACACTTACAAAGTGGAAGAAGTGACGCCGCAGGCGGCAGAAAGCGAAGCATACGGAACGGTCGGGGATGAATATCAGTTCTCACGGGACGAGAAGAACGATCCGCTGAACCTCATCAATACCCTGACAGGCGAACGGAAGATCACGGTGAAGAAGAACTGGGACGATAACAATGACAGCGGCCGACCGAAAGAAATTGTGGTGAAGCTGACAGGAACGGTGAATGACGGCAGTCAGACGCCTGTGGTTGTCTATGAACAGGAGATTACCCTGAAGCCGAGCCTCGCACAGAAGCTTCTGAACGGAGCGATCCTGGAAGAACCTTCCCATTGGAAAATGACGCTTTCCGGCCTGCCTAAATATGATACACAGCAGCGGCGAATCACCTACAACGTGACAGAGATCAAGATCCCGGGTTATGATGTATATGAGGAAACCGCCGTTGACAGCGGGGATTCCAACCACGAAATCTTCACCTTTACCAACAGGAAATACGGCAGCCTGACCGTGTCCAAGAACGTAACGGGAAGTGACGGAGATAAGGAAAAGGACTGGCAGTTTACGGTGAAACTTGGCGGAACGCTTGCCGGCTTCTCCGGAAAGAAAGGAGAGATGGAATTTACAGATGGAACAGCCTCTTTTGCTCTGAAGCACGGGGAATCCATCACGGCAACAGATCTGAATGCCGGCGTATCCTATACGGTAACGGAACAGGAGGCGAATCAGGGCGGATATACCACTTCCTGCCAAGGAGAGGCGGGGACCATCCCTGCCGGGGATACGGCGAGAGCATCCTTTACGAATCATAAGGATAAGCCTTCGGAAAGAACGACCACCGGAGGAAATGAGCCGGATCCGGGAACACCTGAAAAGAGCGGAGAGACGAAAGGAGGCATCCTGCCGATTTTCGCGCTTCCGGGAGTTGGCATCCTGCCGGAACTGGGAAATACGGGAGTACCCACCTGGGATGCATCCAATCCGCTTTTCTATATCGTTCTGGCCTTGGCAGCAGCTGCGGTGATCGCAGTGATTCTGCGCATGGGCGGAAAGCGGAACGGAAAGAAACCTTCGGGTAAAAGTCGGAGGAATAGTCGGAGAAAGTCCGCAGGACGTGGGAAAAAGGGAAAGAAAACGGAAGCGGACGGAAAAGAAGAATAAAAAGGATACTGAAACAAAATAAGTCTTTCTGAGGCCGGATTATGGACGGCAAAGAAAGAAGAGCGGCGGAAAACGCGGGATAAGCGGATTTCCGCCGCTCTTTATTTGTATAGGAAAAGTTGTTTCTTATTGAACGCAAGGGGCTGTACGCATAATATGCGGATATTTTTCCAATACTAAAGAAAGGTTAAAGGAAGTTTGAACGGGGCAGCAGCGTAAAGAAAGCGATGGGCCGAATTGCGTTTAAGAAGGGAGATTTCATGGCATCAACCGTATTGTACCTGAAGCTGGAAAGAAATGTGAAGCTGGATAAGCCGGATGTGCGGATCTCTGATTTGGGGAAACTGGTATGTGCGGATGCAAAGCTGCTTGCCAGAATAAAGGCTATGAAAATCTATGATTTTGATAAAAAAGACATATCCAGATGCGTAATCAGCGTGATGAAACTGATTGAAGCTGTACAGAAATTCTGTCCTGAATTGACTGTGGACAGTCTGGGAGCAGCGGAAGTGATCGTGGAATATAAGAAGAAAACTGGAGAAAATAGGGTTGTCACCTGGCTGAAGGTAGCTTTTGTGTCTCTGATTTGCTTTTTCGGGCCTGCCTTCACCATCATGGCATTTCATAACGACATCGGTATCAGCGCGGTATTTGGGAAATTTTACGAGATGATAGCGGGAGAAGCCTCGGACGGTTACACCATTTTGGAACTATCTTATTCTATTGGCCTGGCCTTGGGGATCATTCTGTTTTTCAATCATGTGGGCGGAAGACGAATCACCAAGGATCCAACGCCGATTGAAGTAGAAATGCGAATCTATGAAGATGACGTGAACAATGCGCTGGTGGAGACGGCGGATAGGGAAGGGGAGATGATCGATGTTTCTTAGGCAGATATTTCTCACCGTATTGGGACTTTGCAGCGGCCTGTTGGTATCTGGCGGAGTGTTCACGGTTCTTCTGTCGGTGGGGCTGGTGCCCAGGTTTGTCGGGAAGACACATACCGGCAGGTTTATTTTTCTGTATGAAGAAGCGGTGGTGGCCGGAACGCTTGTCGGAGGTTTGTTGAGCGTCTTTGATTATCCGCCTCAAATAGGAAGATGGTTTGGCAAATGGCTGGATATGAATTTGGAGGGAGAAATATTCCGGAGAGGTATCCTGCTAGGGCTGGAGGTGTTCTTTGGCCTGTTTGCCGGAATCTTTGTGGGCTGCCTTGCGCTTGCGATTGCAGAGATGCTGGATACCATTCCCGTGTTCGCCAGACGGATCCGTTTTCGGCACGGCCTTGGGATAGCTGTGCTCTTTGTGGCGGGAGGCAAGGCAGCGGGCAGCCTTTTTTATTTTATAAAGGGCATTTTTCAGGCCGGTCTATAAAGTGCTTTTTTGGCAGGGACATGCGCCCAACAAGTATGTTATCAGGCGTTTCCGGTTAAGGTATAGAGTACGCCTCCCAAGATTCCACATCCGATCATCACATAGATGGGATTTGCCTTGCATTTTCGCATTATCACAAAGGCACCCGCGAACAGTGCTGCCCCGATCCAATTAATGTGGGATAGCGGGCTGGCCCCTTCCTGGTTCCAGGCTGCCAGAGACAGAATGGAAAGCCCCGCCGAAGCGATCAGGGCCACGATGGCGGGCCGCAGGCCGGAAAGGGCTCCTTCAATGAAAGAAAGGTTCTTGTACTTAAAATACAGCCAGGCGAGCAGCATGACGATGATGCAGGAGGGGAGAATACATCCAAAAGTCGCCACCAGCGCGCCCGGGAAGCCAGCGATCCGGATTCCGACAAAGGTGGAGGAGTTAACCGCAATGGGGCCCGGCGTCATCTCCGAGATGGTGACCAGATCCGCGAACTCTGTCAACGTCAGCCAATGGTGCTGATCGACCACTTGCTCCTGGATCAAAGGGATGGCTGCCATTCCGCCGCCGAAGCTGAGAAGCCCGATCTGAAAGAAACTGAGAAATAATGCAAGATAGTTCAATTTACCCCTTCCTCCTTTTTTCTTGATTGGAATAGAGTGCGAAGGATACCGTATATGGCGCAGGCAAGAATGATCCAGAGCACGTTGACGCCAAATTGCCAGGAAGCGAGAAAAGCCAGAACCATGACGATCGTGGAAAGAATTCCGCCCTCTTTATAGACATTACAGCTTAAGTTAACGGTTACGTCTGCGATCACGGCGGCTATGCCGGACTGCATTCCCTTTAAGACGGCGCTTACGATCAGATTATTCCGAAAAGCTGTATAGCACATAGAGATGACAGAGATGATTACAAAAGGCGGGATGATCGTTCCTATGATAGAAATCAATGCCCCGGGAATACCTGCGATTTTGTAACCGACTAGGATCGCTGCATTGACGGCTACGGCGCCCGGAGAAGACTGAGCGATGGCTGCCATATTAAGCATTTCATCCTCTTCAATCCAATGCAGTTCATCCGTAAATTTTTTCTTCAGAAGCGTAATGATGACATAGCCGCCTCCAAAGGTGAAGGCGCTGATCTGAAGGGTAGAGAGAAATAGGGTGAGATATTTTTTCCGTTTATACATTGCATGACCTCATTGTCGGGGTGAATCGTGTTACGGAACATAGAAGGCGTTCCGGCACGACCTAGGATATTGCGAAAATCGCCACTATGTTCATAACGTATAAAAAGATGCTGTTTCCCTTCCACTTTCCGGTCTGGGTATGGAAAATAGATGGAGAGTAGTAGTTATAAAGTTGCCACCCTTAGAATAACGCTTGTGTAAGTATTTGTAAAATATTATAATATAATAAAGTTTATATTGATTTGGCTATACATAGGCAGAAGGAGCGAATATGACGCTGAGGCATCTGAAAATTTTTCTGGCAGTATATGAGACGGGAAGCACCACGGCGGCGAGCGAGGTGCTGCGGATCGCGCAGCCGTCGGTTAGTGTGGCATTAAAAGAATTGGAGGAACATTATGGGGTCGTCGTGTTTGAACGTTTTTCAAGGAGCCTGCTTGTGACCGAGGCGGGAAAAGAATTATATCAGTATGCACAGCATCTGGTGCGGTTGTTTGATGAGACGGAAGAAGCGATGGAAAGGCTTGGAGAGGCTGGAACGCTGCGTATCGGTTCCAGCATCACGATCGCAAATTATTTCCTGACCGACTATATACGCAGCTTTCGGGAGGCCTTTCCCAAAGTAAGTGTTAGGGTGATCATTGAGAATACAGATACCATTGAACAGCTGCTTATGGAAAATGAAATTGATTTGGGTCTGGTGGAAGGCAGAACGCGCAGCAGATTTATTCTATCTGTCCCTTACCGCAAAGACAGCCTGGTGATGATATGCGCACCGAGCCATTCTTTTGCATCCGTAAAGCGTGTAACTACAGATGCGCTGTTGAAGGAGAACTTACTACTGCGTGAGAGAGGAAGTGCGGTGAGGGAACTGTTTGATGCCCGGATGAGAGAGAAAGGGATTACGGTAGAACCAATCTGGCAAAGTGTTAGTACCCAGGCGCTTATTCGGGCGGTCAAAGAAGGGTTTGGCATCTCAGTCCTTCCATATTATCTAGTTAAGGATGAGATTGACCGAGGAGAGGTTACAGCTTTTTCGGTAGAAGATCTGGATCTGTCCAGACAATTTGCCATCGCCTATCACCGGAATAAATTCCACACAGCGGCCATGGAGCATTTCATAGAGATATGTACCCAGCCATAAGAATTCCTTTCTGCAGGAATCGGGACTAGGCGCCAGGACGGATGAGGGGGCCTGACACCTGGTGCCCACTCTAGCCATTCATACAGTAATAAGCATTATATGTGAGACTACGTTACTACTCAGCCCTCCGCATGGCGGCTAAACTCCGCCCCTATGGGGCGTCAAACAACGCCGCCAGGGCGTGCGGGTGAACTTCCCGCATGCAAGGCCAAGAAACAGCACAATTTTCTCACAGGTTTGCGGAAAAAGAATGCAGCCGAACCCTGCGCCGCAGAAGGCGGATGCCCGTGCTTGGGGAACCAGGTGTCACAGACAAGGGAGACAAAACGGTATATGCGGAGGGCTGAGTAGTAAATTCCAGCCGCTATAGCTGGTAACAGCCGTCCCCCATCCTGTGTCTGAACAGGAGCGGGATGGAGAAAAGGAAATCGGCTCTATCTTTTCCAACAATGCCAATGAATCCCGTTGCCGTAACCAATCTTTTCATAGAAGGGACTGCCGCCTCCTGTCATATGCGTGGCACCAAGCGGCTTCATTACATGATAGTGTCTCGAAAGAGCTGCTGAAGCAAGGCCCATCTTACGGTACTTTGGAATCGTACAAAGAGGTTCCATATATGCAAGTTTGTTTTCAGGCACCCACCACATTCCGGAATAACAAGCGTATTCCCCTTTTTCATCCGCAATAATAACATCATATTGCTGTGTTGAGTGCGGGGAGGGAGCCATAATAGCGCTCACAACACCCCGATACGATTTTTGAGGGGTCCAATCAAAAGAGTCATCCTTAGAATCCCAGTTTTCAAACGGCCCCTTATCTTCATGGTCAAATCCATACCAGCAGCATCTTGCAAGCTTAACAGGATCAACGTCTGAAGGATTGACAAAATGAAAGCCCGCAGGTAGCGCGAAGTCCAGTGTATTTCCGAAATCGAATTCCCTATCCTCATAATCATATATTTGCCGGAAGCCTCTCTTTTTTGCCTCTTCCATAAGGAATTCCTGTCCATTGAAAAGCATAAACTGCTGTTTACCGTCAAAGTTGGGCATATGGTCCATCGCATAAGAGACCATTTCTTCCGCGAGGAATTCATATCCCGGGCGGACTTTAAAATAAATGTCCGTCACGGGAGATTCGTTAAATACAAATCCCACAACGCTGTCACTATCAAACCATAAACGGTTCAAATATTGATAAGCAGTATCCATCCAAGAGGATTGGATTGCATATTCAAAAAACGGGGCCGCCACACCGCCTCCCTTCTTTCTGTCATAGATATCCACAAAAAAATCCCATACCAGATTTATATCTGTTAAGATTTGAAACTGCTTTGTTGATATATGCATACCGTATACCTCCTGTGTGGGTTCTGATTTAGCGCCCTCTTAGCCCTCCGGTCAATAGGGAGACTGCTTTGGCTGAAGAATCGTCTTAAATATAAAATGGCCTGTTTCCCTAAAATAGTTTATATGAAGAAAGAGCAAAATACAAGGCTCCGCCCCATGACTTCCATCCCATAGGCATGGCATAAGACATGATGATACCGAAGATGATTCCGAAGATGATTCCTTGTGCTTTTGCTTTGATCACAGATACATCCTGCGCACGAAGCGCTCTTTTTAGAATACTGCGGGCATATACCCGAGAGTGAGCGTCATTTGCGCGAGGCCGAAAAAAAGCATATGATATCCTTCCGGATATTATACGCTTTGCGCCAAGAACAATGTGCCACACGATTACTTTCTTTTTATCGCACATACGAAAAAAATGTCAGGTATCAAAAGGATATTGCAAGATGAAAAGGCGTAACAGCCCAGATCGGCCGAACTGTTACGGTATCTGGCCAGTCCAATTCCTTTGTGTTAGGGAGGATAATGTCTGCAGTATCGCTGCCCTCTTGCAAGAAGGAGAGGGAAATTATATGATGTAGAAAAGAAAGAAGGGCAGGCTCCTGGTTTTGCAAAAGGAGGGCAGTTGACATGATTATCTCGGCTTCCAGAAGGACGGACATTCCTTGCGCTTATTCAGAATGGATGCTTAACAGGCTGAAAGCGGGGTATGTGCTGATGAGAAATCCGATGAACCGCACCCAGGTCGGCAGGGTATCTTTGGACAGGTCATCGGTGGATGGGATCGTATTCTGGACAAAGGATGCAGGAAATCTTGCAAAACGGTTGGATGAAGTGGACGGGATGGGATATCAATATGGTTTTCAGTATACCATCACACCTTATGGCAGTGAGCTGGAACGTTTCCTGCGGCCCAAGAAGGAGATCATGGATAATTTCCGGGAACTGGCGGACAGGCTCGGAAGCCGGAAGATGGTTTGGCGGTACGATCCTATCCTGCTGAATGAAAAATATACGGAAGCCTTCCATCGGGAGGCATTTGCCCGGATGTGCGAACAGCTGGCAGGATATACGCAGCGTGTAATCATCAGCTTTGTGGATGACTATGCTAAGCTTAAGGGACGGGGAATCCGGGAACTTTCCGAAGGTGAGATGGAGCGGCTGGCCTTTGGCATCGGAAAGGTGGCGCGCAGGTATGGGCTTCGTATACAGACCTGTTGTGAGGGCATGGATCTGAGGGCCTTCGGCATTGAGAAAGGCGGCTGCCTGGATGCGGAGTGGCTGGAAGAAATCTGCGGCCGGCCCTTGGAATGGAAGGCGGATAAGGGACAGAGGAATGGCTGCGGCTGCATGCAGAGTGTGGATATCGGCGCTTATGATACCTGTCCCAACGGCTGCTTGTACTGCTATGCCAACCGCCGGGAAGAGACTGCCGCCGCAAACTATGCCGCCCACGATCCGAAAGGCGAATTGCTGACCGGGAAAATCAGGCCGGAGGATCGGATTTATGACAGAAAATAGGTTCTGCTTGAAAAACATGGCTAAACACAGTATAATCAGCAGGAAATATGAATCTATTCCATTTAAAAGAGGTATGTGATGAATAACAATCAAACTGTGAAACAACAAACTGGCAAGTCCTCTCCGATGCAGCTTTTGCTGCATGTGATTCAGGGGGCATTAATCGGACTGGGGGCAGTTCTTCCCGGCATTTCCGGAGGCGTGCTGAGCGTTATCTTCGGGATTTACAAGCCGGTCATGGAGCTGCTCTCCAATCCCTTTGCCAATTTTAAAACCCATGTCCCGAGACTGATTCCTTATCTGATCGGAGGTGCGGTCGGTTTCCTGGGCGTGGCCAATGTCCTTGCGTTTTTCCTTGAAAAGTATCCTGATCCTTCTGTTTGCCTGTTTGTGGGGCTGATTGCGGGAATGCTTCCGTCCCTGTTCCGGGAAGCAGGAGAACAGGGACGCAGCAAGGGCTCTTTTATTTCCCTGATTGTGTGCATGATTTTTATCTTTGTTCTGCTGACTGCGTTAAACTACGCGTCGGTGCAGATTACGCCGAACTTCTTCTGGTATCTGTTCTGCGGTTTCTGCCTGGCTCTGAGCGTGATCGCTCCCGGAATGAGTTTTTCTACTCTGCTCATGCCCTTGGGACTTTATACACCCTTTGTGGATGGGATCGGCCATCTGGATTTTTCGATTCTGATTCCTGGCGGAATTGGGGCTCTGGTAACAGTGATCTGCTTTGCGAAAGCGATCAACGCCCTGTTTGATCATTATTATTCCATCGCATTCCATGGGATTATCGGGATCGTGATCGCGGCTACAGTGATGATCATCCCGTTTTCCAGTTTTATGACGGCTGGGACGGCGGTTGTCAATGGAATCTGTCTTGTGGCTGGCGTCGTGATCGCGCTCCTGCTGGATCGCTTCAACAGCAGGGTGGAAGTGGGATAAAAGATAAAAATTTGCCTTTAGGCAAGCCTGCGCTTTTATTGCGCAGACTGTGCGAAAGGTGGTTGACAGCAAGCATCCGGACAAAGATGGAGCATATATAAAATAGGTAATTGTTAAATGTAAATCATCCCGATTGTGGATAACTTCTCTCTATATAA
>OGPH01001421.1_pt1 | contig 18089 bp, 15 predicted proteins | sample 1552891 | NCBI WGS metagenome assembly OGPH01 (sample SAMEA2580272, study PRJEB22360) | human gut metagenome | biome: human gut; feature: human-associated habitat; material: faeces | place: Denmark | collected 2008/2010 | reverse complement strand
TTGTGGTATTTTCCACCGACGATATGGTAAACTGGATATATCACGGCAGGATAGAAGTCGACAAAATAGCGCCGTGGATAACAAATTCATGGGCACCGTCAATTGCTTCCCGCGTTGAGGAAGACGGTCTTACGCACTTCTATCTGTACTTCTCCAACGCCGGCGGCGGTGTGGGAGTTATTACCTCCACCGACCCGGTAGGTCCGTGGACTGACCCTCTCGGCGAACCGCTGGTTTATCAGAATATGCCGGGGCTTGAGAATTGCCCTGCGCCGTTCGATCCGGGCGTATGCATTGATGAAAACGGCACAGGCTGGCTTACTTTTGGCGGCGGAAATGCTGCAGACGGCGGTGTTGTACATACCAATGTCCCTAAGGTAGCACGTCTGGGTGCGGATATGCTTTCGTTTGACAGCGAGTTCGTTTCTATTGACGCCCCGTATTTCTTGGAGGCAAGCGAGCTGAATTACATCGACGGCACCTATTATTACACCTACTGCAACGACTGGCAGAACCGCAACAAGTGGGATCGCAAGGACATTCCTGAGCCGCCTACATGCAGTATGGCATACATGACCACAAAAACTCCCCTTGACGCAGACAGTTGGGAATACAAGGGTGCATATTTCTACAATTCCGGTCAGAATGCCAACGGCGAATCCGGAATGCGCTGGGGCAACAATCACACGCATTTCTGCGAGTTTCAGGGAACGAACTACATTGTCCACCACACGCTCCTTCTTGAAGAACTGACAGGCGGCACAGCAGGTTACCGCAGCATTATGGTTGATTATCTCCCGATGAATGCGGCTGACGGAGAGATCCCGATAACTGCCGCAACGCGTCAGGGCGTATCTCAGATAAAGCTTCTTGACCCCTACGCTGAAAACAGCGGCGCAGTTATGTTTACGTCTGCCGATATAGGGTACACAGATGGTAACGACCCTGCCGCAAAGAGCAAGGCAAACGGCTCATGGATCTATGTAAGAGGTGCGGATTTCGGTTATGGTGCTTCCGCTTTCACCGCTGATGTTAAAGGCAAGGGCAGAATCGAGGTTCGCCTTGACAGCATTTCCGGCAAGGCAGTATCTTACATTGAATTTGACAACGCTGATTATGCTAAGGTTCGTTCTACTGAATTCAGTAAGTTTGACGGCAGAAATCACAATATCTATCTGGTATTTTCCGGTGCGGATATTGAACTGAGATCGTGGCAGTTCACAAAGGGCAACGAGGAACTCCGTCCCGAGGAGAACATCTCAGATACCGAGATAAAGTACGAAACTCTTATACTTACCAGTCAGGCTGTAAATCCCGGCCCAAGTCCGTCGGCATATCTCGAAATGACCGGTGACGGTGAGTATTCCGTGAAGTCCACCTCATTTGAAAAAGAGAGCGAGTTGCTTAACTTCGGTTTCATCAACGTTAACCCGGACGCAAAATACAAAGTACTTGTCAAGTCCGTAGGTCTTGAAACGGAAAACGGTATCGTTGAAGTCCCTGTAAACGCAGAGCTTGACCCGACAAGCAGCTCCGCAAATGGACTTGCTAACGGCTGGATGGGCGCTGAGATAGGTTCCGTGGTTTACGGCACCAAGGAATGCGGAATAGTTGCCGCAAAAACCACTGTCGACTGGATAGGCTACCGTTTTGCGCTCATAAAAAACGGTGAGGAAATTCCCTTTACATCAATAACCTACAATCTTGAAATAAGTGGGCTTATCCTTGATTAAGGTGAGAAAATCATAATTTGGGAGGATCTTCAATGAAACGTGTTTCTGCTGTTAAAATCATAGGAAGCATAGGATTGGTTATTTCAATGTTATTAAACGGATGTACCACAAATAGTATTACGGATAACAATGTGTCCGGAAACGACCTTACCGCAACGGAGGTTATCCGGCTCATGGGCAACGGAATAAACCTCGGCAACACGCTGGAGGCATACAATCACAAAAGCTATGTGGAGTTAGGGGTAGACCCCACTTCCTTTGAAACGCTATGGGGACAGCCCGTCACCACAAGGGATATGATAGACGATATGAAAGCTATGGGCTTTGATACTCTCCGCATTCCTGTGGCATGGACCAATGGCATAAATTACGAGAGCGGAGATTACACCATTGACGAGCGGCTCATGAACCGTGTCGATGAGGTAGTCAATTATGCTCTTGACGCTGATATGTATGTTATACTGAATGAACACTGGGACGGAAGCTGGTGGGGAATGTTCGGCTCCGCCGACGAGGCAGTTCGTGAAAAAGGAATGGCACTTTATAAGTCCATGTGGACGCAGATATCCGAGCATTTTTCCGATTATTCCTACAAGCTGATATTTGAATCTGCAAATGAGGAACTTTGTCACAGACTCAACGATAGCGACGTCACCGGAACAGAAGGAGTTCTCAGCGAGGACGAATGCTACGAAACAACGAACAGAATTAACAGCGAATTTGTTAAGCTGGTACGTTCGACCGGCGGCAAAAATGCAGACAGATTCCTGCTTATCGCAGGGTACAACACCGACTTCAGGAAAACATGCGATGACAGATACCAAATGCCGGAGGACACTGCAAAGGACAAGCTTCTGCTTTCAGTACATTATTACACGCCGTGGGACTATTGCAGTGACGGCAATGCAAAACGGTGGGGAACTCCCGGCGATTATGAGGAGCAGAATTCCCTTTTTCAGATGCTGACTAAATTCACAGACCTGGGATACGGTGTGGTTATAGGCGAATATGCCGTTATGGGTGCGGCGGATAAACCCGATAGGGATAAGTTTTACGCCAATCTTCTGGATAACTGCGACCTGTATAATTACTGCCCCGTCCTCTGGGACTGCAGCGATTTTTACAAAAGGGTCCTCAGAAAAACTACCGATGAAAACATAGCAAAGCTGTACAGCGACAGACGCGCTTCGACCGAAGAAGGCAAGGATTATTCCGAGATTCAGTCTGCCGCAAGGGAGAGAATGGACAAGTCAACAAAGGCGGCTGAAGACGAATTTATGGCGGGCGTATCCATTCCGGCTTCTGATGATACCGCAGTGGCATGGATAATGTACCAGAGTCTTGATTCTTCAGTTCAGTACTGTGTCGGCAACAAGTACGACCCGACGGAAAGGACCTTGGGTATCGTTGCAAACAATGCTGAGATAACCGGTGAGGGAACCTACACCGTCAGTCTGGATTTCTCGGATTGCGGTATTCCAAAGGGAGTGCTTTTCTCGGCTCTCGGAATTTACAACGGCGAGAAGTTCTTCCCGGATTATACTATCTCTATTGATGAGGTTAAGGTAAACGGCGAAGTCCGTGAGCTATCCGGCAAGGAATATACCTGTTCCGACGACGGTAACTGCACGAGAGTAAACCTCTATAACCAGTGGGTAACATCTATCCCCGATGACTGCAGATGTGCCGATGGCGACAATTCCGGTCTGTCCGCGACTGTTCTTCCAGTCAAAGACAATGAGATACTTTCGACGCTGGAAATAACATTTACTTATTCAGCGCCATAAATCAGATTAACTGTGATATTCAAAATCAAAACCGACGGATTTCACCAGCACAGTGATCCGTCGGTTTATGTGTAAAGGCATTGGAGGAACCATTATGAATTATACAAAATCAGTTGAAAAATGGGGCGTTTTCGAGTTTTGCTCCGAGGGAACCACCGCTGGCAACCCATTTCTGGAACGCAGTATCACTGCGCTATTTGAAAGCGATTCCGAGCGCAAAACCGTAAATGGTTTTTACGATGGGAACGGAATATACAAAGTTAGATTCATGCCATCGTTTGAGGAAGAATACCATTTTACGGTCTGCGGGAATTTTTCTGACAGTAAATACGAAGGAACTTTTTCTGTCACGCCGCCGTCGGAAAATAATCACGGCTGCGTAAAGGTACATAACAAATATCATTTTCAGTATTCCGACGGTACACCTTATTATCCTGTCGGCACGACCTGTTATGTATGGAATCTGCAAAGCGATGACCTTATCGCACAAACTCTTGAAACTCTGAAAAATTCCCCGTTCAACAAGATACGTTTCTGCGTATTTCCTAAAAGCTACTGCTACAATTCACGTGAGCCTCGCTCCTATCCATACGAGGGTACTCCGGTTGACGGAAGTGCTATCACAGAGGACAATGTGTGGGGCTACACTCCGGATTCCAAGGGCAACAACTGGGATTTTGAGAGGTTTAACCCCAAGCATTTTCAGCATATTGAATACTGTATCACCGAGCTTCAAAAGCTGGGTATTGAGGCAGATATTATCCTCTTTCACCCGTATGACCGCTGGGGCTTCTCAACAATGACACCGGAGCAAAACGAACTTTATCTGAAATACACAGCGGCAAGGTTTTCGGCTTTCAGAAATGTATGGTGGTCATTTGCTAATGAATATGACCTGATAAAAAACAAGAGCATTGAGGACTGGGAACAATATGCGCAGATAATCGTAGAAAGCGACCCGTATGATCACCTGCGATCAATACATAACGGTAATCAGTTTTACGATCATACAAAGTCATGGATAACGCACTGCAGCATTCAGCGTTCTCCGGAGGGAACATCCGAGTGGAGAAAAAGCTATGGCAAACCGATAGTAATTGACGAAATGCTATACGAAGGAAATATTCAGTATGCGTGGGGCAATATTTCGCCGCAAGAGCTTGTTCGGAGGTTCTGGGAAGCACTTTGCCGCGGCGGCTACGGAGGTCATGGCGAAACCTACATAGATGATAAGGCGGTATGGTGGTCTCATGGCGGAGAGCTTAAGGGTGACAGCCCGGAAAGAATAGCTTTTATGCGAAAAATACTTGAGGAAGCTCCGGACGGCGGATTGCGACCCAAAAATATGGAATGGGACGAGCTATGTGTGGTTCCTGAAGATGAAAATCTGGCTGATGAAACCGGTTATCACCTGTTTTATCACGGGATTTCGCGTCCGGGATTCAGATATTATCATATTGACGATAATAATTTATACACTGTCGACATTATAGACACATGGAACATGACGGTTGAGAATGTCGGAAGTTTTAAGGGACGTTTCAGAATTGATTTGCCCACAAGAGAGTATCTTGCGGTTAGAATTAAGAAAGCTGAGAATGGGATAGAATAATGTTCGCCCCGATATGTTTGGTTCTGAAAAAAGAACTGTGTAAATGCGAATAATCCCGAAAAATATAGAGTAACATACGCAATCCTAATGGCAAGCACACAAAACACATCGTCCAGCAAAGGAAAATATCTGCAATACGTCAAAGTATTATCTAACAGACCGCAATGTAACACGGAAAACAAAACTGTACTCTGCGGGTATACTTGCTTAGAGGACGATATTTTCGGTGAAGTGGAGAGTTTGCTATGTATGAGTTATTCAAAGAAGCCGTGCTTGCTTCAGGACTTGATGTTCTAAATCAAACCTTGGATGTTACGAAGGATGACTACTGTCGAATTAAGAATGCCTTTTTGCCGGGGGCAAGTTATGAGCAATTCATTTCAAAAGCAGCAGATGGGCTGCTGCCAGGTGCTGGAATTGATCGTTGCATAACACACTGTGTTCTTAATCACAAATGGGTAAAGCTGTAGCTTGCAGACGGAACATAAATTTAAGCCCACTCGGTGAACTTCAGTATGAAAACGATCTGTACGCCGACAGCATATATCAAAGGCTGATGGACGGGCTTCGAAACAGTGAATGTTAATATGGACATACCACCTAAAAAAGTGGACATATCTACATACCAATCGTTAAAAGGTTTAGCCTGAGAAAATCAAACTGGCTCTGCAGCGACCGTTTTGAGATCGTTGCAGAGCCTTCTTTCGTTAAATTGTATCAATAAATCCCATTAAATAAAGACTTTCGGATAAAGAAAACGGACACCAATCAAGATACGCATTGTATCAAAATTGGTGTCCTGTTATGAAAGAAGTGACCTACTTTGATACAAACTGCACACGGTTTTGACCTTTTGTTAAAAGGTTTATATATCGTTAAATAGTTTCCAGATTGTCGGTGGACATTTTATACGGCAATTTAAATCTCAATCCATAAGGAATAGCCCTGCTGTTTTCTTTTTTGCCATAAGCTATCTCCTATTATCGAATGTACCGCCTCAGCAAACCAACATCTTTGTTTATACTTCTCGGCTGGATGCTCGTGAGAACTTTATTTTCTACTTCCGGCGTCCAATAAATTCTTAATTTACTCTGTGCTCTTGTTATAGCCGTGTAGAAAATATTATGCGTAATAAGCTCATCCACCTCGTCAGTGATGACAATTTTGACAGACCGGAACTCCAATCCCTGTGCTTTATGGATTGATAAAGCATATGCTACTTGGAACGGCACAACAGCTCTTGAACTGCCTTCATCATCTTCGTCTGTACTTCTTGTTTTGTACACTTTGAAGCGAATTACAGAATTTCCGCATTGCGAATTTTTCAACAAATCAAAATCCTGCATCAAAGCATCCATGCCATTTATAACTTTGTTGAGTTCTATATCAAATTGAATGTAGCCGGCAACATCATCAGGATTTACAACTTCTATGCCGACAATTTTCCCCTTCATATTATTGTAAATTACAGGTGCAAATCTGTCAGATTCATTGAATAAAATCGGGTCACCGATTTTGTACTGTTGAATTCCCCACTGAACTGCATCATTGGGATTGCTTTCTTGAAGAAAACGATTGATGTTGTTTATACCATACAGTCCATCATAATTCAGACATAGAATCACTTCATCGTCCTCTGCATTATCAAAAATTGATGCGTCTAGCGTAATAGAATACTCTTGCCGAGCAATAAGTTCCAGAATGGTATCATCCATGTTTCTGACCCGTTCCCAAAGCAATTTCAAATTATCGTCATTGCTCCTATATGGGATGGTCAATTTAAATACAGAAGTTTCTAGAATAAATTTTCTCGCAACACTAAACCAGTTGCCAAATCGTATCGAACTAATCTGATAAGTATCTCCAACCAAAAGCAGAAGTTGATAATTTGCTTTTCCCAGTACTTTACGCATATCGCTATTGCTCACAGTGCTGGATTCATCAATAACTAACAAGTCGTAATCTGTCTGAATAGCTTCTCGTCGTAAGAATTTAGAAATCGTCAGAAATGTGCAATTAGCTGCAGTAACCCTACGTTTCAAGTTATCGACGGCAGGATTTGTCTGGCACAGAAATAGTTTTCTCTTGTTCGCCAAAAAGTGAGCGACATGATTAATCAAAGTCGATTTCCCTGTGCCAGCGGAGCCATATATAAGAGCAACCTTTGAATTCTCATACATTTGCCGTAGAGCAGCCTTTTTTTCATCACAGTCCACGCCAGAGTTTGAACTATCTAGCCATGCATCCACAGAATTTGAATAATTCTGAACACCAGATGATGATAGGCTCTTTAATTTATTTATAATCCAACAAGTATCATCCTTGTAGCCATTAATGAAAATCTGACCATTTTCGATGACCAGCTTACTATGTTCCAGGTGACCATACCATAATTTTTCATTATATTTCTGTGCCAGTTCTGCAACATTACCAAATCCATCTATGTCGCTAACAGTAGTAAACAATTGACCTTTTATTTCGGTATTATTTCGAACATATCGAGCAAGTAATTCATGCTTTCTGTCTTTGGCTGGTATGCAATTAAATAAATCGCTTAACCGTGGGTTGTGATCTATCGGAGAACTGATGAATGGCATTGTATCGAACGGTATACAGCCATTCTGTAAATAGAGTCCTGAGAGTTTATCGTTGGTGATTAACTGGCGTTGTGCCTTGATAATCTTATTGTTCATTTGGTAGAGGAAGTACCTGAGCAGATTTTCGCCGGGGCTGTGACTTTTAATAGCACGCCTACTCGATTCCAGCGCACGTATAAATATTGGATTCCGAACATCAGCACAAATAATATTCTTCACTTCATCAAATGCAGAGTCCGGGAAGTCCACCAAATCTGTAAGGCAGAAACCGGTCTCCGTAAGATATCGAGTAATATTTTGTTGTTCTCTATAGCTGACCGTTTTTTGTTCGCCGCAAAGAATAGAAATGAAGTTTTTATATTCACAGTTGCGTATTGCGACTTCCCACCCAACAATAATAAGTATAGGCATAGTCTTTCCGAGAATCTCAATGCTTTCATTTGCAAGTGAAAACCTTGCTGCATAATAATCTGTAATTTTAATTCTGGTAAAGGCAATTACCCTGTTGGATTTGCTAGCGTAATCATTTGCAGGTGTGAAGGTCACTTCATAATAAATATGATGATTAACAAAGAATGGTTTGATTTTCTGAATATAATACTTGTCTGAATCTACAGCGTTACGAATATCATACCTGCATATTTTTTGGGCTATCTTATCATAATATTCCTGCAGTGTCTCGTCGATATGGAGCGGGAAATCATCAAGATTTGCAAGAACATCCATACCGAATCTGTCGTGAAGAAGATTTTTAACATCAAGCAGATTCTGATAATACTTTAACATCAGCCTTTCAGAATTTTCCTCATCAAGTGTGTAGTGTGATGCTACAATCTGAAGATAATCATGAAATTTATACAGCACCTTCAAGTCGCCGCAGGTTTGAACAAACTTAAGCGCCTTGCAAATGTTATCATAAGTGTTGTTGATATCATTTCCATTGGCATAGAATTTCAGCATTATGTGCTCCAGAAAATTTCTAAGTTGTGAAAGTATGTCCTGTGCCACAGCACCGCGAGGAGAAAATTCTGCACTAGCAATATGTCGGCAGATTGCACTATCTATTGTTTTGATTTTGGTGTCAATATTTGTCATGCTTTGACCTCCTTGTTATTCTTCCCTTTAGCCAAATATAGGAAAATCATACGCTATCACTATTTCGTTAACAGCATATATGGAATTTGCACATAATCTTCTGTTTTCTTCGGATTAAGTTTGAAATCTGATCTTCTGCTTATTTGAGGGAGTTTTTGATTGTCAGATAACAAAGAACGTCAACCAGATTATTATTTTACTATTCGGTTCCAGTTATCATTGAAAAATCTTTTGACAATAGCATATCGTTGCATTCATGAATGGAGTGCGTATAGTAATGATTGAGATGAATGTGTTCCTTATTTTGTGCTAAACGTAAAGAAAACACAGATTTTTTCTATTAGAGCCTTGCTCAATTCCGGTGGTAAATGCATACCAGTGCAAATTGCAACAACACTGTCGATATTCTTGGGGTAAGATGAATCATTACACATACGCTGAACCATTTTGACAGATATCAAAGCATTTGCTGCAAGCGTTTCCACTGAAATCTCAGTCCATTCCATGAGGTAAATTAGTGCATCGCCAAATTTAGCCGGCATATTTTGCACGGTATTTTGAATTTCAGTTTCCCATGCAAGTATACATCGGCTTTTTCCGTTAGCTCAGATGATAATTTTCTTTGTTGATTTAAACTTGAAGCAGCAAATCCAACATTTTTGCAATTGTATAACTATTGATGTCTGTCAATTATTCCACCAGAGGAAAGTCATCCTTCGTGAAAATTTCTTCTATAGGCGTTTCAATGTTCAATCAGGATTCGTTCCATAATGTCCTCAATATTACAATCAAGTGCTTCACAAATTCGCAGAAGAACATCTGTTGTGACATTTTCACAGCGCCCATTTTTGCGATCAAAGCGGCAGAAACATCACTAATTTTCTGTAGTTCTCCTTTTTATATTGCGCTCAATAAGCGTTTTCCAAAGTCGATTATTAGAAAATTCGTTTTTTAAACCTTTTTTTACTCTTGCTTTGATTCATCTTGTCTCTCCTTGTTCCATGCCCATCCGAAAAGCTCGTTTCCTCCCGGGGATAATTGCAATACGGCATTTTCTTCTACCAATTCACGAGTCTCTTTATCATAAGCGTCAAGGGTGTCGTATGCCATAAATACTTGTTTACCTTGTTGTCTTTGATTGTGATATACCTTAATAATAGAAGAAAATACAGCCCTTTCTATGTTTTTAAGCAAAACAGAGTCGTGAACAACAAACGGAATGGGGGTAACTGCCATGTTTGCAAGATCAAAAGTAATAAGTCCTCGGTACTGCGCCCCGGTACCTCCGTCATTCGGTGTTTTGAATGTGTATTTGTTCAGCTTTTCAAGTTTGAGGACAGGTGGCATATGAGTAGCATCGCCTAAAATCTCCAGGGTTATGCTGTCCATCTCCCGATTAACAGTATTTTTAATGATGAGAAGTTCGTCGGCAATTATGGTATCTCTTGTTGCGGCGTAATCGGCGGCAACCTGCTTCAAGCGCTGAAGTTCGTCATAGTTTCTATTTGCCTTTCTTAAATTATTGAGTTCCGTGGTAATTTGCGCAAATTCCTTCAAGATTGCCTGCGAGACATTCGGGACATTTTTGATTTCAGTAATCTGTTCCTGAATTGCAGCTATTTCACGACTCAGCAACGCATAGGTAGTGGCAAGACTTCTCTCTGTTTCTGCAAATTCCTGCTCTAAAATCTTAGTCAGTTTCTGGTGAAAGTGTTCTATTTCTTCTAACGTGTGAAATTCCTCATTTGGAAAGAAACGCTCCAAGTCAGTAAATGTCCTCTTGAAGCTGCGCTTTTCGCCTGTCATATCACGACGCACGGAATTCAGTTGTGTTTGAACCAATGCTCTTTGCCTACGGAAATTTATAAGGGCTTCATTCAGTTCCGAAAGTCTCTGTGCGGTCATACTATCAAGGTCAAGAAGCCCGCTGTTGTTGTCATCAATCAGGCTCTGTTCCTGCTGTTCAAGTTCTGCAATCCGTGTGTCGTTAGCGGCTTTTTCCTTATCATTTTTGGCAGCACGGATATGATTGTATTCCTGCGTAGACTTACGAAATGTTTCTTTTTCGTCTTCTGCTTTTGCCGCTTGCTTTATCTGTGCTTCAACAGATGAATACCTGTCAAACAGACGCATATATCGTTGGATAGCGACAGTTGCACTCTCGTCCTTAGAAGATCGTAAAGGACGCTCCTCATCCAAAGTGTCTCTTTTATAAACTCGAATAAACCTTGCGATTGCTCCACGCCAAGTTATCCCCTCGGTTAACAGGGCATAATGTTCGCAAAGAAATTCCCCATACTTTTGCAGCGATAATGGCTCTTCTGGCAATGCTTGATATTCAGCATTGCATTTCACAACATTGTTATAGTCAACCGTGTTTCTAGAAAAGTAATACATCTGCCCGCCGAAATCGAAAGCAAAGCAAATAGTATGCTCCTTGACATTCTCCTGAACATCAACGCATTTTTGGATATAGTCGGTACCACCAAACACAAAGTCCAAAATCATAAGAAAAGTGGATTTACCTATGGAATTTGAACCATTGTCATCTCCGAGGACAACGTTAAGTCCGGCATGAAAACGAATCGGCTCTCTGACCTTGCCGTTGCTGATAAATTTATCGCACCTTACTTCAACCAACATAGCGAAGAACCTCCCCGTCGATTTCTATTTTATGCATGGCATAGAGACAATCTATAATCTCTACAAACTCGTCAATATTCTGTATTTTGTCCTTTTTCACTCTCGAAAACAGTTCCGATGGTGTCATATCTTCTTTTTCAAGAAACGCAAGAATCACCGGGAATTTTGCGATGCTACTTTCTTTGTAAGGCGTTACCTTATTCGGCATTTTCATTTGTGAAACACCTCGCAGTTCTGTATAAAAAAGGACACAACAATATTACACGCCAAGCGGCTCTTCGTTGCGAGTCCGGCTTTGTTTCGTATCCACTCTGATAACTGGCTGATGACATCTGATTGCGATAGCCCGGATTTTTCCAGTTTCATGGAGCTAACTTTAATTTCAGATGCTATCATGTCAAAATCAGCATTTGAATTTGAGAATACCTTCTCTATGTATCGATAATAAGTCACTACCTGCATCTGTGTCTCGTTTTTCAATATGAAGTTTTCGGCATCAAATTTCTCGTCTAATCGTAGAGCCTCATACTCAAGTTCAACAAGTTCTGACGCATCACTTATTGTATTTAAAGCATCAAGCACCGTTCGAATATCATCTTCAAGCTGCATACTGTTTACTGCCAATTTCGCCGCATAATTTTTCGCAAGTTGTATTTTGATTTCATAAAGTTTTCTGTATTCCTCTGCAGTAGGGTTCAGAAGGTATCGCTCTGCACATCCTTCATCAAGAACAATAAAATTATCCGGCGCATCGAGTTTATTCGGTGCAGGATAGATGGTAGCAAATTCTGCCGCTGTCTCATCGTTAAGTCCATCAGGGAAAATCTGTGTAATTCTATATTTCTTTACTGCCTGTCCCTTTATTGTGTCCACTAGCTTATTATGGCAAAGTGGACATTCGTAGTTTGCCTCAGCAAGCAATGGAGCATCCTGATATTCAACGGTATCGTTCTGATTTTTGTTTGGCTTGTTGAGAGCATATAAGAATACTTCTGCAAGAAACGTTGCATCATCGCCAGCCTCATGGAATGCCATGAGGCTTTTCCTTTTGCTGTCAGGAATGGTTTTATCCGCACCTATCAGCTTTACGATTTTGTCAATCGTATCGTCCTTCAAATGCGGATTCAAATCCGGCATTATTTCTTTTTTAAAGTACGCAATAGTTTTATCAATTACTATTTGTTGCATTGATGCCTGCCGGAGCCCATCCGGGACGGGATCGTCCCTGCTTACGAGGCGGCTGATTTTTTTGGAACTAAGATTACTAGTCCAATACCCCTGATCGGCGACATAGTCTTGATCATTGATGGAGCTAAGAAGAAACACACCCGCAGATTCCTGTTTATCGTGTGTCCTAAATCCCGACTACATGATTTGGATGTATGAAGATATATTCAATTCATTCATCTTCTGTCTTCTCCTTTCTCATGCCACGGAAAAATACTGGCAAAACACCGGCAAAACGGTGGCAAATACTTTTAGTCCGTGATTCGGTATAATTAAATTGCAGTTCAGAGAGTTCTGACAATGTACGAAAGTATCTTAATTTATATTATATAATACCACACTATCAAACAAAAATCAATGCTTTTAGATTGATATTTGTTATTTTGCTTATTTTTTCTCTGAATGCACCAACAGGCAAAAGTCGTCTGATTAGCGGCAACCCAGTGAGTCTGACGGAAAACCAAGGTTTCCTACTGGAAAGAAGCCGGACATAGGAGGCAAATCATGGCTAACATTAGTAATTATAACTACATTGCAAGCATCGAACAGTCTGTTTTGATAATAAACACAGAGCTAGGCAACAGAGTAGCCGAATCCGTGTTTGAAAGATATGGAGCTCATGGCATCGAAGACCTAAATCCGTCCTATCTGCCAGATGTATTTTCGGAACTTTATGCAATCGAAGCCAGCCTTTGATAACTAAACATCATTGCCTTGGGCATGGCATAAAACTGCTCACCGCCAGACACCGCATCACTTGATCACTGATGGCTCAACGGTATCTGACGGACAACTGAATACTGTAGCTGCCTTTTGAGCGGGTTAGCTGCAATCCGAAACGGAGAACTCCGTTAGGACTGCGGTCGGTTTCCTATGCTCATTTTTCGGCAGCACCCAGAGTCCTCCGTTTCGAGAAATCGAAAATCGGAGGATTTTTTATGTCAAGCGAAGCCAAACAGTATTTTATCCCTGCCAACGAAGAACTTGTAGAGGTAAGCGAGGAACTGTATCGTGAGTATTATCGTCCAATATGGAACACCCGCTATCATGTCCGGAAGAATGGCGAGTGTAGTTGCACCAAAGCTCAGCTGTGGAAATGCGATGGCGTATGCCCAGGTTGCCCGTTCTACACAGCTGGTAAAAAAGTATCTCTCGACACCGTTATCGGTGGTGAAAACGATGAACTCACCCTTGGCGACACTCTAGCAGACGATTCGCAGACCATCGAATCAATTATTATTCAGAAGGAACTGCTCGAAGCCTTGTATGAAGAACTCGACCGTCTTGACCCGGAGGGAAAACGCATATGTGAATTGATGATGTACCATTCCGAGAGAGAGTCCGCCGAAATTATGGGTATGGCGCGCTCTACTTTCAAACGGCACTGGGCAAAGATATGTGACGAACTGCGGGACAAGCTCAAGGATTACTATTTCTGACATTTTCAATTATCACTCCGGTTGCAGTTTTGCAGCCGGAGAAAAAATTTTTCTGACGGTGGACCACTTTGGCATAATCCCTCCAGTGGATATTGAGGACAGCAAAAACAAATTACCTCGGAAAGGAGATTTTTCAATGAACAAGCCTAAAATCAACGAATCTGCAACTGACGAGGAACTTATCGGCGTGCTTACGGCAATCAGTGTTGTTTCAAAGCGCCTGGCAAGAAACTTGATTCAGCTTGAACAGCAGAAAAAATCTATGGAAGGAGCGACAAATCATGAGCAAAATAAACGAAGTGGAACAGGTCATCAGAGAACTGCGAGATGCTGCATCATTGTTGAATGATACCGCAAACTGGCTTTATGGGCTTTTTTCTACTGATAAGGTGCAGGAGCATAACGCCAGTTCGGTAGAGACGCAGGAACAGCCGAAGAAGCAGCTTAGCCTTGAAGATGTAAGAGCCGTCTGCGCCGAAAAATCCCGTGCCGGGTTCACAGCAGAGGTAAAGTCAATCATCACAAAGCACGGTGCGGACAAGCTTTCCGCAATCAAGCCGGAGAAATATGCAGCAGTCCTCGCAGAGGTGGAGGTGCTAGGCAATGCCGACTAACCACGCAATTCTCTCGGCGTCATCAAGCCACCGCTGGCTCGAATGTCCGCCGTCTGCTAAACTCTGTGCCGAACTGCCGGATACATCAAGCGAGTATGCGCAGGAGGGCACGGACGCTCATGCCCTCTGCGAACACAGACTGAAAGCCTTGCTCGGCAGAGAAACCACCGACCCAACAGAAAACCTCACCTACTACAACGAGGAGATGGAGCGCTGCGCTGTCGAGTACGCTACATACGCTTATGAGCAGGTCGAGAAAGCAAAAGTAGCCTGCAATGACCCCATCGTCCTTATCGAACAGAAACTGGATTTCTCTCGATGGGTTCCGGAGGGATTCGGCACAGGTGACTGCGTAATCGTAGCTGACGGTACACTTTCCGTTATAGATTTCAAGTACGGCAAAGGTGTGGAAGTCCTCGCAGAGAATAATCCGCAGATGATGCTTTACGCTCTCGGCGCTCTCGAATTATTTGACGGAATATACGACATATCCGCAGTGAACATGATTATATTCCAGCCAAGGCGTGACAATATCAGCGAGTATGCCATCTCCAAAGAAGAACTGCTCCGTTGGGCTAATGAGAGCCTCACCCCGACAGCGCAGCTTGCCGCAAATGGCGATGGAGATTTTAAAGCAGGGAAACATTGTCGCTTCTGCAAGGTCAGAGCGACCTGTCGAAAACTAGCAGAATATAATCTTGCTCTCGCTCGTTACGATTTTGAACCGCCTGCAACCCTTGATAATATCGAAATCGCCGCTATTCTCGCAAAAGCGGACGAGCTTGTATCTTGGGTGACCGATGTAAAAGAATACGCTCTGCGGCAGGCGCTTAGCGGTGTTTCATACGATGGTTTCAAGGTGGTCGAGGGGCGTTCCAACCGCAAATACACAGATGAAAATGAAGTTGTTGAAGCCGTCAAATCCGCAGGATATGACCCATATGAACACAGCGTTCTCGGTATCACAGCAATGACCAGTCTGCTCGGTAAGAAAAAGTTCAACGAATTGCTCGGTGGTTTTGTAGAAAAGCCACAGGGCAAGCCAACCTTAGTACCAATGTCGGACAAGCGTCTGGCAATCCATACAGCAAACGAAGATTTCAAGGAGGAAAAATAATATGCCAAAGTTTATCAATCCCACAAAGGTAATCACAGGACCCGATACAAGATGGAGCTACGCAAATATCTGGGAAGCAAAGTCCATCAACGGCGGCGCTCCGAAGTTCAGCGTATCACTTATCATTCCTAAGGCGGATACCAAGACGGTCGAGAAAATCAAGGTGGCTATCGAAGCAGCTTATAAGGAGGGCGAGGCAAAGCTCAAGGGCAACGGGCGCTCCGTTCCTGCGCTTTCCGCAATCAAGAATCCGCTCCGTGACGGCGATACAGAGCGCCCCGATGATGAAGCGTACGCTAACAGCTACTTCATCAACGCAAACTCCGCAACCGCTCCCGGTATCGTGGACGCAAACTGCAATCCTATTCTGGAGCGTAGCGAGGTTTACAGCGGTGTTTACGGCAGAGCGTCTATTTCTTTTTATGCTTTTAACTCCAACGGCAACAAGGGTATCGCCTGCGGTCTGAACAACTTGCAGAAGATTCGCGATGGCGAACCGCTCGGTGGAAGAACCTGCGCTGAGGACGATTTTGCAACCGACGACGATGATGATTTTCTTTCTTGAGGTGTAATATGACGGGGTTTGAAAGCATTATGCTTGCCGCTTGTTTCGGCATTTCGGTAGGTATGGTCATCGGTAATCTCATCACCGTTATCGGTTCGCTGGCAACGGCAATCAAGCAGCGCCGCAAGGCTGATCGCAAGTAATTTTGGCAGTCTTACTGTCGGGTGGGTGGGTAGGTTTCTTATGGAGTTTTTTATGGATATTTCAACTTTTAACAACTCGGAATTCGGAGAAATCCGTACAATTCAGAAAGATGATAAGGTGCTGTTCTGCGGTTCAGACATTGCAAAGGCACTCGGATACTCTAACACGTGCGACGCTCTTTCAAGGCACTGCAAGGGTGTCGTGAAATGCGACACCCCTACTAACGGCGGCATTCAGTCGCTCGGCTTCATTTCAGAGGGCGATGTTTACCGACTTATCGCGCACAGCAAACTGCCCGGCGCAGAACGCTTTGAGAGATGGGTATTTGATGAGGTTCTTCCCTCTATCTGCAAGCACGGTGCGTATCTGACGGAAGATGTTCTGGAACAGGCGCTTGCCTCTCCGGATTTTCTCATTGAACTGGCTACCAGACTGAAAACTGAAAAGGCGAAAAACGCGCAGCTTACCGTTTCCAATCAGATCATGCAGCCAAAAGCAGAGTATTTCGATATGCTCGTTGACAGAAACCTACTTACGGGTATTCGTGACACGGCAAAGGAACTCGGTGTAAGGCAGAATGATTTCGTGCGTTTTCTGCTTGACAAGGGGTATCTTTTCCGCACCAAGAAAGGCAAGCTAAGGCCGTATGCTACATACGTTGACAGCGGTTTGTTTGAAATGAAGGAGTTTGTCAACGACAAGACCGGATACACAGATACTCAGACGATGATAACTCCCAAGGGCAAGGAAACATTCAGACTTTTGTGTATCTGATAATCATTTGGGCGGTAGATTAGCTTTACCGCCCTTTTTGAGGTGAACTATGGAAAAGATAAAGACTTTAAGTATCGACTTGGAAACATTCAGTGATATTGACCTCGCAAAATGCGGTGTGTACAGATATGTTGAGTCACCCGCATTTGAGATACTCCTTTTCGGAGTTTCAGTGAACGGCGGCGATGTTGTGGTGTACGACCTTGCGCAGGGCGAGAAAATTCCCACAGAAATTCTCACTGCCCTGACCGATACCAGCGTTATCAAACGGGCATTTAATGCGACATTTGAAAGAGTATGTCTGTCAAAATATCTCGGTTTGACGTCCGGAGAGTATCTCGACTCGACTTCGTGGAGATGTTCAATGATATGGTCAGCGTACATGGGGCTTCCGTTGTCGCTTGCCGGAGCGGGAGCAGTTCTCGGACTGCCGGCACAGAAGCTGAAAGAGGGTAAGGAACTCATCAAGTATTTCTGCGTACCGTGTACTCCTACCAAAGCGAACGGCTTCAGAACGAGAAATCTTCCCGAACACGCGCCGGAAAAATGGGCGCAGTTCAAGGCTTACAACAAGCGCGATGTTGATGTCGAAATGTCGATACAAGACAAGCTGCGCAAGTTCCCCGTACCAGATTTTGTGTGGGAGGAATACTGCCTTGACCAGCAGATAAACGACCGTGGAATTGCTCTTGATATGGCGGGGGGGGGGGAAGGGAGAAACATTCATGAGGGAGACAGCGTT
>OGPH01001409.1_pt1 | contig 18276 bp, 13 predicted proteins | sample 1552891 | NCBI WGS metagenome assembly OGPH01 (sample SAMEA2580272, study PRJEB22360) | human gut metagenome | biome: human gut; feature: human-associated habitat; material: faeces | place: Denmark | collected 2008/2010 | reverse complement strand
CGCCCGGACGGGGAGCATCATACGCTTGCTGACGTGCGCGAGGGCCGGTGCAGCGTGTTCCATCTCGTGGCCGATATGGACACGGAAAATCTGGAGCGGTTGGTCTGCGGCTTCGGCAGAGAGGCAGCATCCGTCCCCGGCGCGCTTGGTGCGTCGGCGGCGATCGAGCGCTACGGCATTCCCGCCGTACAGATTGCGGGCGGCGCGCGGGGGCTGCGCCTGCTGCGTGATATCCCGGATGAGGAAACGGGCGAGATTGTCCGGCGGCAGTGCGCGACGGTCTTCCCCGCGCCCGCACAGCTTGCCTGCTCGTTTGACCAGGAAGTCGTCCGGGCTGTCGGCCGCGCGGTGGGCCTTGAAATGGCAGAACTTGGCGTTCAGCTTTGGCTGGGGCCGGATACAGGCATAATGCGTTCGCCGCAGGAGGCGCGGTTCGCAGAAAAATGAGCAGGCGCACCGGTCGTCGGCGGCCCCATGACGTGGGCGCTGGCCGGCGGCGCGTGGCCCTATGGGACGGCTGTGCTGCACGCACAGAGCCTGCCGGAGGCCGTCTCCGTTTCCCAGTCCGCGCTGCGCGACGTGTATGGTCTTCCGTTTGAGATTGCCGCAGACGGCTGCCGCGCGGCAAAGCTGCCGGACTGCGCCATCTCCGGCCAGCGGCTCACGGAAAACAGTCCGCTTCTGCGCGCATGGCTGCTCGACTGCGGCTACGGCGGCATGCTCTGGGGCGATGAAACGCTCCGTTCCGACCGCATCGGTCTGGAAAAGGCAGCAATCCGGATCCTGAAATGGATGCTGCAGGCAAAAAAGCTGTGAAAAACATGGAAGAAGCTGTGAAAAGTCATTGCAATCAGCAGCGAAAGCTGATATAATCAAAATTACTCCCCCTATAAGGGGGCAATTCTGCCGCCGGGGTCCGGCCTGCCGCAGTCCGGCACGGAATAATATTATGAAAGAGGTAGATTTTCAAATGAAGAAGTATCTTGCACTGCTTCTGGTTCTGGTCATGGTTCTGAGCCTGGCTGCCTGCGCATCCAAGCCCGCAGAGACCACCGACGAACCCGAACAAACCACCCCGGTTCCCGCTCCCGCAGAAGAGACCAAGGACGAAGAGCCCGCTCCCGCTGAGGAGACCAAGGAAGAAGAACCCACCGAAGAGCCGGCTGACAACACCGAGTACGCTGTCGCCATGATCACCGACTACGGCGATATCACCGACCAGTCCTTCAACCAGACCACCTACGAAGCCTGCAAGGCTTTCTGCGAGGACAACGGCGTACAGTTCAGCTACTTCAAGCCCGCCGGCGACAACACTGCTGACCGTGTTGCCATGATCGAAAAGGCTGTTGACGAAGGCTACAACGTCATCGTTATGCCGGGCTATGCATTCGGCGGCGCGATCGTCGAGGCTGCTCCGGAATTCCCCGATGTCAAGTTCATCGCGCTCGACGTTGCCAAGGGCGACCTGCTCGAGGCCGGTGTTGCCAAGGCTGGCGAAAGCTATGACTACAACCCCGACAACTGGGATCTCGAAAAGTATGTTGACATGAGCAATGTCTACTGTGCAATCTATCAGGAAGAGCTCTGCGGCTACATGGCCGGTTACGCTGCTGTCAAGCTGGGCTACAAGAGCCTCGGCTTCCTGGGCGGCATGGCTGTTCCCGCCGTTATCCGCTATGGTTACGGCTTCGTGCAGGGTGCTAACGCTGCCGCCAAGGAGCTGGGCGCCACTGTCGAGATGAAGTACATCTACACCAACACCTTCTCCCCCGATGCCAGCATCACCGCTGCCATGGATACCTGGTACGCTGACGGCACTCAGGTCGTGTTCGCCTGCGGCGGCGGCATCTATGTCTCCATCGCTGAGGCTGCCAAGAAGGCCAATGCCAAGATCGTCGGCGTTGACGTGGACCAGGCTCCCATCATTGACGCTCTGGCCAACGAGGATACCACCATCACCTCCGCTATGAAGGGTCTGGCCTCCTCCACCAAGGCTGCTCTGAAGGGCATCATCGAGGACGGCAAGTGGGACGAGCTGGCTGGCAAGATCGACAATCTGGGTCTGGTCTCCGGCACTGATATGGACGCCAACTATGTCGGTATCCCCACCGGTGACGGCACCGCTTGGTGCGACACCTTCACCACCGACGATTACGCCGCTCTGGTGGCCGCTATGTTCGATGGCACCATCACCGTCAGCAACGACATCACCAAGAAGCCCGCTGACTTCGCCACCGACATCACTCTGACCGATCTGGGCACCCTGAACTAACAGAGCTCCCCGTCGTACAGACGCGATACAGGCAATTAAGCGATAAAAAGTACGTAGCCTAAGGCTGCGTACTTTTTTTGCATGTTTCCCAAAAATACTTTGCTTTACGCCGTCCGTTATAGTATACTATATATGTTAATCTGTGGTTTCCGTCCCCGCACACAGCGAAACGCGGCGGGCCATAAAAACGGAAGGAGGGCGAAACACTTGGAATCACCGTATGCCATTGAAATGCTGAACATCACCAAACGGTTCCCCGGTATTATCGCCAACGACAACATCACCCTGCAATTGAAAAAGGGCGAGATCCACGCCCTGCTGGGCGAAAACGGCGCGGGCAAATCCACGCTGATGAGTGTTCTGTTCGGCCTGTACCAGCCGGAGGAGGGCGTCATCAAAAAGGACGGTCAGGTGGTGTCCATCAAGGATCCCAACGACGCCAACGCCCTGGGCATCGGCATGGTGCACCAGCACTTCAAGCTGGTGGAATGCTTCTCGGTGCTGGACAACATCATCATGGGCGCCGAGCCTACGAAATACGGCTTTCTGCAGAAGAAGGACGCCCGCGAAAAGGTGCTGACTCTCAGTGAAAAGTACGGCCTGCACGTGGATCCCGACGCGCTGATCGAGGATATCACCGTGGGTATGCAGCAGCGCACCGAGATCCTGAAGATGCTCTACCGGGACAACGAGATCCTGATCTTCGATGAACCCACCGCCGTGCTGACCCCGCAGGAGATCGACGAGCTGATGGAGATCATGCGGAATCTGGCAGCCGAGGGCAAGTCCATTCTCTTCATCTCTCATAAGCTCAACGAGATCATGGCCGTGGCTGACCGCTGCACCGTCTTGCGCAAGGGCAAGTACATCGGCACTGTGGAGACGAAAAACACCACCGCCGAGGAGCTGTCCGCCATGATGGTGGGCCGCAATGTCAGCTTCCACGTGGACAAAAAGCCCTGTCAGCCCGGCGACGTGGTGCTGGATGTAGAGCACATGACCGTAGCCAGCAAGATCCACAAGAACAACGCCGTCAAGGACGTGTCCCTGAAGGTGCGCCGGGGCGAGATCGTCTGTCTCGCCGGTATCGACGGCAACGGCCAGACGGAGTTCGTCTACGGTCTGACCGGTCTGGAGCCGCTGGTAAGCGGCAAGATCAGCCTGTGCGGCAAGGATATTACCCATGCCAGCATCCGTCACCGCAACACCATGGGCATGTCCCACATTCCGGAGGATCGCCATAAGCACGGTCTGGTACTGGACTACACGTTGGAGGACAATCTGGTGCTCCAGCGGTATTTCGAGCCGGAATTCACCAGTAAGGCGGGCTTCCTGCGCCGGGACAACATCCGCAAGTACGCCGAGCGGCTCATCGAGCAATACGACGTCCGCAGCGGCCAGGGCCCCATCACCGTCGCCCGCAGCATGTCTGGCGGCAACCAGCAGAAGGCCATCGTGGCCCGTGAGATCGACAAGGATCCGGAGCTGCTGGTGGCCGTCCAGCCCACCCGCGGTCTGGACGTAGGCGCTATCGAGTACATTCACAAGCAGCTGGTGGCCCAGCGTGACGCGGGCAAGGCTGTGCTGCTGGTATCTCTGGAGCTGGATGAGGTCATGGACGTGCCCGACCGCATCCTCGTCATGTACGAGGGTGAGATCGTGGGCGAGCTTGACCCGAAAAAGACCACTCAGGAGGAGCTGGGCCTTTACATGGCAGGCGCCAAGAGAGATGAGGTGAAGGCATGAAAAAGAGTCTCCTGAAAAATAACGGCGTGCAGTCGCTGATCGCGTCGCTGTTGTGCATCGTGCTGGGTATGCTGATCGGCTATATCGTGCTGCTGTTCATCAACCCCACCGGTGCGGGCGAAGCCATCATCACTGTCATGAAAAACTTCCTCAACTATAACCGTGCCGATACCCAATTGAAATATCTGGGCAACACGCTGGTCAAGACCGCACCGCTGCTGATGTGCGCCCTGTCCATTCTGTTTGCCTACAAGGTGGGCCTGTTCAACATTGGCGCCTCCGGTCAGTACACCGCCGGTGCCTGCGCCGCTCTGTACGCAGCGCTGCAATGGCACTGGAGCTGGCTGCCCTGTATGCTGCTGGCCATCGCCGCCGGCTGCGTCATGGGCGCCATTGTGGGTCTGCTGAAGGCCTACTGCAACGTCAATGAGGTCATCAGCGGCATCATGCTGAACTGGATCATGCTGTATACCGCCAATATGATCCTGGCTAACGTCAAGGAACCTACCAGTCCCTACACGATCCAGATGCGCAGCTTCGGCTCCGCCGCTGTGCTGCCCACACTGGGCTTGGACAAGCTGTTCAACGACAATACTTACGTGACGTTGGCCATCCCTCTGGCTATTATTCTGGCCATTGTGGTGGACGTGGTACTGAACAAGACCCGCTTCGGCTACGAGCTGCGGGCCACCGGCAACAACAAGTTTGCCGCCAAGTACTGCGGCATGGCGGAAAAGCGCAACATCATCCTGACGCTGGTGATCGCCGGCGCACTGTCCGGCCTGGGCGCCTCTCTGCTGTACCAGAGCGGCTATGAGCAGTGGCAGGTAACGGCTTCCTCTGTGCCCGCTATGGGCTTCAACGGCATCGCCGCCACGTTCCTGGGCGGTCTGAACCCCATCGGCACCATCTTCGCCTCTTTCTTCATCCAGCATATCACCTCCGGCGGCGCGTATGTGGACAAGACCATTTACTGCTCTCAGATCTCTGATCTGATCTCCGCCATTATCATCTACCTGTGCGGCTTCGTGCTGTTCATGAAATACGCCATGAACACCGCCATTGCCAAGCGTGAAGAAAAGGCCGCTCTGGCGGCCAGGGCAGCAGAGGAAGTCTCTGCCAAACAGGAAGGAGGCGATCAGTAATGGTACTGCTGCTGCAATATACGCTGATCTTCGCTTCCGTGCTGATGCTAGTAGCACTGGGCGGCTGCTTCTCCGAGCATTCCGGCGTCATCAATCTGGGCCTTGAGGGCATCATGGTCATCGGCGCCCTAGGCGGTGCGTTGGCTATGCGGTACATGTCCAGTCTGCCCCCGTTCCTGATGGTGGTCGTGGTACTCTTGTGCGCCATTGCCGCCGGTGTCATCTACTCCAGTCTGCTGGCGGTAGCCTGCATCAACTTTAAGGCGGATCAGACCATTGTCGGCACGGCCCTGAACCTGCTGGGTACGGCAGGCGCTACCGTTATTGTTAAGGCCATCAACACCGCCGCCAACCCTGACGACGTGTCCTCCGCCATCCAGTATGTGGAGCAGAAAAAAGCCTTTATTGCCCGCTGGGGTGATTTTGAGTTTAACTGGTTCATGGTCATTGCCGTGGTGATCCTTGTGGCGGCCTATGTGCTGCTGTACAAGACCCGCTTCGGCCTGCGGCTGATGGCCTGTGGTGAGCATCCTCAGGCAGCGGACTCCGTGGGCATCAACGTGTATAAGATGCGCTGGGCCGGCGTGCTGATCTCCGGTATGCTGGGCGGTCTGGGCGGCATCTGCTACATTCTGGCCGGCGTCAGCGAGTGGCGTTTTGAAACCGGCGTGTCCGGCTTCGGCTTCCTTGCGCTGGCGGTCATGATCTTTGGTCAGTGGAAGCCCTTCAACATCTTTGGCGCAGCAATGTTCTTTGCTGTGTTCAAGAGTCTGGCAAACATTGCAGACTCCACCTTCCTGGCACAGTTGCACTGGTCCAGCAACATCTACAACATGATGCCGTTCGTGGCGTCCATGATCATTCTGGCGTTTACCTCCAAGAACAGCATGGCACCCAAGGCAGAGGGCATCCCCTACGACAAGGGGTCCCGCTAAAACGACGATTTGTGTTCCCAAAACAAGGGCGCAGCTGCTTTTTCGGGCGGCTGCGCCCTTTTTGGCTTAAAATTGGGCAAAGTTTACAGAATGATACTTGCTTTTGTTTGGAATTTTGCTATACTATATCTTACAATGTCGTACTATTGAAAAAACGAGGAGCGTGATACGATGCGCGTTTATGATCTGATCGCAAAAAAGCGTGACGGCGGTACGCACAGCCGTGAAGAGCTGGAGCAGATCGTCAATGGCTATGTCAGCGGAGAAGTGACTGATTACCAGATGGCTGCATGGATGATGGCTGTCTATCTGCGCGGCATGACCGATGAAGAGACCGCAGAGCTGACCGATGTGATGGCTCACAGCGGTGTGATGGTGGATCTTTCGCCCATTCCGGGCATCAAGGTGGACAAGCACTCCACTGGCGGCGTGGGCGACAAGACCACGCTGGTCATTGCACCCATCGTCGCAGCCTGCGGCGTGAAGATCGCCAAGATGAGCGGCCGGGGCCTTGGCCATACCGGAGGCACCATCGATAAGATGGAGAGCGTGCCCGGCACCAGAACCGCCCTCTCACAGGAGGAGTTCTTTGCGCAGGTGAACAGGATCGGCCTGTCGGTCATTGGCCAGAGCGAGGGCATTGCCATTGCCGACAAAAAGATGTACGCCCTGCGGGATGTGACCGCAACCGTCAGCTGCATCCCACTCATCGCATCCAGCATCATGTCCAAGAAACTGGCTTCCGGCTCGGATGCCATCCTGCTGGATGTGACCACCGGCACCGGAGCTTTTATGAAAACGGTAGACCAGAGCATTGAGCTGGCTAAGCTGATGGTATCCATTGGCACCCATCACGGCCGCCGGGTGGCTGCCATGATCACCGATATGGACACCCCGCTGGGCCATAACATTGGCAACAGTCTGGAAGTCATGGAAAGCATGGATGTGCTCAAGGGCCATGGCCCCGCCGACCTGACCGAGGTCTGCCTGCAGCTGGCGGCGAACATGCTGGTGCTGGCCGATAAGGGCACTCCTGCCGAGTGCCGCGCCATGGCCGAGACGGCGATCGCCGATGGCTCTGCCTTTGCTAAGTGCAAGGAGATGTTTGCGGCGCAGGGCGGCGATACCCGCGTGCTGGACGATTACAGCCTGTTTGAGCAGCCCGCGGCAAGCTTTGAGCTGCTGGCAGAGCAGGACGGTTACATTGTGGCGAACGACGCCGAGAAGATCGGCTCTGCCAGCGTACTGCTGGGTGCGGGCCGACAGAAAAAGGGCGACCCGCTGGATTTTGCCGCCGGCATCACCCTGCATAAAAAGCGCGGCGACTACGTAAAGAAGGGCGAGAGTCTGGCTACCTTCTACGGCGCAGCCGATAAGTTTGAAGCTGCCGCCGCCGAGTACCGCAGCGGCCTTGGATACGGCCCTGAGAAGCCGGAGGAAGCCCCGCTGGTGTATGCCCTTGTAACGAAGGACGGCGTGGCGCGCTATTAAATGAAATAAAAGCTTCCGGGACGGTATCTCCCGGGGCTTTTTTGCGTCATTTGGCAGGTTTTTGTTGCATAATGTGGAAAACAGTGGAACTTTGGCAGGAGATATGGTATACTATGATGGATTTGTGCTGTCCCGGCAGAAGGGACGCGGAAAGAGAAAGGACTTGTTATGAAGATCATTCTGGTGGGCGGCGGCAAGGTTGGTACTGCGCTGGCGCGGCAGCTCAGTGAGGAAGACCATAATGTGACCATTGTGGATACCAACAAAGCGCGTGTAGAGCACCTGACTGAAAGCTACGATGTGCTGGGCATCGTGGGCAACGGTTCCTCGATCACCACGCTGGCAGAGGCCGGCATTGAAGACGCGGATGTGTTCATTGCCGTGACTGGTTCGGATGAGCTGAACCTGCTGTGCTGCATGTTTGCCAAAAAGGCGGGCCACTGCCATGCAATTGCCCGTGTGCGCAACCCGTCCTACAGTCATGAGCTGGACTTTATCAAAAAGCAGATCGGCATTTCGGCCATCATCAATCCGGAAATGGCTGCAGCAAAGGAGATCTCCCATCTGCTGCGCTTCCCGGGTGCAAGCAAGATCGACACCTTTGCAGACGGCCGTGTGCGGCTGATCAAGTTTGCACTCACTGCAGAGCAGGGGCTGGATGGCGTGGCCATCCGCGAGATCCCCACCCGCCTGAAGAGCGACATTCTGGTGTGTGCAGTGGAGCGCAGCGGCGGCGTGATCATCCCGAACGGTAACTTTGTACTGCAGAACGGCGATCAGGTCACCTTCCTTGCAACACAGGATAAGGCCCACGAGTTCTTCCAGCGCATCCACCTGCCGGTGCGCCCGGTGCGCAATGCCTTCATCGTGGGCGGCGGTGCCATCGCCTTCTATCTGAGCCAGGAGCTGCTGGAAAACCACGTGCGTGTGCGCATCGTGGAGCGCGACCCTGCCCGCTGCATGGAGCTGGCCGAGCAGCTGCCCGGCGCACAGATCCTGAACGAGGACGGCTCCAACCGCGAATTCCTACTCTCGGAGGGCATGGAGTCCACCGAGGCTTTTGTGGCCCTGACCAACATTGACGAGGAGAATGTGCTGCTGACCCTGTTTGCCAAAAAGCACTCCAAGGGCAAGCTGGTCACCAAAGTCAACCGTCTGGAATTTGATGATATTCTGGCCGGTCTGGATCTGGGCAGCGTGGTCTACCCCAAGTACATGACCTGCGATTACATCGTGCAGTATGTGCGTGCACTGCAGAACGAAGCGGGCAGCAACATCAAGACACTGTACCGCATTCTGGACGACCGCGTGGAAGCGCTGGAATTTACCGTCCACGAGAAGAGCGCTGCCACCGGTGTCCCCCTGAGCCAGCTGCACCTGAAAAAGAATCTGCTGCTGTGCTGCATCACCCGCGGCCATCAGATCCTGATCCCGCGCGGCGGCGACCAGATCCAGGTGGGCGACAACGTGATCGTGGTCACGCTGGAGCATGGTCTGCATGACCTGCGCGATATTCTGGACAAGGGCGCAGAGGGTTGACGGAGGCAGACTATGAATTATGCGATCGTTTTCCGTCTGCTGGGCTATGTCATGCTGATCGAGGGTGCGCTGCTGCTGCTGCCCGCAGCGGCCAGCTGGATCTACGGCGAATGGTTCGTGCTGGGCGTGTTTCTGATCACGGCGGCAGTCAGCGCCGCCATCGGCTACGCCCTGCGCGGCATCAAGCCCCAAAGCAAGGTATTCTATATGCGGGAGGGCTTTGCTGCTACCTCGCTGAGCTGGATCGTCATTTCCATTGTGGGTGCCGTTCCGTTTGTGGTGACGGGCTGCATCCCGAACCCGGTGGATGCCCTGTTTGAGACGGTGTCCGGCTTTACCACCACTGGTGCCAGCATCCTGCCCGGGGTAGAGGATCTGCCCAAGGGCATCCTGTTCTGGCGCAGCTTCACCCACTGGATCGGCGGCATGGGCGTTCTGGTGTTCCTGCTCTCGCTGCTGCCCCTGACCGGTGGCTCCCACGTCAACCTGATGAAGGCAGAAAGCCCCGGCCCTCAGGTGGATAAGCTGGTGCCCAAGGTGCAGTCTACCGCAAAGATCCTGTACGGCATCTACTTTGCACTCACCGTGCTGGAGGTGGTATTCCTGCTGCTGGGCGGCATGCCGCTGTTTGAGTCCATGCTCACGGCCTTCGGTACGGCGGGCACCGGCGGCTTCGGCTTCAAGAACGACAGCTTTACCAGCTTTTCTCCCTACATCCAGTGGGTCGTGACCATCTTCATGATCCTGTTTGGTGTCAACTTCAATGCCTACTTCCTGCTGCTGCTGCGCAAATTCAACCGCGCCATCAGCGAGGAAGTGCGCGGCTACTTCGCCATTATTCTGGTGGCAATTGGCATTATCACGGCCAATATCTACAGCCTTTATAACAGCTTTGGCGAAGCGGTGCGTCAGGCAGCCTTTCAGGTGGGCTCCATCATCACGACCACTGGCTTTTCCAGCTGCGATTTTGACCTGTGGCCCACTCTCTCCAAAGAAATTCTGGTGGTGCTCATGTTCATTGGTGCCTGCGCAGGCAGCACCGGCGGCGGCATCAAGGTGAGCCGCCTCCTCATTCTGGGCAAGACCCTTGGCAAGGAGCTCAAGCAGGCGCTGCACCCACAGGTGGTGGCCCCCGTCCGCATGGACGGCAAGCTGCTCAACCACGAGACCATTCGCACCACCAATGTGTTTATGGGCGCGTATTTCTTCATCTTCGTGGTATCCTTCCTGCTCATCAGTCTGGATGGCTTTGATATGGTGACGAACTTCACAGCCATTGCAGCTACTTTGAACAACATCGGCCCGGGCCTTGCGCAGGTAGGCCCCATGATGAACTTTGGCAGCTTTACGAACCCCGCAAAGCTGGTGATGATCTTCGACATGCTGGCCGGCCGTCTGGAGATCTTCCCGATGCTGGTGCTGTTCGTGCCGGATACATGGCGCAGATTCTAAAAAGCAATTATAAAAAGCCATCTGTGATCTCCTGCTCGTATTGAGCATTTGGAGAGATACAGATGGCTTTTTTGCGCGTAACGGTAAGCTGCACAAACCCTTCTCTTTTCGGGGAAGGCGGATCTGCGAAGCAAAGACGAAGAAGCTTTTATACTTCCACTTTTTCCTGTGCCCGGTACTGCAGGGCTTCCAGCACACAGTCCTCATCCAGCAGCTGTTTGCCTGCCAGATCGGCCACCGTGCGGGCCACCCGAAGGATGCGGTCATGAGCGCGGGCGGAAAGGCCCAAAGCGTCGTAGGAGGCACGCAGCAGCCGCTCGGAGGCGGGGGGCATGCGGCAGACGCGGCGCACCCGCCCGGCGGTGAGCTGGGCGTTGCAGAGTACACCCTCAAAACCCGGGGCGGCATAGCGCTTTGCCTGAATGGCCCGGGCGGCAAGCACCTGTTTGCGCAGATCGGCGCTGCTCTCGGAAGGGACGACGGCGTGCAGCTCGTCAAAGGCGATGGGGTCCATCTCCACGCACAGGTCGATGCGGTCCAGCAGCGGGCCGGACACACGGCTGCGGTACTGCCGCACAGCACTGGGCGAACAGGTGCACTGCCGGGTGGGGTGGCCGTAGTAGCCGCATTTGCAGGGGTTCATGGCGGCTACCAGCTGGAAGCGGCTGGGATAGGTGGCACTGCCTGCCGCTCGGCTCACGGTGATCTGGCCGTCCTCCAGCGGCTGGCGCAGCACTTCCAGACTCTCGCGGGAGAACTCCGGCAATTCGTCTAAAAACAGCACACCGCAGTTGGCAAGGCTGCACTCGCCGGGCCGGAACTGTGCGCCGCCGCCAGCCAGAGCTGCGGCACTGGCCGAGTGGTGCGGGCTGCGGAAAGGCCGTGCAGAGATCAGGCCCCGACCCTGCGGCAGCTGCCCTGCAATAGAATAAATTTTAGTGGTCTCCACGGCTTCCTCGCGGGTGAGCGGCGGCAGGATGCCGGGCAGACGCTTTGCCAGCATGGATTTGCCGGTGCCGGGTGCGCCAATGAGCAATACATTGTGTCCGCCTGCGGCAGCAATGACCATAGCCCGCCGCGCCAGCGACTGGCCCATCACGTCCGCAAAATCCGGCACCTGTGCCCATGCGTCTGCAGGGTCAAAGGGAACAACAGCCGCCGGGGCAAGCGGGGAGATGCCGCGCAGGGCATCTACAACTTCGCGTGCCGTGTGGGCGGGGTAGACGGCCATGCTGTCGGCACAGGCCTCGGCTGCTTCGGCGGCATTCTCGGCAGGTACATACAGGGCGTGGATGCCATTTTCTGCTGCAGCCAGCGCCATGGGCAGCACGCCGGAAACCGGCCGCAAGGTGCCGTCCAGTGCCAGTTCGCCCAGAAATGCCGCGTCGGCAGGCACATCCTCCAGCTGGCCGCTGGCAGTGAGCACTGCCAGCAGAAGCGGCAGGTCGTACACCGGGCCGGTCTTGCGCACATCCGCCGGGGCAAGATTGATGGTAATGCGCCGGTCCGGGAACTTGAAGCCCAGATTTTTGATGGCGGCGCGCACACGGTCGGCGCTTTCACGCACAGCGGAATCCGGCAGGCCCACGATGGAAAAGGCAGGCAGACCGCCGGAAATGTCGGCCTCCACTGCCACGGCAAAGCCGCTCAGGCCGTTCAGACCAAAGCTTCTGGTAACAGAATACATGTTGTTCTCCCTTATCCCAGCGGATGATATGACGGAAAAGAATTGGCAAAAGTGGAAAATATTGGATGATTATGTCATACTTCGACACAAAAATACTTCTGAATTCATTATAGTAAAGGGCAGGAAAGATGTCAATGCGATAGAGAGGAGAGAGTTTTCCATGATGAGCAAAGAATACTGCCGCTATATCCGTACATATTCAGAACTGGAAGGGCTGCAGCATGCCCACACCCTTGTATATTGCGGTGCCGCCGCTGCGCAGGGCGTTGTAATGGAGCTGCGGCAGGAGCAGGATGGCCGGGTGCGCCGCAGCGCGGTGCTGCTGCAGGACAGTTTTGCCCGGGCAATGCAGCTGCAGCGCTACCTGTGTGAAAACAGCGTCGGTTTGGAGCAGTGGCTGGACGTTCTGGACGATGCAGGCCAGAGTTATGAACTGCTGGAAAATGCAGGCGAGGCCGGGATGGTTCCCGACTTTACCGGGAAAAACTTGGAATTTTGTGCCATATGCCGGTTTTGAACTGCAAATCTTGTTGCAGATTACGCAATTGACACATGAACGCGGAGAGTTTATATTATAAGTAGGTTTAACCAAACCTGTTCTTTTTTGCGGAAAAATTTACAAAAGGTAAGGTGTGCAAGATGTATTTGGATGAATATAAGCGCTGGATGGCTGCAGAGCTGGAAGACGCTGATCTGAAGCCGGAGCTGGCCAAGATCGAGGGAAATGATGATGAGATCAAGGACCGCTTTGCTGTGGCTTTGAAGTTTGGCACCGCTGGTCTGCGCGGCGTTCTGGGCGCTGGCACCAACCGTATGAATATCTATGTTGTGCGTCAGGCCACGCAGGGTCTGGCAAACTGGGTCAAGACTCAGGGCGGCAGCCAGACTGTGGCCATCAGCTACGACAGCCGCCTGAAGAGCGATATCTTTGCCAAGACCGCCGCAGGCGTTCTGGCGGCAAACGGTATCAAGGTGCGCATTTACGATGCTCTGATGCCTGTGCCTGCACTGAGCTTTGCTACCCGTTACTACCAGTGCAATGCTGGTATCATGGTCACGGCTTCTCACAACCCGGCCAAGTACAACGGCTACAAGGCCTACGGCCCGGATGGCTGCCAGATGACCGATGATGCTGCTGCCATCGTGTACGATGAGATCCAGAAGACGGATGTGCTGACCGGTGCAAAGTACATCTCCTTTGCCGAGGGCGTGGAGCAGGGCCTGATCCGCTTTGTGGGCGACGACTGCAAGAAGGCACTGTATGATGCCATCGAGGCCCGTCAGGTGCGCCCGGGCCTGTGCAAGACTGCCGGCCTGAAGCTGGTGTACAGCCCGCTGAATGGTTCCGGTCTGGTGCCTGTCACTCATGTGCTGAACGATATGGGCATCACCGATATTACCATCGTGCCCGAGCAGGAGTACCCCAACGGCTACTTTACCACCTGCTCCTACCCGAACCCCGAAATTTTCGAGGCTCTGAAGCTGGGTCTGGAGCTGGCAACCAAGACTGGTGCCGATCTGATGCTGGCCACCGACCCCGATGCCGACCGCGTGGGCATTGCCATGAAGTGCCCGGATGGCAGCTATGAGCTGGTATCCGGCAACGAGATGGGCGCTCTGCTGCTGGATTACATCTGCGCAGGCCGCATCGAGAAGGGCACCATGCCCAAAAACCCGGTGGCCGTCAAGTCCATCGTATCCACTCCTCTGGCCGATGCCATTGCCGCACACTACGGCGTGGAAATGCGCAGCGTGCTGACCGGCTTCAAGTGGATCGGCGACCAGATCGCAAATCTGGAAGCTGCCGGTGAGGTGGACCGCTTCATCTTTGGCTTCGAGGAGAGCTACGGCTATCTGGCCGGCCCCTATGTACGCGATAAGGATGCCGTCATCGGTTCCATGCTGATCTGCGAAATGGCCGCTTACTACCGCAGCATCGGTTCCTCCATCAAGCAGCGTCTGGAAGAGATCTATAAACAGTATGGCCGCTACCTGAACAAGGTGGACAGCTTCGAGTTCCCTGGCCTGACCGGCATGGAGAAGATGGCTTCCATCATGCAGAAGCTGCGTGATAACCCGCCCGCCGAGCTGGCTGGCCACAAGGTGGTCAAGGTGACCGACTACAAGAAGCCCGAGGAGACCGGCCTGCCCGCTGCAAACGTGCTGATCTACGCACTGGAAAACGGCGCTACCGTTGTGGTGCGTCCCTCCGGCACGGAGCCGAAGATCAAGACCTATTTCACCACTCTGGGCAAGGATCTGGCTGAAGCACAGGCACAGAAGGATGCTCTGGCTGCTGCCATCGAGCCGATCCTGAAGTAAACTCCATCAAGAACAAGTTTGTGCCCCTCTGCTGTGTGCAGAGGGGCATTTTTGCTGTAGAATATTGGTTGCAGTTTGGGAAGTTATACGCTATAATAAAATATGGCTTACTATAGGAATCGGGCAGGTGAAGAAATTGGAAAAGAGAGTATCCGCAGTACTGGTGGCGGCGGGGTCTTCCACACGCATGGGCTTTGACAAGCTCAGCTTTGATCTGGGCGGCGAGACCGTGCTGCACCGCAGCATCCGCGCGTTTGAACAGGATCCGCTTGTCACGGAGATCGTGCTGGTGGCCGGTAAGAACCGCGCCTTTGTGGAGCAGCAGGCAGCAGACTGCACAAAGCCTGTGCAGATCGTAACGGGCGGCACCACCCGCGCTGAGAGCGCAAAAAACGGCGTGCTGGCGGCAGCAGGGGAGCTTGTGGCAGTGCACGACGCGGCAAGACCCTTCGTCAGTCAGGCCGTCATCACAGCAGCGTTGGAAGCAGCGGCCCGGTGCGGCGCAGCTGCACCTGCCGTACCGGTAAAGGATACCATCAAGGCTGCAGCGCGCGGCAACGGAAAGACCGTGCCGGATGCCTGCCTTGTGTACACAACGCCCGACCGCAGCACCCTGTATGCGGTGCAGACCCCTCAGTGCTTTGACCGCGCAGAGTACCTTGCTGCGCTGGAAGAGCTGGATGCCGAAAAAGCCCGCCTTGTCACCGACGACTGCAGCCTGTTCGAGCTGACCGGCCGCGCCGTGCAGCTGACGCAGGGCGATTACGCCAATTATAAGATCACGACCCGCGAGGACTTGCCCCGCCCGGAACAGAAAGAGGAACACAAAATGCGCATTGGACATGGTTATGACGTGCACCGTCTGGTGGAAGGCCGCAAGCTGATCCTGGGCGGCGTGGAAGTGCCTTTTGAAAAAGGGCTGCTGGGCCACTCGGATGCAGATGTGCTGGCCCATGCGGTGATGGATGCTGTGCTGGGTGCCGCTGCGCTGGGGGATATCGGCCAGCATTTCCCGGACAATGACCCGGCCTACTCTGGTGCCGACAGCCTGAAGCTGGCCCGCCGTGTGGCCGAAATTTTAAAGGAGCACGGCTTCCGCATTGAAAATATCGACGCGACGCTGTTGTGTCAGCGGCCCAAGCTTGCGCCGTACATTCCGGCCATGCGCCAGAATCTGGCCGATGCCTTCGGCCTGCCGGTGGATGCCGTGAGCGTAAAGGCCACCACCGAGGAACATCTGGGCTTTACCGGTGAGGGGCTGGGCATTGCCGCCCACGCTGTTGCCCTGATCGAAACACTGTAAACGGGAGCGTGTACCAATGACTCTGAACGCGATCATTGCAAATTTCCAGACCTTCAAACTGGTCGATTTGCTGGATATCATCATCATTTCCTTCCTGATTTACCAGCTGCTGGGCATTGTCAACCGCACCCGCGCCGGCCAGCTGTTCAAGGGTGCGCTGCTGGTGATGGCCGTCTATCTGGTGGCAGAAACGCTGAACATGCGTACCGTCACATGGCTGCTGAACTCACTGCTGCAGGTGGGCCTGCTGACGCTGGTGGTGCTGTTCCAGCCGGAGATCCGCCGTGCGCTGGAGCGCATGGGCCAGACCGACCAGTGGGCCGCCAAGCTGTTCAATGTCAAAGGCCGCTACAACGATCCCAGCCTGAAAGGTGCATGGCGCAGTGCCATCATTGCCATCTGCGATGCGGCAGAGCGCTTTTCTGAGACCAAGACCGGTGCACTGATCGTGCTGGAACGCCACACGAACCTTTCGGAGATCGTGCGCACCGGCACGCCGGTGAACAGTGCGGTCAATCTGGAAGTGCTGGGCACCATTTTCTACGAGGGCACGCCCCTACACGATGGTGCTGCCATCATTGAGAATGGCCGCATCAAAGCCGCGGGCTGTGTGCTGCCGCTTTCCAACAATCTGGATCTTGGCAAGGATATGGGCACCCGTCACCGCGCCTGCCTTGGCATTGCCGAAAATTCCGACGCCATCGCCATCGTGGTCAGCGAGGAGACCGGCATCATCTCCATGGCAAAGAACGGCGTGCTAATCCGCCATTTTGACCGCCAGACCCTGTATACTCGTCTGGTGGATGAGATGATCCCCAAGGAGACCACCACCGAAAAGACGACGGTCAGCGGCTGGCGCGGTCAGCTGGACCGTCTGTGGAAATGGGTCAGCCAGAAGGAGGACGATGCGCAATGAACAACGAACCCAACAAGAAAAATGGCGCAAAGCCTGCGGTCGCCCATAAGAAAAACATTCTGGACGACCGCCGCATCCGGCTGGCACTTTCGGTGCTGGGTGCCATCGTTGCATGGATGGTGGTCACGATCATCGTCCAGCCCGGCACCAGCAACACCATCTACAATGTGCCGGTGGATTATACCTACGATTCCGCTGCTTACACCTCCCGGGGCCTGAGCATCGTCAGCGCTGAGGATAAGACCGTGAACCTGAAGATCTCCGGCGACGGCTACACCATCGGCGGGCTGACGGCTTCCGACTTTGTGGTCTACCCGGATTTTTCCAGCGTACGCGACAGCGGCGAAAAGACCCTGCGCCTGCTGGTACGCGGTGCCAACGGCCTGCTGAACGGTGTGACCGTGACCATGGAAGGCAATGACAACACGGTGGATGTGGTGTTTGACGTGGTGGAGGAAAAGACCCTGCCCGTTACCATTACCACCAACTACCTGACCATCGCGGACGGTTATATCCTTTATAGTACGGATGTTTCCAAGGAGAATATCACCCTTTCCGGCCCCAGCAGTGAGCTGGATAAAGTTGCTACCTGCACAGCAGAGGTGACCTACAGCGGCGAACTGACCGAGTCCATCACGCTGAACACGCCGCTGCGCTTCTATACCTCCGGCGGCAAGGAAGTCAAGTTTGAGTACACGGAGCTGGAAGAGAACAGCGTGGATGTGACCTTGCAGGTGTACAAGATGGCAACGCTGCCGGTGGACGTGAATTTCATCAATGCACCGCGTGATTTTGATGATTCGATGCTGGTATATGCACTCAGCCGCAAGCAGCTCAAGGTGGCAGGTCCGGCAGCTAAGATCGATATGCTGTCCACGCTGCCCATCGGCAATATCGACCTTTCCACCTTTACACTGAACAAGAGCTATGAGCTGCCCATCGACCTGCCCGCAGACATCTATCTGCTGGATAACATTTCCACCATAACGGTCAGCTTTGACTGCTCCAATCTGGGAACCAAGACCATGAACCTGCCCAATACCTGCGTGCAGGTGGTCAACCTGCCCTCTACCTACCAGCTGACGGTGCAGACCGAACGCCTGATGAATGTAACGCTCTGCGGCCCCAAGGGCGCGATCGAAACGCTGACCCCGGAGCAGGTGGTCATTGAGATCGATGCCGAGGATTTCTCGGTGGCGACCGGCGAGCAGAACATTGCCTGCCGCCTGTATGTGCCCTCCAACGGCAAGATTTTTGCACTGGGCAGCTATGTGCTGCAGTGCCGCATCGAAAGCAACTGAAACAAAAAGGAACACACGATAACATGATTCTGGTTCGCAACATCCGTCTGCCGCTCTCTGCCGGAGAGCCGCAGGCATTTGAAAAAGCCCTGCACGCTGCCCGCATCCCGCGCGGAAAGGTGCAGCATCTGGGCGTGGCAAAGCTCTCGGTGGATGCCCGCCACGGC
>OGPH01001405.1_pt1 | contig 18300 bp, 35 predicted proteins | sample 1552891 | NCBI WGS metagenome assembly OGPH01 (sample SAMEA2580272, study PRJEB22360) | human gut metagenome | biome: human gut; feature: human-associated habitat; material: faeces | place: Denmark | collected 2008/2010 | reverse complement strand
AAGATATTTATATAATATGATATAATTACACTAATTATATAAATATGATGTATTACTCTATATTATCGTTATTAATACATGCATATCATATACTTAATATAATATAAGTAATACTATTATGATATGTATATAGATGCTATATGATAAACAAATACGTTAATAATACCAATAAATATAATATTTCACTTTAGCAGCCGATACCTGACCGACATTATCGCAGATCACAACGTCCGCCGTCTATCCCTTGGCCGATCACAGTCCCCATACAACTCCCGTATAAGCAAAATAAAAGCCCGTTACGTACAATCTAATAAAAGGTACCATAACGGGCGCATAATCGATTTAAAACGAGCATATAGTAGGATAGCATACAAGATGCGACAATCTCCGCCGTGAGATCGTAACAAATAAGCCCGTACTTATTATATGCGGTTATCCTCTTCCGGCTCTGGGTATGCAATCTCTTTGGTGTCCAGATCTGCCTTAACGAGTGATTTAAGATAGGCGTTAGCAGATTGCCCAGTCTGTGCAAGGTAGGCTTGTAACCGCAATCCCTCGATCTTATCCGGTGCGTTATATTTGAGAGCAAAGCTAACTGTCTTTGCCCGATATTTTTGCACAGCTTTACGGTTTATCTCTTTTTTGCGGTCATTATCCATAGATCACACCTACCTTCTTAATAGTATATCATCATACCATTTTTGTATGATGATTGCAACTTATCTATTCATTGTGCAAAACAAACAAAATGAGTAAACTCATTTCGAAAGTCCATTGTAAAACATTTACAAAAATGAGTAAACTCACTAAAAACGCTTGAAAAATGAGTAAACTCATGCTAAGATTTAATCAAGCTAAACGACAGGCACACAACAAAGACACTAAAGCAAGTCAGATAGCAAAGCACATTTATAAGGTAGGTGATAGCAGTTAAAGCAACAATCACGGTGGGTCGTGAGGAGCCTAACAAGCTACCGGACATTGAAAACCTAATAGTTATGATGTTCACTCTGGAAAACATCCGATTACATATCCGACCTAAAATAAATGTGATAGGGTTTACAAATGTAGGTTTTTTGATAGAGGGTTTTACTTAACAAATCACTTTCCGCTACCTCAAAAAAGCGGACTACAAATACACAAGATTTATTTCACTTCCAATTTTCGCAGAGAGGAGGTGAAAACAATGTACTACATAACTTATAATAGTGAGACAGTCGTATATGATCGACACGGCGAAAAATTAGTTGCTTGCCCAACTGATTCCGAAGCCTACGAATATATACAAGACCATCTCACAGATCATTAAAAAGTATACCAAAACTTTTGGGGCGTGTCAATTCTGGCACGCCTTAAATAATAGTATCAATCAGCGAAAATATCTGATATAATAGCATCAAGGGGCGTGATTGATTTTATGATGACAACGAGCGAAAAAATGAATTTAATATTACAGCGTTCCGGCAAGACGAAAAAGTGGCTTGCTGAACAATGGGGAATTTCCCAACCTTCCATATCTCAAAAATTTAAAGAGGATAATTGGAAAGAATCCGATCTAAAAAAATTCTGTGAAATTATGAATCTTACTTATGTAATTAACTTTACGGATCGGAACGGTGAAACACTGTAATTAAAAGGCTATTACAAAAATAATTAAGTAATAGCCTAAATTTACGCTTGACAAATTAGGCTATAGCTTATATAATTAGCTTACAATCAATCACGAACCTTGACAACTAAACATTCCCCAGCACGAAACCCAATTGGACGGGAGACGATGCAAAGCGTGAAAAGCGTTTGTGGGTAGGGGTAATAGAAAGATGATGGAGCAGACATCCGAAAAAGGTCGGGCTGTATCGCCATAGTACACAAAGGAGCAGACATCCGGGGAAAAGGTCGGGTAAGCGCCACCATATGGCGCACACGGCAGAAATCAAGTCACGCCCGAATCCCTACGGCTCAGAAAACAGAATGAGGGCCGATAAATTCAGAAACCGCTTGAAATTATGCGACCGCTTGCAATCGGTAGACGGCTAACCAGTCCGGCGGAAGTTCACGACTTCGGCAAGCGACTTTTGAAACATGAGGAAAGAAAAAAGGAGGGAAACAAAATGAAATTAACAAAGAGATTGAATGACTTTATTAAAGAAGTCGCAACTGTGGCGACATCAGAAGAAAACTCTGATGTCACCTATGAAGAGTGTGTAGCCGAATACACAGATCAAATTGAAAACGATGATTACTTTAGCGTAGTTTGTTACGCAGAGTACAAAGACATCGTTATCCCTAGAGTATTACGAGGGGTTTTAAAATAGAACAGTAGAAAGCGGGGAATAAGAAATGACAAAGAGAGAATACAAACACATCGTGCAAGAAGCTCTGAAAAGTGAATATGGTTTTGCGCCAAAAGAATCTGAGATCCAGTTGATGGAAACTAATGACATCGGTACCTATATTGCTTTTCTGGTAAACGGTAGATATTACAGATTTGATTCTTATCGATCACACATAGGGGGAATGATTACTGTCTGGGTAGGATCTGGGACGATCGAAAAATTGCCAGAATATGACGAAAAATATTAGAGAAAGTAATCACAACCCGCCCCGGAGGTTACGAGGGCAAGGGAGTGAGAATGATGATTAATGAAGAAAACAAAGTCCTTCGATTAAAAGAACAGCACAACAATGTTTTTGATACAGACGAAATTTTATGGTTATTAAAGGGATGTGAGAATATATCCGCAAAGGAATTTGTATGTAAGAAAATATTGTGCATTAATTCGGAAAATATAATGGATGTATTTGAATATATGAATTAAAGAATCACCAATCAAAAGTAAGGTAGGTACATTATATGACGACATTAACATTAAATAAAGAATTAAACGGTATCGAAATCAAATTTGATTGCAAGCCGATTTCCTCCACGCTAGAGAGCCTCAAAAAGAGCGGTTTCCGGTGGCACCGCCAGAAAAAATTTTGGTACGCAAAACAGACACCAGAACGCATTGAGTTGGCACAGTCAATCACAGATGGAAAAGAAATCAAAACAGGAACCACGAAAGAAAAGGCTGAAAAGAAAAATGTTTTTGGTGTAAAAGTCGGTGATATATTTTCTGCATCATGGGGATATGAACAGACAAATAACGATTTCTTTCAAGTGATTGCTCTTGTTGGTAAAAAATCTGTCAGAGTCCGGGAAGTAAATCCGCCGATCGTCAGACGGGATCCTGTTTCTGGGATGGCAGAAGATCGTGTTTATAAAATCACCGGAGAAATTCTTCCACCGTCTCCACATTCTGTTTTTATCAAAGATCAGGAGAAAGGCGATTTAAAACGTATTAAACCTGGATATTTTCAAGACGAAGAAGAAGCAAAAAACAATTGCTATTTTGACATTAGCAGCTATGCCAGCGCCTATAAATGCAACGGTGAAATAAAAAAAGTATATGAAAGCTGGTATTATTAAAAGCTAGAAGAATGGAGGAAATAAGAATGTTAAAAGAAAAAGATATGATTAATGTACATTTATATGACACCAGTAACCGAGAAATTAAAACAAGAAATTATAATAAAGTTTTTGAGGTTTGTTACAAAAACGGAAAACTTGGCATTGATTGGAATACCGAAAGAAGTCCGTATATTTGCAGAGGTGAAATATTCACACCTTTTGAGGTATTTGCTCCGTCTGTAACATTTGAAAATATAGAAACAAATGAAAGCTACTATTTCAGCAATATAAAAAACGAGTTGGAAAAAATATCATAGCCGAAACGCTCTGCTCTGGAGCGTCCGGGAAAGATGGCAACTTTTCCGCTGACGATGGCAAGCCAAAAAAGAAAGGTTAATAAGGTGAGAATATGAAAGAAATGTATATAACAACGATTGAAAAAGTAGATTCAGAAAACCACAGAAGCCCCATTATTATTCATGACAGCTGGGAATGGTATTTCGCTGAGTTTAATAATTGGGAGCAGTTGCAGGCATTTCTTGATTTTGCAGGACTTGAAATTAAATTAGAGGAAGAAAAACCTTATTCTAAACCAGAATGTGGAATCTGGAGAAAATACAGCGTAAACAGAAAATTGGACGATTCACACAACGGCGGCTTTTGGAAATTATCCGATTTGCCTGAAGGTGTAAAAAAGATAAAAGGATATTCTAACGGCTCTATCGTTGATTGCTATGTTCTAAACGATGGGGGAAACCCTCCATGTATACCGGCCAAACCCGAACGCAAAAGAAGTATATAAACCGTTGTCAATAGAAGAACATATAAAATATAAGCGTGATCATGGAGTGATTTAAAACTAACCGCCTCAGAAGATGCCAGCGAGAAAGGAGAAGTATATGACAGTATCAGAATTATCTTTTGAACAGATGGAAGAATTAAAACAAAATTATTTAGTTAATCATCTTTTGGAAGTTGAGGACAGAAGCGCAAGCTATGAGGAAATCGCAAGCGCAGCGGAAATTGTTCCAGACAATATTACTGGAGTTATTGCATCGGCTGCCTTTAATAAAAAAACAGGAAGTAATAGTGTGAAAAAATTAAAATGGTATTTTAAAAACGGGGCATGTTATGAGGAATATTCTGTATTATATCAAGACGGGGAAGATATACTTGTCCAAAATGATAATACTAAAAAATATAGTTTTGGCTTTCGATGTTTATAGAAATAGCACGAAAGCATAATGATGTTAATAAAACTGTGCATGTGTGGGAAAATATGCTAAAAACTGTATAATCCCGCTTATGTGGGATAGCCGTTTGATTTTTCTCTGGTTGCAGGGGTTCCCAACACAAGCCGGATATTTTAGAAAATGGAGGTAAAAAATGTTTATTTATAAAAAATATCACTTTGAACCACGCGGTCAGATTCTCCCTAAAATGAGCTTTACCGATATTTCAAAAAAATTGAAAAGTGACAAAAAATTAAATTTCAATAAGTACAAGGGCGGCAATGGCTGGAGTTATGAAGAATTTTATAAAAAATCATCGGATAAAGAAGCGGATTTATTTCTATGCTTAGAAAATGGATTGATTTATATCCCCGGAGAAAATGAATTGTTTCTTTACATTGGTTAGATGCGCCGGCACAAGCCGGATTTTAAGAAATGGAGGACAAAACAATGTTATACATTTTAAAAGGATATGTAAAAAAAGAAACCGGATGCAACATAATGCAAGCATACAAAACAAAAACAGCAGCAAAGAAAAGATATAATAAAATGATTGAAAGCGGATGTTATGAACTTGTCGAAATATTGGAAAAAGAAAACAAATAGGCACTCCGGAGCCATTGCTCCGGGATTGCTTGCAATAGAGAGGAGATAGAAAACATGACCGGAAAAATGTTAAGTATAAAAATTTTTGTCACAGGCGCAAATCTGGAGAAACTGGAAAAGATCAGGCAATACCTGAACAGTCAAACCGACGTTAAAAGCGGCGATGTTGACTGCTGGACAAAATCGGAAGTTTATCAGCTACTATTTAACGATGCGATCGAAAACTTCAAATTCGAAAAATAAAGAAAGAAGGATTTGTATGAGGAAAATTTTATATTTAGAAAAACGAGGATGCGACTTTTTAAATAACGATTATGATGTAAAAGTTTTATCGGATGTGGGTAATTATCGTGTAGGTATCTATGATTATTCTATTCACGGGAAAAATGGCAGGAATTATATTTTAAATTTCGGGGGATATGACAAGAAAGATATAGAAAGATATGATAAGAACGGGAAAGAATTAAAACTTCCGAAAACGAAAGTTATTCAGAAAAATGCCCTTCATATTGACACACAATATGAAGACGAAAATAGAATTTATAGAGATTTAGAACTGGAGGAAAATCTGCGAAACCGTGGTTATGCATATACTTTAGCGGATATTTTGAAATGCGTAAATGAAATTAGTGAAGAACAATATGCAGAGATTCAGTTCATTAGTTGATGGAGGTAAATACTGTGAAAGAGAAATGGAAAAATACTTTATATGTAGCTGGCTTACTGGTGGCGCTTACCATAATATGGGCAAGTGCCTTTTTTGTTGGAAGAATGACAGTGCCAGAGAAAACTACGACGGAAAATTATAGATTAAATCTGAACACGGAAACAGGATGGAATCTTGCGAATGATTTTGTTGAGAAGATCGTTGACTGGAATACAGACGGCGAAGAGTTGGCAATCATGACGGAAGATGACTATGAACTTTACGCTTATAAGACGGAAGATATCTATTAATAGAAAGGGAAAGAATATATGGAAAAGGAAAAATTTTTGAATTATATTTGTGATTTTATGAAGAGCGGCGGATGGGAAGATTGCAATATAAAAGATCAAACTAGGGCTTTATTTACAAGCTATTGCTTGATTTTTGGGATTGATGCAGATACACATATTTGTGACATATCATTAAAAAGCATTTATGATGCAGGACGTTTGGAAGAGTTTGTAAATTATGAAGAGTATGAAAGATTTATGATTCAGTATATTGTGTAAGACGGAAAATTTTAAGAAAGGAAAGATATACCATGAGAGAAGAAATGAAAGAAATCCCTTTTAATGGCAGTACATTGCTAGGAATTAGAGACGAAAGTGGGCAGGTATGGCTTGCGGTAAGGAAAGCGTGTCTTGATATCGGATTGACAGAAGGACAAGCACAAAGACAAATAACAAATATTCAGCGTGAGGAACCCTTAAAATCCAACTGTTGCAAATTTGCAACAGTTCAAACAGAGGGGAAAAGAGAAGTTTCAAGAGAACAACTTTTCTTAAATGAAAAAGTTGTTACGTTGTGGCTTGCTAAAATTTCATTAACTCCGGCTGTTATGCGGAAAATCCAGAAGCATATTAAAAGCTACTTAAATACCAGTTAAAAGCTGCTGATGTACTTCAAAGGCGTTCTATAAGACGGAAGAACAGAAAGATACGTTTAATTCTAACATGGGGCTAGAAGGGCAAATAGTAGGTATACAAGTACAGATCAACAGCATGGAAAACATGATGTGCGAACAGATGGAAAAATTAGAAAACGTCATAGACAGCATGACATTATCAACTAGGCAGCAACAAAAACTCTATCAGGCGGCGAAAGACAGGATTAATATTCTGTTAGGCACGCACATTCAGTACATTATAAAGAAAATGCTAGAAGTTACTTCATTAACTTGTGGAATAATTTCAAAGAAAGATATTCTTGTGGTTCATATAAAGACTTAAATCCACGCTATTATCATGAAGCTTTTGCCTTTATATCGACATGGGAATATGTAAGACAGCATGAAGAAGTAATATGACGGAAATTATTATAATATGCCGTCAAGTAACAGAGATGCAGATCATCTAGTTTATTTTTTTTAAGAGAGGGGAGAATTACAATGAAAGGACATACAAAGAAACGTAGGACATGGCGGAAAATTTGGAGGAGAATTAAAGAAGAAATTATAGAAACTTTAATTGTTGTAGTTCTCCCAACGTTCTTTATCTTCGGCATGTTTTTTTATTGGCTGTGTTTCGGATATGAATGGATCTTTTAGATTTCTTGACTATGAACATAATCCACATTGTGATAAAGAAAATCTTTTCGTAGGTCAATTTCAAGTCTATTCTTTTGCTGGATAATGATATATACTAAAACATATTTAGCAGTAGGAGGATTTGGAATGGACAACAACGATAAACAAAAAACAGAGGAATTTACATCGGGTATTAGCAATCAGCGGAAAAGATTAAATTTTACGTTAGAATCTCAGCGCACAAAGCCATATAATATAGAAAAAATGACTGGCAAAAAATCTGAACAGAAAAACGATAAAGACGATAAAAGTGATAGAAAGAGGTGATTATTATAGGAGAAATGATTTTATTACTAGATAGTATCCCCAAAGTATTACAGTATTTTATACCGGGGTATTGGTCGTTATTTATATTTCGATATTTTTGTTCTAAAAGAATGTCTAATTATATGATGAATCTGATGTCATGTGTAGTGAGTTATATTTTAATGGCAATAATTACATTTATGAGAGTAAAAATAGGATTTCTGTTATTGATCCCAGACAATGCGTTAGTCAATTCTGCAATAGCAATATTTATGGGAACTGTTTTGTCTATCTGCATAGCACTGATAGTATCAAGAAAATGGTTTTCTAATGTAATGGTATATTGGTTCCATAAAACAACAAATGACGATATATGGCGTGAAGTAATCAACTGGAAGGACGGATCTAATTTAAAAATATATCTGAAAGATCAAGAGTATTATCTAATTGGACATCAGAAAAATATGGAAGAAAAAGGGGAAGAATCATGGATAGCTATATCCGCATTTGGGAAGTTTGATAAGAAAACCAATGAAAATTATAGAGAAGAACCTTCGTATTTGGACGATGAAAATGTTATTTATACTGTAAGGTTATCAGATATAGAACATATGGAGATATTTTAATAATGTAGAGATCATAAGCACGATACTATTTTAGTATGGTGCTTTTTTGGTGGAAAATTTGTTGATTGGATGTCGGTATCATGGCGTACACCGAGATAAGATCAACATACGGATGTCGGGGGACACGGAGTCCCTGAGATACCAAAACATAAAACTAAGGAGATAGATATAGTGATTGGAATTAAGGTCTATGATCGAGAAACAGATATATCAAAATATATTCTTGAATTTGATGACACAGAAGAATGTCGTAGATATGGAAAAAATATTAGCAAGCAGTACGACTTTGTATTTAATTTTAAGAGGAGGTTCGGATGGGTTTATTTAATCATTACAGAAAGACATTGCAAAATTGGCATAACATCTGATTTAAATAGTAGATTACAAATGATAAAGAATCAAGTAGTAACTGAATCTATTCAAAGGATTTATATCAGTCCATTATGTAAGAATAATAGAAAGCTTGAAAAACAGTTTAAGATTTGTTTCAAAAATACAAACGTTAAAAACGAGTGGTATTCTTTAGAAAGAATATCGGAATATCTATCTTTCTTACAGAACGTAGAATATGTATTCCCAGATATTAACAAAGAAATAGAGGAAGAATTGTGGGATCAATGTGACAGAGCAACTGATATGATGACGTTATATTTGATGGGAGATGTAAATAAATGGAAAATTTAATGTGTATAGATGGGACAACTTTGACGCGGAAATTTTATGATCGTCAAATTGTTCTGACTTTTAGTGATATTGACACATATCACAAAAGGGCAACAGGATCTTCAAAGAAAAATTTTATAAGAAACAAGGAATACTTTAAAGAGAACATAGATTACTTCATTGTGAGACGAAAAGAACTGGGAGACAAAATGACAGCGGTGTATGGATTCAACCCGAAAGCTCCGTCTGGAACACTTCTCACGAAGTCCGGCTATTTAATGATTGTAAAGTCAATGAATGATCCGGTAGCATGGGAACAGCACAGGAAATTAGTAAATACCTATTTCCTTGCGGAACAACTAGTAGCTGAGAAACAACAGGAAGCCAACACATCGTTGGTTCTGTCAGATCAGACGGAAAATTTACCTGCTGAGGCACGGGAAATGCTTCAGGACTTTTTAAAGTCGCAAAACACGATGTTAGAGGAAGAATTCAAGCGGAATGAGATATTCCGTGATACGATGAAAAAATCATTTTCGATGATGGCAAAAGTGATTTTGAATCAGGTAGATATTCTCAATAAGATCATTCAATATCCAGGCAGTATAGTGGAGGTAAGACCGGAGGAAACGAAGAGACCTGGCACAGTAAAAGCTACAGAAAAGAATAAAGAGCAGTGGCAGATACCTTATACAATTTCCCATTATGAACTGGAATATCGTGAATATCGTGATGATATGGGAGACATCCTGAAAGAGATAGTTAAGCTTGATCATCATTACCGAGACGAAAAAGCAGTTTTGTCGGACGCTTACAAGAAATTAACGAAACAGTATGGATTATGCTACACACAATACCAGAAGGAGTTTTTTGAGGAAACAGGACGTAAAGCACGAAGTATGATGGAGTTGTTCTTTTGGATGGAACATAAGAACCCATCAATGAAGAATATTTTGCGGGCAAAATTAGAAACCCTGCTGGAAAATTCCAAGAAGTTAAAAGGTGAAAAGCATGAGAAAAAAATAAATACAAATGGAGTATCATTCCCTCCGGTGTCTTTGGAAGAATTAGAACGATTGGTAAAATATATCTGGGAATTCTATGGAAAAGGAAATACGACAGCTGTAGTATGGCATAAGTTCTTCCGCAGATTAGATAAGGATTATAAACTTGATTGGGAGGGGAGGCGAGACATTTACAGAAAAGTTAGAGGGATGAAACCTACTCGGATAGTATCTAAAGTGGAAATTTTACGGAACAATAAAGATATGGCAAGATGTGCCTATGACTATGCAAATATTAATATGGATCAAATCTTTCCAGAAGCGATTGATTACCTCAGACGTGAGAAAGGGATGGTGTAACATGTGTATGACGAAAAATTTAGGAAACTGGCAATTTCCAATGAATTAGGGCTGCTTCACGCAAAACAAAATGACGAAACATCTGGAACAGGCTGGCAAACTGGTCAGATGTAAGCAAAACATCAAGAAAGGATACATAAACCATGATAGAGCTAATTAATAAATTTGTATTGGAAGGATCTTTAGATCCTTATTGTGTATTCCGTGTGAATGGGAATGCAACGGTAACAACAGAAGCGGAGTATAAGCAAATTTGGGGCAAATACAACCGGAAGAAATGGGAGACAAAACCTAATAATGACTCTCGTGTTGTGTAAAAAATGTGTATAAAACTATTGATTATACACATTTTTTGTGTATAATTAATAGTAACTGGAGGTGATTCATGAGGTTATGAAAAGAAAAGATCTAGTAAAAAAGCTAGAAAATGGAGGATTTCAGTTTGAAAGACATGGAGGTGGCATGATATCTATGTGAGAGGAAAAGAACGAGAATGTATTCCATGTCACACAGAGATAAATGAGATATTAGCAAAAACTATTTTGAGGAGAAGGGGATTATTATAATCCCCGATCCATACATATAAATAAATTCATTGATAGTATGTAAAAAAGAATGGAGGAGATATTTTGAAAGCAGTATATCCTGTTTTATTTACAAAAGTCGAATCGAGTATCTTAGTAGAAGTTCCTGATTTAAATATTACAACAGAAGGCAAAGATATGAATGATGCGATTGAAATGGCACGAGATGCTATTGAATTAGTGTGTGTTTCTATGGAAGATTCAAATGAAGAAATACAAAACCCATCCGACTCATTAGATGTTGAAAAGGGAGAGTTTTCTAATGCAGGAGTGACCGTTTTATCTTATGTAGATATTGATTCCGATGAGTATAGAAGGAAAATTGATACAAAAGTTGTTAGAAAAAATGTTTCTCTGCCAAGTTGGTTAAATTATGAGGCAGATAAAGCCGGTATTAATGTTTCAAGAGTTTTACAAGATGCACTAATGGAAAAATTAGGGGTATCTCATAAATCGTAATTATAATGTGTCCTATGCAATTATTGAAGTAGTATTTGTTTAAAGAGGTGAAATGTATGCCGTTTGTGAAATTGGATGTAGAAAAAGAAATCGATAAGAGAAGATAAGATCTTGACGAATATCAGCAATGGTGTCAAGAAACAAGTAAATAATAATATAAATTAGCACTGTACTAATAAGTATGGTGCTTTTTCTGTGGAAAATTTAAGGAGAAAGTCATGGAACAGAAAAGCTATTGGTTATCAGAAAAATATATCCGAATACTTATCGGAGCAGCTGCGTGTGAAGCAATCGATGATTTTGGTGTTGAAGACGAGTGGTCGGATTACATGACATTCGCATCAATGATCACCTCCAAGATTTTAAAACATTTAGAAGAGAAGGAGCAAATTAATCTGCAAATCATCGAAATCTCAAAAAGAGCAGAAGATACACTGCACGAATTATTAGACAAAGAAAGGAAGGATGATGAAAATGTATAAAATAAATGTACACTTAAAAGGCCAAAATGGAAGATTTATTTTGCCGGACAGCTTCAAATATTGTACCGGAGAAACGCCAAATGAATTCTTTGCATGGCGTGAAGATGACGATATCGTTGTTGAGACAACGATTAGTGACGGAAAATTGCTTCAGCGAAAGATTGAGGAATGGGAGAAGAGCAATCCGGAAAAGCTGATTGTATATTCAGTTTATTATGATGATGCTGATGGAGAATCCTTTATTAAAACGTTTTGGAGTAGAGAAAAGGCAAGACATTTTATGGTCAATGATGCAATGGCTGTTCTGGCTATCTTCAGAGAGTCCGGAGCCGAAGTGAAATATACTGTTAACAATGAAATGATAACGATTAAAGATACAAAAGACAATGAGTGCTATTATTCCTGGTTGATCTATGAAAATGAGATACAGTAAGCAAGACGGGCTAGGTTTAATCTAGGATGTCATCACGGTAAGGAAGGAGATTTACATATGGAAAAAATTTTAGGTGAATATTTTGACATGCCGAAAAATGAGATGCAGCTTTTTGAGAATGCAGAATTCGGGAAGATCCGGACATTGGTTCTGAATAGGGAGCCGTGGTTTGTGGGGAAAGACGTGGCCGAAAAGTTAGGATATGAAAATCAAAATAGAGATATTCAGCGCCATGTGGACGAGGAAGATCGAATTATGCTTAATGCAGAAACTCAATACCAAAACGGTACTGAGTTTGATTATAAGATTTTAGGGCAACGTGGTGGATGGATTATCAATGAATCCGGTCTGTATGCTTTAATCTTCGGAAGCAAACTTGAATCAGCAAAGCGGTTCAAGCATTGGGTAACAAGCGAAGTTCTTCCGGCGATTCGCAAAACAGGCACTTATAATCTAACGCCGCAGAACCACATGGAGCTAATGTTCCAAGATATGAAAATGGAATGGAAACTGGTATATGCACAGATCAACAATCTGTCTGATGTGGTAGAGAAACAGAACAAGCAGTTCACGCAGGTTGTAGATAATATGACGTTGACTACAGTACAACAGCGAAAAATTTACTCGGCCGGAAAAGACCGTATCAGTGAACTGTTGGGCGGTGCGCATAGTGCAGAGTATAAGAAACAGTCTCGGAAGTATTTTGTTAATATGTGGAATTGCGTTAAGGGAAAATTTAACTGCGGAAGCTCCTATAAGGATTTAAACCCGAAGGATTTCCAAAAAGCAATTCGATATATCAAAAAGTGGACATTCAAAGAGTAAAAGTAGACATTCAAAAATCGGAAGGAGACATTGATTATGATGAAACCAGAAATGAATGTTGGATATTTAAAGGAATTAATCAAAGACTTGCAGAATGATATGCCAGTGTTTGTAGCTTGTCAGGGATATTGCAATTATGATTTTATAAAACAAAAACCGTTGGAAGATACAGATACATTTGCGATTGTATGTGATGGAAAATTGATTATTTCCGATCCTTATGCAGTAGAAGGAATGGAGGAATAAGATTATGAAGAGTGAAAATTTTTTGTATGAAGATGTAATTCATATTACAATGAAATATATGGAACTTTTGCAGGAAAACAAAGTACTTTCTCCGGCCGAGCTAGGAGATTCCAGGGAATTAATAAGTCAGATCGTGGCAATTGCTAAAGAATTTGAAGAAATGTTTCCGGAAGAAACATGGATTGCCGAAGGCAATGAATGCTCACTGGATTATGATGTGGAAATTGATAAATATGCCATTAAAAGATTACTGGAATTATTCAGTCGTTATAGAGAACTTCCAGAAGATGACTATATGATTGATAAATCGCATATTGTTTTACCGAAAACATTTTATAACTTGTTGGTTGACACAATGATAGAGTCTAATGTGAATACAGAGCAAGGACATCAAGTATTGAGAGAAGCTATGAAAATTAAGAAAGCAATGCAAGAAGATAGAGTTTCTTTGTCAGATTAGTTCACAAAAGTTTTGGAGGTGTGGTATAATGAAAAAAATATGAAGAGGGTGAATAGAATGTTTAAAGGTTTATTTAAGACGCAAAGGATCATGAAGAATATCGATAAGAATATCAATCAGAGCGCATATGAAAATGCAAAAAAAATGAAAGCGCAGTATCAGAAAGAACTTGCAACAGAAACAGACCCTGAGAGGCGGGAAAGTTTACGGAGATGCATAGTAGAAGCAGAGTTGCGGATGAAACACACTAAATAATATTGATGATGTTAAAGTAGAAGCATTTGCGGAGGCAAGTGCTTTTTTTATACATATTAAATTAAAGAAAGCATATAGTAATAAAATGGGATAGGTGATGGGTATGAGTAAACAGTATAAGAAAGAATATTATCAAGAGGTAAACCGGAAGTTTGAGAAAAAAATAGCCACATTTCCGGCGTTCATGAAAGCATATTTTTCACTTTTCAAAAGTGCCCTTACAAAGAAAAATTATTTATCATACTTAACTCATATGCTGAACTGGATGATTGATAATGGAGTTTTAGCGACAAAAAGCATAGAAAAATTGAATCCAGGAGATTTAAAGGACATCAAATCATTTAATATGGTAGAGTACTTGAATTATTTACTAGAAATGGGACAATCTGTGGGATCAGTAAACTATAAGATTGATGTATTTAGTAGTTTTTGGAGTTTTTTAGTAGACAATGAATGGGTCGATAAGAATATTTTAAAAACGGCTACGATTCGCAGAAACAGGAACTTTATACCGGAAAAAACAATTAATCATAATCAAATCAAGATGCCGGAGAAGGCGGATATGGATCGGATCAGAGAAAATATCAAAGAAATCCATACAGATCAAGATTTGAGGAATGCGACGATTATTCATATCTTAGCACAATGCGGGCTTCGAAGAGGAGAACTGATTGCTTTAGATGTATCTGATATTGATATAGAACATCAGAGAATTACTGTGATCAGTAAAGGGAAAATGGAAGCGCAAGATGTTGTACCAATTCCAGATAATCTTATGGGGTTGATCAGTGAATATCTTGAAATGCGTAAGAAAAAAAAAGTAAATACAAATGCATTATTTTTGTCTAATCGAAACGGGAGGTTAAAAGAAACAGCTCTGCGTTATCTATGCAATAAGGCATCAAATAATACGGTTACTCCTCACATGTTACGGCATTGGTGTGGAACAAAAATGTATGAGGAGAAAAGGGATTTAGTCGAAGTGCGAAATGTTTTGAGACATTCAGATATTAAAACTACAGCAAATTATTACATACATAAAAATGATATATGTTGACTAAAATAGAATAAAAGAATTGATTATAAGACAAAAAAGTCAAAATGTGTTGACGTAAAATAGATCAAGTGATATATTGAAATCAGAAAGAAAGGAGGCCTAAAATGGAAGCGATTACAAAAGAAAAAGATGTTTTATTCAGAACTTATTATTATAAGAAGCAATGCACAGCACAGACGGAAATCCATATTTTTGATGTGTACATGGCAGACCTTCCAGAATTGACCGATGATAGAGATAAGCATATCCAGCAATATCGAAGACCATGCGTAGTGATCTCCAATGATAAATGCAATTCATCCAGTCCTAATGTGAGTATTATCCCGATTACCAGTCAAACAAAGAAAGTACTCCCTACTCATGTAACTCTCAATCCAAAATGGTCTCAGCAATATGGTATCCGGGATGAATCGGGTTTATATAAACCGAGCATTTTATTGGTAGAAGCAGAAACTTCTATTAGTAAAGAAAGATTAGTTTGGAAAATGGGACATATTTCTAGCGCCTATTTGATTCGTGCAATCTATCAAGCGCAAGATATTCATCATGGAAGACTACCGGTGTGAAAGTGGAGGTAGAGCAATGTATCATCAAAGCCGAAAACAAAGATATTTCAAAGATCGACAGGTGGATCAAAATACTAGAGTTAAGCAGCTATTTGAAAGATTGGGGCAATATGAAGATAAATTCGGGAAAGATCTGTGCGAAATGGATCTAAATGAGCTATTGTATATAATGAAAAATTATTCATTTAGTACTGAGCTGTATATGAGGTCACATATTAGCGATTATAATAAGTGGTGTTTGGATCATCATTATACAAGTATCAATTATGCTGATCCCAAAATTCTGACAAGAAATATTTTGAAAGAAATCAATGAGATTGCTTTGTCAGATGTATATCTCTCGATTGAAGAAGCAAAACGGTGTAGAGAAATTTTAATTACAACAAGATCGAGAGAAGTATTGATGCCTGTATTTATGGCTGTATATGAGGGGATAGCAAGGAACAATTTTGATGATTTGATTTACCTAAGACGACAGGATATTGATTTGGAACAGTGTGTTGTTCATACTCATAGAGGGAAAGATGTATCAGTATCCAGAATGTTAATTGGATTACTATTACGATGCGAACGAGCAAAGAGTGAAAAAGTGGGGAAGTATAGCGAAAAGAAATATATAGATTCATTGTTTGAGGATAGCATTTTTAAGCTTACTAAAGAATATCGGGTTGAAAATAAGTTGCCAGTTCTAAAAAGACGATTAAGACTTTATATGGGAAAAATTTCAGAATATACAGGAATTCATCTTACTATTTCAGAATTATCCAATAGCGGAATTTTTAATTATGTATACGAACAGGGGATGATCCGATATGGGATAAACTTTATGCATGAAGTTAAAATGGAAAAAATCCCAGATTTTTCCCAGAGAGTATATGATTCGTTACTGGAAGAAAAAGGTATTGATTACGGAGTTTATCAATACAGGTTGTCTAATAGATTTATCGATCTCATGTAAAAAACGAACATATGTTCAGAAAACCATTGACAAACGAACATATGTTTGGTATACTGGGAACACAGTTAAGGAAGGGTATAAAATGAGAAATCAAATTTCAATGTGTAAGTTTTTAAAGATTTATTTTATGTATTGGAATAAAGAAAGATATTTCTATCGCATCAAAGAGGGTGATCCTCCAGAAGAAGTCGGAGATGGTGAAATTTTCCGAGCATTGACGAATTCTGGAAGAGTCATTACATATAATACAAAGCGGATCAAAAGAAACGTATCAATTAGAATTGACGTAGATGATCTGATTTATATCTGTAGTTTTACAGATACGAAAAAAGCAGCCCCTCAACGGACTGGCAATCCTCCGGGCTGCTTACGCAAAACATCAATTAAGAGACACTCAAACGCATAAGAGCGAATGATGTAAGTTAATTGACCACGGTACTGACGTGTACCGCATCTACATATTAGCATATTTAGCGATACATGTCAAAATAAAATCCCAATTTTATAAAAAAAATATTGCGCGAAAATTAGATTTACATACACAAATTATCAGTATGTTTATTTGTGTACTCTAAATTATGGATCATTGGATCAATAGTGAGAGCAATCGGTTCATAACTGATCGGTTCCGGGTTCGAGTCCCGGAAGATCATTGGAAGGAAGGTGATGTAAATTGGACTACATTATTACAAACCGGAAAGAAGCAATCCGATTGGATTCTGCGGGCAGACCGTGTACATGCAACCATAAAGCAGCGCAAAGATTTCCGGAAGAAAAGGCTCGACATATTAAAGCACATCTACCGAAAACACTGCAACGATTCCACTTTCAAGTAGAACGGGTAGGAGAAGAATATACAGATGTGCCGGATGTAGATTCGCAAATGGTGAATGTCCCCGGTGAATCGAAAGTCATTATGAATACATACAGAGCAGGAATTCCCTCATGTGTGCAAACATGGGTGAACAAAGTGAAAAGTTTTAATGGACTAGCAAAAGAAGCAGAACAGAGAAAGGAATTCCTAAACGTAAAATTATCGGATACCGATAAGAAAATAGAGAACGTAAAGCATGAAATAGAATTCTCGCAAAATTTGAATGTCTGTGACGGTTATAGTGAGTACAAGAAAATGAGAGAGTTGTTGAGAAAAAGGCGGGAGATAAAAGATGAATTATTTATTGTGACGCTAATTCTCTCTAGTAATCTCTCGGCAGTATCGCAGAATCAGATAGAAAAATCAGCCGATAGACTGGCTAATCGTAAATATACATATAGGTAAGGAAAAAACAACATGGAGATAGCAAGAAAGAAAAAGAGTATTTGATGCTTGCGGATCTTATGGAATACAGGTTTTTGGGAAGTGAGTAAGGTAGTCAATATGACAGAAATGCAGGAATCAAGCTGATAGAGGATACAAAAACAAAGATAGTAAATGAGCTTGTGAGAAAGGAGAAGAATTAATGGACAATTTAACACTTGCTATAGAGATCTTGACA
>OGPH01001399.1_pt1 | contig 18372 bp, 17 predicted proteins | sample 1552891 | NCBI WGS metagenome assembly OGPH01 (sample SAMEA2580272, study PRJEB22360) | human gut metagenome | biome: human gut; feature: human-associated habitat; material: faeces | place: Denmark | collected 2008/2010 | reverse complement strand
GTGGAAGCGCAGGCCGCCCTTGTAGGGGCCGATGGCGCTGTTGAACTGGACGCGGAAGCCGCGGTTCACGCGGACCTTGCCGCTGTCGTCCACCCAGCTCACGCGGAACTGAATGAAGCGCTCCGGCTCGACAATGCGCTCGACTACGCCGGCCGCCTGCAGATCGGGACGCTTCTCGATCACCGGCTCAATCGTCTCAAGCACCTCGCGAACCGCCTGCAGGAACTCAATTTCGCCCGCGTTCCGTTTTTCAACGGCTTCGTAGACGGAAGCGATGTACTTATTGCTGAAAGACATATATAATCCCCCTAAAATTAGTTTCAAATATTAGCTTAAGTATGGAAGCGGATTGACAAGCTGCCCGTTCACCATAACGCCGAAATGCAGATGCGGCCCCGTTGAAAATCCCGTACTGCCGATCTTGCCGATCACGTCGCCCTCCTGAACGCGGTCGCCGACGTTTACGAGCACCGTGCTCATATGCGCGTAGTAGGTTTCGGTTCCGTCGGCGTGACGGATAACGACATATTTGCCGTAGCCGCCCGCGTCGTAATAGCGCGCAACCGTAACGACGCCGTCGCCCGCGGCCCGAATCGGATCGCCGTAGCAGCTTCCCGAATAAGCCACGATGTCCAGCCCGTTATGGTAATTGTAATCCCCGCCCAGCGTCCGGCTGCCAAAGTACGAGGAGATGCGCCCCTCATACGGCCACGAGAAGGTCGAGGTCTTGACGATCGTTCCGTACTCCACCTGCCGGTCGACCGGCTCCTCCACCGTACGGACGGACAGCACGCTGCGCGTCTGCAGCTCGCCGTCGACGTACACGGCCTCGTAATCGGTGACGGAAAGGCCCTCTTCACCTTCCTCCAGCACGCGCTCATAGCCTTCCACGCGCTGGTCGTTATACACCTCGACGGTTTCGTACGGGATGGCGGTTTCCTCCCGCTCCACCACCGTCGCGCGGATGGAAATGTCCACCTCCGCCTCGCTGCCGTCATATGTAAGAATGGTATGCGAAAACGAATCGGCCGACTCGATGCCGAGCAGCGCGTCCAGCTCCTCCAGCACGTCGGCGTTGGTGCTCCAGCCGGTCTTGGTCTTCTTGCCCGCTGGGAGCATCAGCTCATCGAACAGCACCTCGCCCAGCTGCTTGGGCGAGTTTATATTGAACTCGTGCCCGGCCAGCTCCCAGATGCCGCGCTGCAGGGCGTCTATACCCGCCGTGAGGCTCTCGCCGAAGTCGGCCAGGGCCTTCCTGTCCACCAGGAAACCCGCGCGCTCCATCTCGGCCAGCACCTGGCAGAGCGGCAGCTCGATATCGAAATAGAGCTTCTCCGCCCCGTTTTCCGCCAGCTTCGCGCGCATGGGGGCCATGAGCTCCAGCGCAGCCCGGGCTTCCGGCAGCTCCGCGCCCAGGGAACGTTTGGTCAGCTTGCCTAGGTCGTAGCCGCTCTCCGTCGGGTCGAGGACGTATGCGGCCAGCTCCGTGTCAAAGACAAAGCCCTCTGTGCCCAGGCCCTCGGCCAGGGCCAGGCCCATGAGGTCCTTGACACCGTGGGCGGATTTTTTGACCTCCGGCGAGAACACAAGCCGAAGAAGGCGGTTATAGTCCTCGCCCAGCTCGCCCCAGTTGAGGGTGAAGATCGCCTCGCCGTCGCAGAGGCTGAGGCTGTCGAGGTCGTCCCCGGGCAGGGCGAGGCCCAGCGTTTCCGCCGCGCGGATACGCGCCTCGGCCTCCTGCGCCGTAAGGGCGCTCAGCTCCGTCATCGCGCGGCTCTCAGCCTCCTGCACCACCTCGGGCGCGGGGGCGAGGCCCCATTTTTCGATGAAGCGGCGGAAGCCCAGCCGGTCCAGCACGGCGTAGAGCTCCGGGCCGAAGTCCCGGCTCCAGGCCGCGTCCTCGGGCTTCAGCTCCACGGGCGCTTCACGGCTGATGGTGGCAAGGGTATAGGACATTTCCGCGCTCTCACGGCCGGCGGCGAGCTTTTTGCGGACGCTGTCCTTGATATCCAGGCTGTCCAGGCCGGCGTAAATATCCGCCACGCGGCCATAGCGGCGCACGAGGTCCAGGGCGGTCTTTTCGCCTATGCCCGGCACGCCCGGGATGTTGTCCGAGGCGTCGCCCATCAGGGCCTTCAGGTCGATCATATGGATGGGGTCGAAGCCGTACTGCTCCCGGAACAGGGCGGGGGTCATGTCGGTGGTGGAGGTCTGGCCCATGCGGGAGGTCACCAGCTTCACGCGGGTACGGTCGGTGATGAGCTGCAGGCTGTCCCGGTCGCCGGTGACGATGACGCACTCCCAGCCCCGCTTTTCGCAGCGGCGGGAGATGGTGCCCAGCAGGTCGTCGGCCTCGTAGCCCACCATTTCGTAGCAGGGGATGGACATGGCGCACAGCACCTGCTTCATCACCGGCATCTGCTGGGCCAGTTCCTCGGGCATGCCCTTGCGGGTGGCCTTGTAATTGGCGTCGGCCTCGTGGCGGAAGGTGGGCTCCTTCCGGTCAAAGGCCACACACAGCGCCTCCGGCTGTTCCTCGTCCACGAAGCGCTGGAGCATGTTCAGAAAGCCGAAAATGGCGTTGGTATACAGCCCGTCCCGTGTGGTCAGGGGCTTCACGCCGTAAAAGGCGCGGTTGATGATGCTGTTGCCGTCAAGAACCATCAGTTTCATGGTCGGCCTCCTTGTGGGGTCAGATTTCACAGAATATCTTATTATAGTCTATTTCCCGGCAAAACACAACCTCCGGTCTTGACAGTTTTTGCTTTTGTGATAGACTGGAGCATGTTCACACCTATTTAACATGTTTCGCAGCGGAGGAGCGCCATGGACAAGCTTGCCAGAAAAGTGGATATCCATCACGCCGCCATGCAGGGCAGCTATTTCGCCGGATTCTCGGCCATCTGGGGCTTTGGGCCGGTGCTGCTGCTGTATCTGGGGCTGAGCAACAGCACGCTGGGCGTGGTCACGTCGCTGGCGCTGGTGCTGCCGCTGCTGCTCCAGCCGGCGCTGGCCGCCCTGTCGGACGCGGACAGCCGGTGGACCAGCCGCCGTCTGGCGCTGGTGCTGTCGCTGCTGACGCTGGCGGCGGCAGTGGTCATGACGGTGAGTACCGGCAGCAAGACGGTGCTGGTGGTGGCCTACGCCGTGATCGGCGTACTGCTGGTGAGCACCTCGCCGTTTTTCAACAGCATGGTGATGGAGTATCACCTGCGGGGCGTCAACGTCAACTACGGCCTCGGCCGGGGCACCGGCTCCACCACCTACGCCATCGTGGCGCTGGTGCTGGGCTTCGTGCTGGAAAAGCGTGCGCCGACGGTGATCCTGCCGGTGCTGCTGGCGGCGCTGGTGCTGCAGATCATCGCCGTCTGGACGTTCCGCTATCCGCTGCCGCCTGTTCCTGCGGCGCAGGAGGAAGAGCCGCCCAAGGTGCTGGGGCTGTGGGCGCTGCTGAAGAAGTATCCGGCCTTTCCGGTGATGCTGATGGGCTGCGCGCTTTTGCAGGGCGGCCACAACGCCTGCAACACCTATATGATACACATTGTGGACAAGGTGGGCGCGGGAGAGAGTCTGATGGGCGTGGTGCTGGCGGTGTCCGCCTTTATGGAGCTGCCCGCCATGACGCTGTTCTCCCGGATGCGGCAGAAGCTGTCCCTGCGGGGCATGTTTTTGCTATGCGCCGCCGCCTTTGTGGCCAAGGACATGCTGTTTCTGCTGGCCAGGACGCCGACGCTGCTGTACGTGTCGGCGGCGCTGCAATTTTTCGAGTTCGGCGTGTTCCTGCCTGCCACCGTGTACTACGCGGCGGAGACGCTGGACGCCGCCAATCAGGCCAAGGGACAGGGCCTGATCCACATTTTCTCTAACGGCGTGGGCCCGGCGGTGATGACCGCCGTCAGCGGCACGCTGGTGGATCGGGTGGACGTGAACGCCATGCTGCTGTTCAACGCGGCTGCCGCCGTGGTGGGACTGCTAGTGGTGGCCTTTGCCACGTCCGGGTATTTTGACAAGAGGGGCAAAGAAAAATGATCGGTTCTTTTCTGACGGTGGGCGAGCAGGTGCTGATCCTGTTTGCCTTGATGGCGGTGGGCTTTGCCCTGGGTAAGGCCAAGCTGATGGGGGACAAGGGCAGCCTTGCCATGACGAATCTGGTGATGTACGCGGTGTCGCCCGCCATGATGGTGGTGGCCTTCCAGCGGGAGAAGGACACGGCAGACCTGCATAACTTTCTGGTGTGCCTGCTGCTGGCGGTGGCGGTGCATGCCGTCAGCATTCTGCTGGCCTACGCGGCGCTGCGGGGAAAGGACGGCACCTGCGGGGTGCTGCGGTTCGGCGCGGTGTTCTCCAACTGCGGCTTTATGGGCTATCCGTTGATGACGGCGCTGCTGGGCAGCATCGGCGTGTTCTACGGATCGGCCTACGTGGTGGTGTTCACGGTGCTGACGTGGACAATGGGCGTTTATATGATTACCCATGACACCAGTAAGCTGCGGCTGAAGTCTATCCTGCTGAATCCCGGCGTGCTGAGCGTGGCGGCGGCCATGGTGCTGTATCTGCTGTCGGTGAGCCTGCCGGAGATCGTTATGACGCCGCTGACGTATCTGGCCAATATGAATACGCCGCTGCCTACCATCGTGGTGGGTTATCAGCTGAGCCACGCCAATTTCCGCCACGCCTTTGCCGACCGCCGATCCTGGACGGCGCTGGTGCTGCGTCTGGCGGTGATCCCGCTGCTGACGGTGGGAGGGTGCTATGCCCTGCGGGTGGACAGCGCCGTGGCGCTGGTGACGGTCATCGCCGCCAGCACGCCGCCTGCCGCGCTGCTGAGTATGTTTGCCCAGAAATTCGAGCGCGACACCCGGCTGGCCTCCAGCGTGGTGTCGGTGTTTACCGCCCTCTCCGTGCTGACCATCCCGCCGGTGGTGGGACTGGCCCAGCACCTGATGGGGTAAGAGCTGCGTTACAGAACTGCTTGACACCGGAAACCATGCGGGTTTCCTGTTAGCTTGTCAAAAAAGCATAGCCCTTTTTGAGAAGATAGGAATTGCTTCGACCTGCGTTTTGGGGATGCCGGTGCAACAAAATATGGCGACAGGTCTGCGAACGGGACGGCATCTGGTACGTGGCCGAACAGGGTGAGATCTGGTATCCGTGGGACGGATGATATCGGTGAAAAAAGGGGGCTTCGGCCCCTCTTTTTTTATTTGGAAGGGGTGCGTCTTAATAAAACCTTAAACCTCCCCCTGATTGTTTCTTAATCCGGCGTTTGTTACCATAAAGGTGCCATCGATTGACAAGGGCAGACCCTTGTCAATCGATGGCAGAAAGAGAAGAAAGGACGTGCCTTTATGGAGACCACGCTGCGCACCATCAACGCCGTTATCTCGGCGCTGTTTTTTATCTGCTATACCTATCAGTTCCTCTATATCCCGCTGGTGCTGGCAAAAAAGCCCAAGCCCCTTACCGCACCGGACAGGCCCCATCGCTACGCGGTGCTGATCGCCGCCCGGAACGAGGAGAACGTCATCTCCGGCCTGCTGGACAGTCTCCGGGCGCAGACCTATGACATGTCTCTTGTGACGGTATTCGTGGCGGCGGACAACTGCACCGACCGTACCGCTGCCATTGCCCGCGCCCGTGGCGCGGTGGTGTATGAGCGGTTCAACCAGCTGAACGTGGGCAAGGGCTACGCGCTGGACTTCCTGCTCCAGAACATCGGTGCGGACTATCCGGAGGGCTTTGACGGCTACTTCGTGTTTGACGCCGACAACCTGCTGGCTCCGGACTACATAGAGCGGATGAACGAGATGTTCTCCAACGGCCACCAGATCGTCACCAGCTACCGCAACAGCAAGAATTTCGGCGGCAACTGGATCAGCGCAGGCTACGCCCTGTGGTTCCTGCGGGAGAGCCGCTACCTCAACGGTGCCCGTAACCTGTTGGGCAGCAGCGCCGCCGTGGGCGGTACGGGCTTTCTGTTCTCCCAGCGGGTGCTGGACGAGAGCCACGGCTGGCGGTTTTATCTGCTGACCGAGGATATCGAGTTCTCTGTGTATCACATTCTCCGGGGCGAAAAAATCGCCATCTGCGAGGACGCCGTGCTGTACGACGAGCAGCCCACCGGCTTCCGCCAGTCCGTGCGGCAGCGGCTGCGCTGGGCCAAGGGATACCTTCAGGTATTCCGCCGGTACGGCGCTGATCTGCTGAAGGGCGCGGCCAAGGGCAGCTGGAGCTGCTTCGACATGTCCATGTCCATCCTGCCGGCCTTCATTCTGACGGCGCTGTGCCTGCTGGCCAACATCACCTTGTCGGTGCTGGGGCTGATGCAGGGCGTCGGGGTATGGTTCGCCATGCGGTCGCTGCTGGAGTGCATGGGCAGTATCCTTGCCACGCTGCTGGTGCTGGGCGGCATTACCGTAGCCAGCGAGTGGAAGCGTATCCACGCCCCGGCGTGGAAGAAGATCGCCTATACCCTGACCTTCCCGCTGTTCATGCTGACATACCTGCCCATCTCCATGGCAGCGCTGTTCATGAAGGTGGAGTGGAAGCCCATCCACCACAGCGTGAACCTGTCCTCACTGCCCTATCCTGCCGCCAAGAATTGACCTTGTGCAATCGGGCGGGAGGGGGTATGATAGAGATAGACCAAACTTACTGCCGCAGGAGGACACACTATGTACACGATTCTGGTGGTTGATGACGAAAAGGATATCGTTTCCGCCCTTGAAATATACCTGAAGGCCGAGGGCTACCGGGTGCTGTCCGCCGGCAACGGCAAAGAGGCTCTGTCCGTGGCCGCCCGTGAGGATGTGCACCTCATCCTCATGGATATCATGATGCCCGTCATGGACGGCCTGACCGCCATGGCCCAGCTGCGGCAGACCAGCAATGTGCCGGTGATCCTGCTGACCGCCAAGGGTGAGGACACCGACAAGGTGCTGGGCCTGAACGTAGGGGCGGACGACTACATCACCAAGCCCTTTAATCCGGTGGAGATGCTGGCGCGGGTACGCTCCCAGCTGCGGCGGTATTTGCAGCTGGGCGGCGGGCAGGTGCGGCCCAGCACGCTGGTCATCGGCGGCATCTGTCTGGACGACAACGCCAAGGCCGTCACCGTGGACGGCGACCCGGTGGCGCTGACACCGAAAGAATACGATATTCTCCGCTTCCTCATGCAGAATGCCGGGACGGTGTTCTCCCCCAGCGAGATCTACCGCCGGGTGTGGGACGACGTGCCGCTGAACGCCACAGGCGCTATCGCCGTGCACATCCGGCATCTGCGGGAAAAGCTGGAGATCAACCCCTCGGAGCCCCGGTACATCAAGGTGGTCTGGGGCAAGGGCTATAAAATGGAGGGAACCCTCACATGAAACGACTTCTGGATAAAACATGGGCCAAGCTGACGTCCTTTTTCCTGACGCTGCTGTTCGGCACCATGACGGTGCTGGGCGGCCTTGGCGTCGGCATTCTGGTCAGCTGCGACGTATTTCTGGATGGCGGCGCGTACATGCGGGAAACGATGTATGAATCACAGTGCAGCAGCGCCATTCACAACGCCTACTACTATCTGCGAGGCACGATGGCCAACGCCGGCTTGCTGGCGGATGACACGCCTAGCACGGATACCTCGTCGGATACCACGACCGGCGGCATCACCGACGAGGAACAGCAGCAGGTGCTGGACGATCTGCCCCGCGCCTTCTCGGAAAGCTTTTCCCGTGAGGACACCGACTGCCATCTGGCGGTCATTAACAAGGATACCAGAGAGATCACCTTTGAAAACTTTGAACTGACGAACAGCGACAAGCCGCTGTACTCCACACAGCGAACCTTTACGCTCATCTTTGCCGACGGGACGAAGGAGGAGCTGACCATCGCCGCCGACCTGCTGCCTGCGGATGAATTCCCCGGCTATTCCTATCTGGTGATGACATGGCTGCTGGAGCACATCGGACTGACGGTGTTCCTGACGGTGCTGTTTCTGCTGCTGACGCTGCTGTGCTTTGGCTTCTCCATGGCCTCCGCCGGACACTGGGCGGCCCATGAGGGCGTCCACCTGACGTGGCTGGACAAAATCCCGGCGGATGTGTGGCTGGTGGCGTTGATATGCGCGGTTTTCGCGGGATGGGATGTTTTCTACGAATTGGCGTTTGCCGTGTTCTGCGCGGCGCTGGCACCGGTGCTTCTGCTGTTCCTGTGCGCCTTTGCAGCCCAGTGCAAGGCCGGGACGGTGCTGCGGGGTACGCTGATCGCACGGGTGCTGCGGCTGCTGTGGCGCATCATCAGGGCGGTGGGTCGGGGCCTGCGCCGCACCGTTGTGGCACTGCCCCTGATCTGGAAAACCACGCTGGTGACGCTGGCGGTGTTCTTCGCGGAGATACTCTACGGCTACGTGGACGGCTTCTTTGCGGTGATGAAGCTGGTGGAGTTCCTTGCCATCCTGTATATCGCTCTGAATCTGCGCATTCTGCAGAAGGGCGGCGAGAAGTTGGCGGCGGGAGATTACTCCCAGAGCATCGACACCAGACCGCTGATCGGCGACTTCAAGCGCTATGGCCAGCGGATGAACGAGCTGCGCACCGGCATGGAGCGGGCGGTGCGGGAGCAGACCAGGGCCGAGCGCATGAAGACCGAGCTCATCACCAACGTGTCCCACGATATCAAGACGCCACTGACCTCCATCGTCAACTACGTAGACCTGCTGCAAAAGGTGGACGTTCAGCCGGAGACGGCGCGGGAGTACATCGCCGTGCTGGATCGCCAGAGCCGGCGGCTGAAAAAGCTGACGGAGGATCTGGTGGAGGCGTCCAAGGCGTCCTCCGGCGCGCTGCCGGTGGACGTGCAGCCTACGGATGTGGCGGTTCTTTTCGACCAGAGCGTGGGCGAGTATCAGGAGCGGCTGGCCGGCTGCCGCCTGACGCTGGTGGCCCGTCCGCCAGAGAAGCCCGTATCCATTCAGGCCGACGGCAGGCTCCTCAGCCGCGTTATGGACAATCTGGTCAGCAACATCTGCAAGTACGCGCTGGAGGATACCCGCGTTTACGTCGCCGCCGCCTGCGATGAAGAAACCGTCACCATTAGCTTCAAGAACGTCTCCCGCGATGAGCTGAACATCTCTCCCGATGAGCTGATGGAGCGCTTTGTCCGGGGCGACGCGTCCCGCCATACCGAGGGCAGCGGTCTGGGCCTGTCCATCGCCGGAAGTCTGGTGCAGCTGATGGGCGGCACGTTTGACCTGTCCATCGACGGCGATCTGTTCCGCGCCGATATCACCTTGCCACGCGCGTGAATTTCCTCATAAAATGTGCCGGGAGTCTCACAAAAGAGACTCCCGGCTGCTTTGTTTATGTTGACAAAAGGGGAGAACGTTGTATACTGGTTGTATATACAACGATGTAGATGCAACTTCTTTTGAAAACCGGAGGTGCTCATGGATATTACAGAGCGGAAGATCACAAAAATCGCCCGCGAGGCGGAGAAGCTGGTGCTGCGGACGCTGCGGGAAAAGGACGTGGGCACGGCGGAGATCGACCTGATCCACGCGCTGCGCCACAATCCCGGCTGTACACAGGCGGCGCTGGCGGAGCTTCTGCACGCGGACAAGGCCGCCATCGCCCGGCGGACGAAAAATCTGGAGGGGAAGGGGTATCTCGTCCGCCGTGACGCGCCCAACGACCGGCGCAGCCAGCTGCTGTATCCCACGGAAAAGGCGGAGGGGCTGAAGGCCTCCAAGGCGGAGATCGAAGCGTCCTTTTATGAATACCTGACCGGCGTCTTGGCGCCGGAGGAAGCCGCCGCCTTCACGGCGGCGCTGGACAAGCTGTACACCGCGTCCAAAGAGGAGAGTCGCGCGGGCTTTCCGCACTTTCAAAAAATGGCGGGAGGCGAAGCGGACGATGCGGAAGAGTAAGACGTTCCGCCCCGACCGGATCGGCTCCTATTTCCGCATGGAGTGGCTTTCGCTGGCTCTTGTGACGGCCTCCGTGATCTATAACGTGGGCCTGCTGGCCACGCCGTGGTTTGAGGGGCGGCTGGCCCAGTGCCTTGCCGACATTCTGGGCGGCAACGAGACCGCCGCCCAAATGGCGGTGCTGGTGCTGGTCTATATCGCGGTGACGCTGCTGGTGCAGGCGGCGCGGTTCATCAAGCGGTTCTATGTCCGCCGCTTTGCCAACAACATCAACCGCCGGATGAAGGGCGTCCTGTACGCCAATCTGGTGCGGCAGAGCCGCGTCGCGCTGGAGCAGGAGGGCGCGGGCGAGCTGATGACCAAGGCTATCTCCGATGTGGACGACTGCGTGGAGGGCATGCGGAAGTTCACCACCGAGATCTTCGATACCGGCGTGGCGCTGGCCGGTTATGCCGCCGCTGCTGCTGGGGCGGGTGATCGACCGGTTGACCGCTGGCCTGCCGCTGACGTTTCTGGCGGTGCTGCTGTACTTCGGCAGCCTTGCGCTGGAGGGGGTATTCTCCTCGGCGCAGGAGAGTCTGCTGGTGCTGTTCGGCCAGAAAATGACCCACGCGCTGCGGTCGGAAATGTCCCGGAAGCTTACCCGGCTGCCCGCAAGCACGCTGGCAGGCCAGAACCCCGGCGAGGTGGCGGCACGCTTTTCCGGCGATGTGGACACGGTGGAAGCGCTGTTCACCTCCGGCATCATCAGCATGGTGGCGGACACCTGCCGTATCGTCTCCATTCTGGCGGTGATCGCGGTGAAAAACACAGGTCTTGCGCTGGTTCTGCTGCTGGTGCTTCCGCTGTTCGCGGTCTTTACCCGCCATGTGCAGAAGCGGATGCTGGCCGCCCAGCTGGACAACCGCCGCGCCGTTGCCGCCGTGTCCGGTCAGGTGCCGGAGACGCTGCACAACATCCGCACCATCCGGGCGCTGGGCATCGAGACTTACCGGGAGCGCCGCTATGACCGGTGCATCGGCGACAGCTATGCCGCCATGGAGCGCACCAACTTCTATGATGCGGTCTATTCGCCGGTGGTGCTGCTGCTGAACGCCGTTGTGGTGGGCGCCGTCATGCTGCTTTCCGCCTCCGGAAAGGCGGAGATTTTGCGCCTGTTCGGCATGTCGGTGGGCACCTCGGTGGCGGTCATCAGCTATATCTCCCGCATTTTTGCCCCCATTGAAAGCCTTGGCATGGAGATCCGGAGCATCCAGTCCGCCATGGCGGGTGTCAAGCGCATCGACGCCTTTCTGGCCCAGCCGGAGCGCACCGTTCCTCCGGAGGGGGAAAAGGTGGCGCGGGGCGATGTGGCGCTCTCCCATGTGACCTTCGGCTATGGGGAAAAGCCGGTGCTGGAGGACTTCTCCCCGACTGTGAAGCAGGGGGAGCAGGTCACGCTGGTGGGGGCCGGACAGGCGCGGGAAAAAGCACGGTGTTCAAGCTGCTGCTGGGACTGTATCCGCCCCAAAGCGGCACGGTGACCATCGGCGGCGTGGACGTTGCGGCCATTCCGGACGGGCAGCGGCGCACCTGCATCAGCTGCGTGGAGCAGCATTTTTCCCGCGTACCGGGAACAGTGCTGGAGCAGATCACCCTGAACGATCCGCAGATCACCGGGGAAATGGCGCGAAACGCGGCGAAGCTGGCGGGGATCGACGACGCCATTCAGGCGCTGCCGGAGGGCTACGATACGGTGTGTACCGACGGCATGTTCTCCCAGGGCGAGTGGCAGCTGCTGTCCATCGCCCGTGCCGCAGCGTCCGATCCCGCCGTGCTGCTGCTGGACGAGATCACCGCAAATCTGGACGCGGAGACCGAGGAGCGGGTGCTGGACGCGCTGCGCCAGGCCTCCAGAGGGCGTACCGTTCTCTCCGTGTCCCACCGGGTCTATGAAAGCCTTGGCGGCAGAACGGTGGAGATCAAGGCCCGGACGCCGTAAGCATTTTGGCAGTTTTTAGGGCGCAGAAAGCGTGGTATAATCGAACGGACAAATCAATTTTTTTGAATTACGGAGGGAAATGACATGAAAATCGTCATGATGACCGGCAGTGCACACCGGAACGGCACCACCGCCACGCTGGCCGGCCGATTCCAGCAGGGGGCGCTGGACGCCGGGCATGAGGTCTACCGTTTTGACGCGGCGTTTCAGGACGTTCACCCCTGCATCGGCTGCGACAAGTGCCGCCGCACAGGGACGTGTACCTTCGCCGCGGATGACATGAAGCTGCTGAATCCTCACCTGCTGGCGGCGGACGCGGTGGTATTCGTCTCGCCGATCTACTACTTCACCATCAACGCCCAGCTCAAGGCGGTCATCGACCGGTTCTATGCCAACAACGAGGTGCTGATGGGCGGGAAAAAGGCCGTCCTCATCACCGCCATGGCGGACACGGAGATGGACTCGGCGCTGGCGGCCAACGAGATGTTCCGGCAAATGACCGGCTATCTGGGCTGGGAAAACGCGGGTGTCTTGAATGCGCGTAACGCCCCCACCGCCGCCGATTTGAGCGGGGACGATCTGAAGCGGGCCTATGCGCTGGGAAAGGAGCTGTAACAGGCGTTGACCACGAAAGCGAACATCAGTGAATGGGAGCGCATGATATCGGGACGGCTCTGCAGCCCCGCCGATCCGGAGATCGCCAAGCGGCACCGCACGGGCATGCTCCGCTGCGACCGATTCAACCGCATTGCCCTGTGGCGCACCAAGGCCAAGCAGCGGGCGCTGGAGCGGCTGATCCCCTCGGCGAAAGGGAAAAATTTCGAGGCTTTCGCGCCCTTTTACTGCGAATACGGTGTGAACATCCACGTGGGACGGAACTGCTTCATCAACTACAACAGCGTGTTTCTAGACGTGGCACCCATCACGCTGGGGGATAACGTCCTCGTTGGCCCTAACGTAACGCTGGCCACGCCTAACCACCCGTTCGTGGCGGAGGAGCGGGCCTATACGGACTATCCCAACGGCTGCCACGAGCTGGAGTATGCCCAGCCCATCACCATCGGGGACAACTGCTGGCTGTGCGCCAGTGTGACGGTGTGCGGCGGTGTGACCATCGGGGCGGGCAGCATCATCGCCGCCGGTGCGGTAGTGACCCGCGATATTCCGCCCAACAGCATTGCTGCCGGGGTTCCCGCCAAGGTGCTGCGGCAGATCGGCGAGGGCGACCGTCTGCACGTGTGGGAGACCTATGTGAAGAACGGATTGCCCACACCTGTCGGGGAACATTAAGAGAAAAGAACTCCGTTTTCGAGAGATGCTCGAAAACGGAGTTCTTCTTATGTTACAGGCCTAAGCTCTCCACCCATTTCTGGACGGAGGCGGCGCTCTCACGGCTGCTGAGACGCTTGCCGGGCAGCCATTTCGTGTCCTTGGAGCAGGCGGCCTTCAGTATATCCTCGCCGCCCATACCGCTGCCACCGGAGGTGGCAAAGGGAATGACGGTCTTGCCGGAGAAGTCGTAGCTCTCCAGAAACGTCTCGATGATACGCGGCGCCTGATACCACCAGATGGGGAAGCCGATGAACACCACGTCATACCCGTCCATATTGTCCACACTGCCGGAGATGGCGGGGCGGGCGGCATCGTCGTTCTGCTCCTGATTGGCCCGGCAGCCATCGGTATTATAGTCCAGATCGGGGTCGGTGTAAGGCTCCTGGGGCACGATCTCGTAAAGGTCGGCGTCCAGCGCTGCTTGCAGATATTCCGCGATGGTTTTGGTATGGCCGGTGGCGGAGAAATAGGCCACCAGCACCTTGCTGCCGGTGCTTTCCGGCGTTTCCTCAGTGGGAGCGGGATCGGCGGCATCCGCGGCAGCATTGTTTTTCGGCTCGTCCGCCGCATTGCTGTCGGCGTTGGTCACGCCGCAGGCCGCCAGCGTCAGCACCATGGCTGCCGCCAGCAGCAGGGAAAACAGTTTCTTCATGTGGTCACACTCCTTTTTCTTTTTGTATCTCATGGCGCAGATAGTCCAGCCGCTGAAGCTGCCGCTCACGGAAGTGGATCTCGTCCAGAGTTGCCTTTCACTTTTCCTCCATCATCCGTAGCCGCTGCCTGTCGCTGTCCGGCTGCTCCAGCAGAAGACGCATATAGTTTTCTACCTCCTCGGCGGTAAAGCCGATATCGTGCAGCGTCATGATGGTACTGAGCCGCTCCAGATCCTCGTCATCGTACTGCCACGCGCCCATCACCTTTTTCAACGCGCCGCACAGTCCCCAGTTTTCATACTCGTCCAGAATATGGGGCGGGATACGGTAGCGCTGGCTGGCCTCGTCCTTTGTCATGGCCATCACTCCTAAAGTACAATACAGGCATCCTTTGTGGATGCCTGTATTGTATACTTGTTTATGCCATATGTCGAATGCTTGTTTTGAGGAAGCAGAAATGCCTAAAGTGTATTTTTAATGCAGCCAAGAAACTGCTCCGCTGCCGGAGAGCATGCCTGATCCTTCTTCCACGCCAGCACCGTGCCCGTTTCCAGCGTGGGGGAAAGGGGCACAAAGGTCAGTACGTCGGAGAGACTGCCGAAGTCATAGCACAGCGCCGACGCCGTTTTTTACCATGTTGGCGGCGTTCAGGATCAGGTTGAAGGTGGCGGCCACCTCGATCTTCTCATAGGCGTCGCCAAACCAGCCCGCCAGCTCGTTGCGAACCGTTTCGCGGCCACTGATGAGCAACAGAACGCCCGTCAGGTCTTTCGGCGTGACGGCTTCTTTTTGCGCCAACGGATGCTCCTTGGGCAGCAGAACGCCCCAGCGGTCCTTTTGCGGCATCCGCAGAAACGCGTACCGGCCAATGTCCACCGGCTCGGCCAGCAGCCCCATGTCCAGCAGGCCCTTTTCGATGCGCTCCTTCACATCGTCGGCGATGGCGCTGTAGATGCGGAACTGCACCAGCGGATGCTGCCTGCGGAATGTCCGGATATGCTCCGAAAGAAATGTCATGGCGGCGGTCTCGCAGCAGCCGATGGCGACCTCGCCGGTCAACTCCTCCTCGTGGTGCTGCAATTCCCGCTCCACTTTGTCTGCCAGCTCCACGATCTCCTGTGCCCGGCGGCGCAGCAGCATTCCGTCCTCCGTCAGCACCACCCGGTACTGGCTGCGGCGGAACAGCTTGACGCCCAGTTCCTCCGCCAGCTGCATCAGCTGGCGGGAGAGGGTCGGCTGTGTCACATGGAGCAGCGCCGCCTTTGTGATATTCTCCTCCCGCGCCACGGCGAGAAAATAGCGCAAGACCCGCAGTTCCATACGATTACCTCAAAAACAGCATAGCGCAAGTCAGGCATTTTTGCAAGGCAATTATGCCGGGAGGATCAGGTAGTTAAATATGCTTGGGCCGATTTCCCGCTGTCTCCGGCACTGGCCGGTATCACGTTCAGGCACAGATCGCCCACAAGCATCAACAGCGCGCCGAGAGCGCCCAAAAGGCTGTCCCGCCGATAGGCTTTCAGCTCCATGCGTTTCCCTTCTTTCATGCGGTTAGAGAGCACTAACCGCAACCCTTTCAAAAAGCCGCCGCCGGCGGCTTTTGTGTCGATCGATTTGCCTTTATGATAGCATCGATTTTCCGTAAATACAATATGCTTTCCGCGCTGGCGGAGAAAAAATTTCAAAGTCCGCCGAGGTTATTCCGGTGTGCGGCGGTTTTCCGCATCCAAATAGCGGATCGCCTGTTGATACAGCTCGTATTTTCCGGCCCGCATGCCGTTTAACCGCCGGGGATCCGAGTTGTGCCGGAGATCGGCCAGCTTGACCTTTCGGGCGATGGGGTCTTTCGCCAGCGCCTTGACGTAATCCATGTAGAGCACGCCGCTCTCGTGGGTCAGCAGACGGAGCGCATGGATAACGGAGTCCGGAAAGCCTGCCCGTACCAGATCATCAAAGGAGTACCGGTCGCCGTGATCCTCGATCACGTCGTGCAGCAGCGCCGCGCAGGTGGATTCCTCATCGTCCATCTGGGTGGCCAGATAGAAGGGGTGCAGCACATAAGGATAGCCGCCCCTGTCCACATCCTCCTTGTGGGCGTCGTACATGATGGCACAGGCCTTTTTCACAAGGTCGGAATAATACATCGGAAGATGCTCCTTTCCTTTTTGCGTGTAAACTATTGTAGCAGAAAGAGGGGCAATATGCAAGGCTCTATAGGAAACGGGGGAGGGGGAGAAAGGATGCTGTTTACAGGAGCGCGGCGGCATATTATAATGAGAGCGATGAATACACGCCGGCTGACGGCTTCTTCTTGCGCCTGCATGAGCTTCCGGAGCGGTATGCGCAGGTCGGCGTTTTGAAACGCTGCCATCAGTTGACGGGGACAGGCACGGTTTTGACGGGCCGAAGTGCCCCACAGGAGGAACTATGATTCGTGATATTTGCAGAGATGAAACCTTTCTGGCCCAGCGGGCGGAGCGTGCCGGGCTGGAGGATCTTGAGACGGCGCGGGATCTGCTGGACACGCTGACCGCCTACAAGGAGAGCTGCGTGGGTATGGCCGCCAATATGATCGGCGTCAATAAGCGCATCATCGCGTTTGATAACGAGGGGGAATATATGGTCATGCTCAATCCCGTCATCGTGAAGCAGTCCGGGCCCTACGAAACGGAGGAAGGCTGTCTGTCCCTGACCGGACGGCGGAAAACGAAGCGGTTTCAGACCATCAAGGTGCAGTGGCAGAACGAAAAGCTCCAGACCCGGCTCAAGACCTTTACCGGCTGGACGACGGAGATCATCCAGCACGAGATCGACCACTGCGACGGCATCCTCATCTGAAAGGGAGCGTTTTATGCGGAAAATTTTGATTATCGACGACGATGTGACCATCGGCGATCTGGAGCAGGAGGTGTTGGAGCGGGAGGGCTACGCTGTGCAGCGGGCCTATTCCGGGACGGAAGCGCTGCTTCTGCTGAAGGACAGCCGCCCCGACCTTGTGCTGCTTGACCTGATGCTGCCGGGACTGCCCGGCGAGGAGGTGCTGCCGCAATTGCAGGGCATCCCCGTGATCGTGGTCAGCGCCAAGGCGTCTGTGGAGGATAAGGTCGGCCTCTTGCTGGGCGGCGCGGCGGACTATCTGACCAAGCCCTTTGACACGAAGGAACTGCTGGCCCGTGTGGCCGTGCGGCTGCGGGAAAACGCCCGCTCTCCGCTGGCGGCGGTCTATACCTGCGGCGAGCTGACGCTGGACACGGCCTCCCATGCGGTTCGCGCTGCCGGACGGCCTGTCCAGCTGACCCGCACGGAATACGCCATTCTGAAGCTGCTGATGCAGAATCCCGGTCAGGTGCTGGCAAAATCCGTCCTGTTGGATCGTATCAGTGCGGACACGCCGGATTGTACGGAAAGCTCGCTGAAAACCCATGTCAGCAATCTGCGGGGCAAGCTGCGGGCCGTGTCGGGCCGGGACTATGTGGAGGCGGTCTGGGGGATCGGCTTCCGGCTGGCGGCGGAATCTTGACCGTTTCTTGACCGTTTCCTTGACCGCTTTCTTGACCTTTGGCGGATACCATACCGGTATCAAGCAAAGGGAGGTACTTAATTAATGGAATATGTGTTGGAAACCAGCGCCCTGACCAAGCGTTACCGGGGTTTTACCGCACTGGACAGCCTTACCATGCGTGTCCCGAAGGGGGCGATCTATGGCTTTGTGGGGCGGAATGGCGCAGGCAAGACCACACTGCTGCGCACCATCGCGGGCATCCTGGAAGCGGATGAGGGATGTGTGACAGTTGACGGGAACCCGCTGGAATCCGCGAAAAAGAAAATCTTTTACCTTCCGGACGATCCCTATTATTTCCCGAATGCGTCTGTGGAACAGATGGCAGAGTTCTATGCAAGACAGTACCCGGAGATGGACCGTGAGACTGTAACATATATGGCAGAGGCGCTGGAGCTGGATGTGAAGCGTCCTCTCCGCACTTTTTCTAAAGGAATGAAGAGACAGGCGTTTCTCATACTTGCCCTGTGTGCAGGAACAAAATATCTTCTGTGTGACGAGGTATTTGACGGGCTGGATCCGATCGTGGCAGAGGTTATGAAGAATCTGTTCCGCCAGGAAATGAAGGAGAGAAAGTTTACGGCTGTGGTGGCTTCCCACCGCCTCAATGAGCTGGAAGATATCTGCGGAAATATCGCGATCCTGCACAAAGGCGGCCTCGTGACGGCAGGTGATATGAGGGGAAGAGCAGAGCATGTTAAAAAGTTTCAGTGCGTGTTCAAGGACGGTATAGATACGGAAAGGCTTAAGAGGCAGCTTGCAGGAGAGCTGGATATCGTGCGGTTTCATGTGGACGGATGTTTTGTGACGCTGGTGATCCGGGATACAGAAGGCAGCGCAGAGGAATATCTGAGGAAACAGAATGCAGATTTGGTGAGAGAAGCAGCCATGAGCCTGGAGGAAATCTTTATTGCAGAAATGGAGGGGAAAGATTATG
>OGPH01001398.1_pt1 | contig 18373 bp, 13 predicted proteins | sample 1552891 | NCBI WGS metagenome assembly OGPH01 (sample SAMEA2580272, study PRJEB22360) | human gut metagenome | biome: human gut; feature: human-associated habitat; material: faeces | place: Denmark | collected 2008/2010 | reverse complement strand
GCCGGACTGCCCGGAAGCGCCCTGGAAAGCGGAGCGCAGCGCGCTGTCGATGCCCTCCGCTGCGTCACGCACCAGGCTGTCCGCCCAGCTGTCGGCATAGCTCTTGGCCACCAGCGGGTCCGAGGCGCTGCCCGCCGCGGAGGCGGTGACGCCGCCGCAGAGCAGCAGCAGGCAGAAGGCAAGGGCTAGTATACGTTTACGCACGGGGGCACCTCATCATTTCTGATTTTTCGCCGCGGCCGCCGCCTCGGAATCCATGCGCTCGGAGAGGTAGTAGCCGAGGGCGAGCAGGCTGTCGGAGAAGTGGATGTTCTCGACTATGACATCGGACTCCGCCACGTCAAGCTCGACGTTGGTGAAGTTCCAGATGGCGTGGACGCCGTGCTCCACGAGCTCGTGCGCGGCCTTGTTGGCCATGAGCTTGGGGACGGAAAGGACGGCCATATCTACCTTGTTGTTGTCGAAAATGTGGGGCAGCTCGGAAATATCGTGTATGCGGATGCCGGATATATCCGTGCCGATGAGCTCCGGCCTGACGTCGTAGGCGGCGAGCATGTGGAAGCCGTACTGCTCGAAGCAGAAGTTCTCAATCATGGCGCGGCCTATGTTGCCGACGCCGACGAGTATGACGGAGAAGTCGCGGTTCATGCCGAGAATGGAGGCGATCTCCCCGCGCAGGCCGGTGACGTTGTAGCCGTAACCCTGCTGGCCGAATTCTCCGAAGCAGCTGAAGTCCTGCCTTATCTGGGAGGAGGTCAGCGACATCTGCCTGCCGAGCTCGCCGGAGGAGATGCGGTCCACCCCGGCGGTCTTGAGCTCGTCCAGCTTGCGCAGATAACGAGGCAGACGCCTTATAACGTTGTTGGATACCTTGAGCTGTTTCACTTTTTCCACCAAGTTCCTTTTCTATCCTCTTGAAAGAGAGTAATCAGATTTCAGTGTAGAATTATAGCACAGCGTTTTGAGTCTTTCAAGGGAAAATAATATGTAAATATTGCGGAATAAATAAAAAAACCCTCCCAATTTGCCCAAAGAGGCGAATAGGGAGGGAAAATATGCAGTCCCGACTCAATCGAGTGCCGCGATGAATTCCTCGGGGGAACCCGCGGCGTAGTAGGTGAAGCCGTCGCCCGTCTCGCAGAGTAGCAGGCCCTCGGCCATGTAGACGTTCAGGGTAGACGAGCCCTCGTCGTAGTTGAGGCCGACGCTGCAATAGACGTCCCCGAGTGCCTGGGGCTGCGCGTCGCCCGCGGGACTGAGCATGGAGGCGATGAGCAGAATGTCGTCCTCGTCCGTGATGGTGCGGCTGAGGCCCTCTGCGCTGATATCTATTGAGCTGATGCTGCCGGCGTCGAGGGAGAGAACGCCCTCTCCAGACTGGGAAAAGAGCTCCGGGACGGCGGCGCCGTCCGCGACCCCGGTCTCCGCCGGGTTCTCGCTCTCGGTGTTTTCCGCGCTGTTGTCGGCGGGAGGAAGAGCCTCGTCGCCAGCCGCGTCGCGGGGGTCAACTTCATACGGCGCTGCGGCCACGCCGAACTGCGCGGCCTGCGTGGCCGACGGACACACCTTGTAGGTATTGTACAGGTCATACATGAACTGAACGGCCTTCTGGGTGTTTTCGTCGGTGGAAAGCACGCTCGCCTTGCCGTCCTCACTGTACAGCTCACCGCCGAACGCCGCAATCATGGCGAAGGTTTGGTCAGTCCAGTTTGCCCAGTAATAACCCCACTGGGCATCCGCGCCGCTGCCCTTGGTGAGCTGCTTGGCGATCTCGACGAACTCGTCCATCGTCCAGGTATCGGCCGGGATCTCGATGCCAGCGTCTTCAAACATCTTGGTATTGAGATACATGACCTTCGGGGTAACGTCGCGGGCCGCGGCATACATGGTGCCGTTCACGGTCAGGGCGTCCTTCACCACGGGGTACAGAGCGTCCTTATACTCCTGGCTGGCCAGATCGTCCAGCGGAAGCAGCATACCGTTCAGCGCATAGCGGGGCACCTGGTCCATCGCCAGCATCATCACGTCGGGAATTTCGCCGCCGGCAAGTTTCGTGATCATCGTGTTGGCGTAATCGCTGGGAATTGTCACAAACTCCAGTTTGATGTCCGGGTTTGCCGCCTCAAAGTCGGCCTGCATCTTCTTGCCCGCGACATAGACGCAGGTGGCAAGGGCGTATTCGAGATCGCCGGAGTCGATATCCGGGCCGTCGATGACCAGCTTGTGATCCTCGACCTCGTCCATGTTCTTCATGAGGACAAGTTCGCAGGTAGTGTTCTTGGCGGACCAGAACTCGACCTTCATGTCGGCCTTACGGATGATCTCGCCCTCGAATGCAGCTGCGAACGCGACGGGGATGGGCAGTTCCTTGGACTTGATCTTGATGCCGCGCAGTTCCAGAGACTTTTTGACCGTCTCATTGTGGTCATTGCAGGATTCCAGCGCACCCGGAACCTGATTTTCGCCGAGGTCGATATCGACCACGACCGGGAAGCCCAGCGCGATTGCGCCTGCACCCGCGGAAACGACAACATTGTCGATTGCGCCGAAGGTATTGACGAACGCGGGAACGCGCTCCTTGGTGTACTTGAGCAGGCCAGCCAGATCGCCCGGCTGCACGTTGCCGAAGATCAGCGCAGCACGGATGGCGACGGTGACGACATGAATCACGGCAGTCACGTCATGGCCCAGCGGGATAACGCGGAACTCAAGGCCCATCTTGACGCCCGCATCCGCGCACTGCTCAATGACTTCGCCGACCATGAAGGTCATGATGCCCTTGGACTGATAGTCCTTGACGACCTTTGCAACGTCCTCGCCGTTTTCGGCCTTGCCCAGCACGACGGCCACGCCGGGGATATCGCCCGTGACCAGCGGCACGCCGAGAGAGCGGATGATGGGATCGGGCACAAAGCCGATGCCGGGAACCGCGGCCTGCTCATAGGCATCCTTCGGTTCGGCAAACTTCAGACCCTCAAGGATCTCGGCGCCGACGGCAGTGGCAAGACCGGCGTTGAGCGCCTGGCCCAGATCCTCCTGATCGGTGATGAGGCTCTTGAGAACGCCCACGCAGGCGGGCAGATCGCCCAGGGTCTTGACCTTGACGCCGGTGGCGGCGTAGATAGTGGGGAAGAAATACGCGGTGTCAGGGAAGGCAATGGGATGGTCTGCGCCATATTTTGCAATGGCGTCGTTGACTGCCCCCTCGGTCAGGCCAGCCACGGCATGCGAGCCGCCATAGATGAGATCGGTTAATACGCTCATAAATACCTCCTGCAAATTCTGTAGAATTTTGAATTATATGGGGGAAATGCGGCGGTTCCCTGCCGGTATTTCGCAGCAGGGAACCGTGGAAAGACAAATTACGCGTCCAGATAGGAGTCGGAGTACAGTTCGTTGTTCTTGAAGATGTCGCAGGACTTGATGGTCTCCATCAGCCGCAGGTCGTTGGGGTTGACGATGGCGGAGGTCAGACCCTGCATCATGGCCATGGCCACCAGCGTGGAGTCCAGAATGGGACGGACAGCCTTGGGAGCGCCGTTGGAGTTGTTGCTGAGGCCGCCGGTGGACTTCAGACCCTCGTCGGCGAACATCTTGATGGCGTTCAGCACGTCCATCTGCTTATCCTGCATGCCCTTGACCACCAGGAACAGGGGGTCGAACCACAGGTCGGAAGCGTCCATGCCCAGGCTCAGGCCGCGCTCCAGCATGTGGTGGCAGTGCATCATACGCTCCTCGTTGTCCTTGGCGATGCCGTCGGCGGAGCACAGGGCGATAACGATGGCGTCGTTGGCGGCGGCCAGATCGATGTTGGAGATACGGGAGCCGGCATCGGCGGAGTTGACAATGGGCTTGCCGTTGGTGCGGTTATAGACGTGGATACCGGCTTCGATGGCCTTCTTGTTGGCGGTATCGAGAGCCAGAGGCACGTTGTTGAAGTTCTCCTGCAGCAGCTTGACCGCCCAGGTCATCAGCTCGGGGCCGTTGGACTCGGCAGGGCCAATGTTCACGTCCAGATAGGTGGCGCCGGCCTTGATCTGCTCGGCGGCACGCTTCAGGATGGGCTCGGGGTTCATGGTGTTCATAGCCTCGCGGATCACGGGGCTGATGCAGTGGATGCGCTCGCCGATGGTGACAAACTTGGGGGAGTTGGGATCACGCTGCTTGTAGGTCACGCCCATGTCCACCACGTCGATCTTGGGGATGGACATAGAGATCTTCTCGAAGTCCAGCGGCGCGTCCACGTCCACGGCCTTCTTCTCCTCGGCAGGCTTCTTGGAAGCGGCAACCGCCTCGGCAGCCTTGATGTACTCGCCGTCGCGCAGGTACTTCACCAGCTCCACGGCCTCGCGGGTGCCGACCACCACGTTCCAGTCAGGCAGCTTATCCTGAATGTCACCCTTCATCACGGCGGCCTTGCCGGGGATAATCAGGGTGCGGTTGTTGATCTTACCGGCGATATCGTACTCGTCGAAGAACTTCTTGATGGAGCCGGAGGAGAACTTACCGGCGGCCCACGCGGTCAGCACGGACATGCCGGACGCGTCGGTGATCAGCAGGTTGACGGGCACCTTGGAGCGCTCCAGCTCGCCGGACACCAGGAAGTAGGTCAGGGCGAAGTCCACGGTCAGGGCGCAGGGATCGTCGGGGGTCGCGCCGTTGATGGGATAGATGCCCGGCTCCACCTTCATGGGCTTCTGAGGATCGGTGAACACGTTCTGGCGCAGACCGTACAGCGGCAGCGCCTCGGCATAGCGCATGGTCTCCATGACCACGATGGAGCCGTACTTCATGGTGAACAGGGCCGCCAGCGCGGTCTCCATGTGCACGTCGCCGTGGCACAGCTTGGCCAGATTGACCAGAGAGGGATAACCGAAGGTGCGGTCGCCGTCCTTCAGGGCGGTGCGGCGCACCAGCACGGCGTTGGCGAAGGTTTCCTTGATGGTGGCGCCGGTCACGTCGATGACCAGATTCTTGTTCTCCAGCTTCTCCAGCGCGGCCACGGTGTCGTGGATCTCGGCCAGATCGGCGCCCTTGACGCCCAGCACCACACCGGCCTCCACGGCCAGGGCGCTCATGGCCTCGTAGTTGTCCTTATTGGCGCCGTTCAGCACAGGCTTGGTGTCGCCGATGGCGGCCAGCGCCAGCTTGGCGTTGTCCACGCTGTCGGTGTCGATGATGACGGCACGCTCGGTAGCGGCAGCCTTCTTGCACAGGTCGGCCAGACGTGCGCCGTCGCCGCCGTCGTGAACCAGCAGGAACTCCACATACTCACGCTCGCCGATACGCTCGTAATCCACGGCCTTCATCTCGGCCAGCTTGGCGTCCACAGCGGCGTCGTCCATGCAGGTGCACAGAGACACGGCAAAGCGGTTGCGGTTGACGAAGGTCTTTTCATGACGCATCATGACGGTCTCGCCGCCCAGCTTCATGCCGCCCACCTCGATGGCCTTCATGGGGGGCGCGGTAGCCTCGCTCAGCAGGGCGATGGCCTCGTCGGACATATAGGGGCACTTCTCGATGGGCAGCGCGCCCTGCGCCACCTTCATACAGAATGCCATACAAGTGGGAACGCCGCACTCCTTGCAGTTCTTCTTGGGAGACAGCTTGAAAATATCTAAACCTTTAACAGCCATTGTTCGCTTCCTCCTTTCCGCGTCAGACCAACTCGCCGATCATGGCGGCGATGGTACGGATGGCTTCGGGGTGGCGCATGATCACAGCGTCGGAACCGCTGGCCAGCACGGCAGCGGCGGTAACGATCTCCATTTCGATGCCGCGCTCCTCCTGAGAGCCCCACTCGGGCATATCGGCCTCAGGCATGATCGCTTCCTTCACGCCCCAAGTGTCGGCGGACACGGGGGTGATGATGGGCATCTGCAGCATGGCGTCGGACTGGCTCAGGGCGGCGTCCTTCACGCGGTCCAGCGTGGAGGCCACATACTCGAAGCCGTAACCGGCGGCAGCGGAGCCGATGTTCATCACGATGGACTGAGCGCTGACGCCCAGCTGGGTCATGACGGTGTTCAGCTGCTTGGCCAGGTTGATGTCCACGGCGGACTCCGCGCCCACCTTCTGGCCGTAGGCCAGACCTGCGCCAGCGCCAATGGCTTTGTAGTTCTCGTCGCGGGCGGACAGCACCAGAATATTCTTGCCTGCCAGCGCCTCGGCGATCTTGTTGAACAGTTCGGTATCCTTCTCGATATTCTTGCAGCCCATCACCACCAACGGCATGTCGGTAGCGTCGGCCACGGACTTGGCCAGCTCCACGCACTCGTCAACGGACTTGTTCTCGCCGTTGGGATCCGCGCCCTCCAGATGCAGGCAAATGAAGGAAGCGCCCTCCATGGCAGAGGCCCGCTTGGCCATGTCGGCCACGGTCGCGCAGCCCTCATAGAACTTCTGCTCTCCGGGCATGGTGCACATGGCCATACCGGCGTCGGTCAGCTCCACGCCGATCTTGGGCGCGTTGGTGATCTCGCCGTCAAACGTGTGGAATGCCAGCACGTTCTGGCCGCCGATGGTGACGGCCTTGTCGCCTACACCCAGCACCACTTCGTTGATGTGGGCGTTGTAGGTATGCTTTTTGGGTACGAAAGACATCTTGACAAATCCCCCTTGTAGATGTTGTTTAAAGTTTCAGCTCCTTGATGATCCCGGCCAGCGCCTTTTTCACGGGCGCGTCGTCGGGCACCTGGGAACTAGGTCTTCCCTCGCAGTCATAAGCGTAAACCGTTTCGTCCTGGGGCAGTACGCCAGCCAGCTCCAGGTGGTATTTTTCGATCTCCTCCGCCACGCCGGGATTCAGCTCGCCGTTGGGCGCGCGGTTGACGATCAGCTTCATGGTGCCGGGCTTCAGCTCCAGCTCGCGGATCATCTCGGCCAGACGGCCCGCCGCCTGAATGCCCCGCCGGGAGCAGTCGGAGATCAGCAGCATGGTATCCACATGAGGCAGGGTGCCGCGGCTGATATGCTCCAGTCCGGCCTCGTTGTCGATGACCATATACTTGTAGTTGCCCACGTACTTGTCGATCTGCGTCTTGAGTACGCCGTTGACAAAGCAGTAGCAGCCCTTGCCCTGTGTGCGGCCCATGACCAGCATGTCATAGTCGTCCTCCTCCACCAGCGCGGAGCTGAACTTCATTTCGGCGTAATCCGCCTTTGTCATACTGGGCGGCACGGTGCCGTTTTTCTCCGCCTGGGCCATCTCCTCGCGAATGTCGCCCAGCGTGGTCTCCACTTCCACGCCCAGCACTTCATTCAGGTTGGAGTTGGCGTCGGCGTCCACGACCAGCAGCGGGCCCTTTCCCGCCTTGCACAGATAGTCGATCAGCATGCCGCAGGTGGTCGTCTTGCCGACGCCGCCTTTGCCCGCCACTGCAATGATATGTGTTTTTCCCATAGTTTCGATCCATCCTTTGCGGGGCCTGCGGGGCATGTCGCTCTCCGCGGGCCATAGGGGTTACATGTAATGCTCCGGCCGACCGGCAGTCTCTGCGATACAGGCCATACCGGTCTTTGCTGGAAGTACCTTGAAGGAGCACGCAGCTTTTGCTGAACGCACCCTTCACACGCTCAATAGATTCCCTCCTTAGCATCCAATTTATCATGATCCCGGTCAGGGATGTAGATACAAATTCAAGCTGGCGAAAAGTCTTACGACTTTTCTGCCAAAAGATTTGCGGCCGGCTGCGCGCGTCCTTCGGACACACTGGCGGCCGAGAAGTATTTTTCTGACGCGCATGTCGTCAGAAAAATGATTTGATTCTTTCGCGCCTGCGAGCGCGAATTCTGCGAAGCTTTCACAGCTCCGTGAACAAAAACCTCTGATACATGCCCGCGCTCTCCACAAACACGGTCATCTCGCCGGGGCGGCCCTCCTCGGCGGTAAGGTGTACCTCGCCGCCCTTGATCTCCCGCCGAACCCATTCCACAGGGTCGTCGGTGTCCACCTCGAAGAACAGCACGTCCCGCATCTGGTTGCGCTCACAGCTGTTGGCGATCTCCCGCACCACTTCATACCGCTTCATGGATATCTCCTAAAAAAAGGAAAACGGCCCCCTTGTGTGCCAGAAAACGTTGTTCGCCTTTCTCACCACAGGGCCGTGCGCTTTGCGCATTTGCCGGGGCGGTAACGGCGCTTTTCACCGCTCTCCTTTTCCCCTTGTTATTTTTTCTACAATTAGAAATTATACTTGAAACCATGCGTTTTTGTCAACCTTTATTTCGTGCAAATCCCACAAAACAACCATTTCGTTTTGCGCGTTTCACAGTTCGTTTACACGCTGTTGTTAAAATAGCCGTATCGTTATGTGAATTTTTTGACAATTTGACGAAAAATAAAAATTTCCGATTTTTGCCTTGTATTTTGCCGCCGTCCCTAGTATGATACAGGCAGTGTGCACAGACCGGGACACTTCTTCTGCTGTGAACACATCCCTTGCTGCAAGAGTAGAAGTGGCGCGTTAAGTGCCGGTCGGATGGGAGGTTGCCGCCGGACGAAGGAGCTTGCTCCGCGATGCCATCTTCGCATCCGCTGTTGCAGAGTACGGTACGCCGTGCGCGGAACAATCGCATACCCTTTCCCCAACCTCCTCCCACATTTTTGTTAGGAGGCCTTTTTTATGTCCAAAAATCCCGAAAAGTCCGGATGGAGCGTGCGCTCCATCGCCATCTGCGCGCTGCTGACGGCGCTGAGCGTCATTCTGGCCCGTCTGCTGATCCCCATGCCCAACGAGACCACCCGCTTCTCCATCGAGGCCGTGCCCATCTTCATCGCGGGCATGCTGTTCGGCCCGCTGCCCGGCGCTTTCACCGGCTTCGCCGCCGACTTCATCGGCTGCCTGTTCACCCCCTACGGCTACAATCCCATCTTCTGCGTGCCGCCCATTCTGTACGGCCTGTGCGCCGGACTGTTTCGCCCGTGGCTGACCCAGAAGATCTCTCCGCTGCGCATCGCCGCGGCGTTTCTCCCGGCCATCGTGCTGGGCTCCATTCTCTATCAGAGCGGCTCGCTGGCCCTGATCTACGGCGGCGACAGCAAGCTGGCCTTTTTCGTGACCAAGCTGGCCACCCGCAGCGTGCAGTTTGCCGTCACCGGCGTGCTGGATGTGCTGCTGGTGTGGGCGCTGTGCCGCTCCCGCGTATTCACCGCCGCCGGCGTGTGGCCTACCGCCGCCCAACCGGCGCAGAAAGGAGTGTCAGGACAATGACACTGGACGAAGCCTTACATTACATCCACGCCGTCTGCTGGAAGGGCAGCATCCCCGGTCTGGAGCGTATCAGCGCCCTGCTGGACAAGATGGTTCATCCGGAGCGGACGCTGAAATTTGTTCACGTCACCGGCACCAACGGCAAGGGCTCCACCTGCGCCATGGTGGCCTCGGTGCTGCGGCAGGCGGGCTATCGCACCGGCCTGTATACCTCGCCCTACATCGTCCGCTTCAACGAGCGGATGCAGATCAACGGCGAGCAGATCCCCGACGACGAGCTGTGCGCCATCACCGAGGAGATCAAGCCGCTGGCCGACAGCATTTTCGAGCAGCCCACCGAGTTTGAGATGGTCACGGCCATTGCCTTCGCGTGGTTTGCCCGCCGCCAGTGCGACATCGTGGTGTGCGAGGTAGGCATGGGCGGCGAGTTCGACGCCACCAACGTCATCGGCGCTCCCGAGGCTGCCGTGCTGTGCAACATCGGCCTTGACCACACGGAGGTGCTGGGCGACACACTGGAGAAGATCGCCGCCACCAAGAGCGGCATCATCAAGCCCGGCTGCGACGCGGTGCTGTACCGCTCCACAGACGGCGTGGAAGCCGTGGTGGAGCAGCGCTGCCGCGAGGTGGGCGCAGCGCTCCACAAGGTGGACTTTACCCAGCTGCACCTGCGGCAGCATTCGCTGGAGGGGCAGGTCTTCGACTTCGGCGGCAGGGAAAATCTCCATCTCCCCCTGCTGGGCAAGCATCAGCTCCACAATGCCGCCGTGGCGCTGACCACGCTGGACGTGCTGCAAAAGCGGAGCTGGAACATCACCGAGGACGATATCCGTCAGGGACTGTCCCGCGTCATGTGGCCCGGCCGGTTCCAGATCATCCGCCGCGCCCCGCTGTTCCTCATTGACGGCGGCCACAATCCCCAGTGTATTCAGGCGCTGGCCCAGAATATCACCGATTATCTGCCGGGCCGTCCCCTGACGGTGCTGACCGGTGTGTTGGGCGACAAGGATTACCACTGCATGTACCGCAGTGTGGCGAATCACGCGGTGGAGTTCATCACCGTCACCCCGGACAATCCCCGCGCCCTGACGGCGCAGGAGCTGGCGAAATATCTGGCCAGCTTCGGCAAGCCCGTCACCCCCTGCGACACGGTGGCGGACGGCGTCCGCCTTGCCATCGACCACGCGGGTAAGGACGGTACCGTGCTGTGCTACGGCTCCCTGTACCTGCTGGGCGACGTGATCAACGCAGTTGAAGAAACCAAGTGACCCCAAAGCGGCAGGCTCTCCTGCCGCTTTGGTTTATTTGAACGGCGGTAAGTACCGCTCTGGCGCTGTGCGTAGGGGAGGGGTTCTACCCCGCCCGTCGCCTATTTGAGCTGCTTAATTTACTGAGCGGAAGGGGTAGAACCCCTCCCCTACGAAGTATCACAATACCCCCGTCAAAGGAGACCGCCATGTTTGCTGACTTACACATCCACATGCTGCTGTCCGGCAGCGACTGGAAGGCCGCCATCGCCGGACACCAGCCCCATCCGGACGATACTTTGATCAAAGAACGTCTTTCCGCCTATGAATCTGCCGGAATTTCGTATCTCCGGGATGGCGGCGACCGGTTCGGGGTCTGCCTGCGGGCTAAGGAATTGGCCCCGGAATACGGCATCATCTACCGTACCCCAGCGTTTCCCATCTACAAAAAAGGCCACTACGGCAGCTTCATTGGCCGGGGATGGTCGGATTTCGCGGAATACCGCGCATTATTGGCGGAAGCGCAGGCAAGAGGGGCGGATTTCATCAAGCTGATGGTCTCCGGCCTGATGGATTTCTCCGCCTACGGCGTGCTGACGGAGGAGCCGCTGACCGGTGCGGAGATGCATGATCTCATTGCCGCCGCCCACGATCTGGGCTTTGCCGTTATGGCCCACTGCAACGGGGCGGAAGCAGTGAAAAACGCAGTGTTAGCGGGCGTCGACAGCATTGAACACGGGGCGTATCTGGACGACGAAGCCTGCCATATTCTGGCAGAAAGCGATACCGTCTGGGTACCGACTCTCTCCACCATCGGCAACCTGATCGGCAGTGGGCGGTTTCCGGACGATGTAGCGGAACGTATCCTCCGGTCGGCCCAGGAGAATATCCGAAAAGTCGCTAACTTGGGCGGTCATATCGGCTTGGGATGTGACGCCGGGGCGTTTCGGGTGCCCCATGTGGAGGGCACATTCAGCGAAGAAAAGTGGCTGCGGGAAACGCTGGGCGACAAGACTGACGCCATACTGTCCGCCGCAGAAGGACAAATCCAGACGAAATTCTGATTCTTATTGGTACATTAACGGCCTTTATGGGTACATAAAAGGGCATTATCGGTACATGAAAAAAGCGGTATTCGAGCAAAGCCCGAATACCGCTTTTTTGATTTGGAACGATTTCCTTACATGAGGGGCTCCATCTCCAGAACGGGATGGCCCACTTCGGTCAGGAAGCCATACAGCTCCTCCATGTCGGTGGTGACGGTCTCGTCAGCGATCATGCTGGTGAAGTTGTCAATGCCGTACAGCTCCTTGGCGGTGGCGTTGATGCGATCCGCCATCTGATCCTTCAGCTCCTTGGGCAGCCAGACGATGCGGCCCATGCCGCCCTCGGCAGCCAGGAACTTCTTGGAGGCGATGAACTGCTTGCCGTGGCCCATGAAGCCGGGGGTCTGAACGCCGCCGCCGGTCATGGACGCCATCTCGGAGAAGCTCATGCCCAGAGGGGTCATGCCCACATGCTCACGGTTGGTGATGACCACGCCGTTGGACATGGGCTCGATGCCGCAGATGCACTCGAAGCAGCCGCAGGAGGTCATGGGATCCTCCAGGATGGAGTATAGGGTCACGCGCTCCAGCGCGCCGTGAGAATACTTGCTGACGGCCTCGTTAACGTCCTCGTAGGCGCCCAGACGCTCGTCCAGGCAGCGATCCTTGGGAACGATCTGGCAGGGGCCGTTGGGGTCCAGCTCATTGGTGGCCTTGGCGTCCAGCCAGGACACGGCGCCGCACAGGCCCAGACGCTCGGGCGTGACGATGCAGACGTGGCTGGGGGAGAAGGCCTGGCACAGAATGCAGGTGTAGAACTTATCCACGGACTCGTCGGTCATGGACTTCAGGCGGGCGTCACGGGCGACGAACGCCTCGTTGGCCTTGGCGCGGATCTCCTTGCAGCCCTCGGGACGGGTGCAGATGCGAACCTGGCACTTATCCACCACGGTCTCGTACTCGCCCTTGACCTTGGCATACAGCACCTCGCCCAGATGACGGGCGCGGAAGCCGGCCTCGAAAGCGGACTTGGACACGCGGACGCGGATCATGTCGCGCTGGCCGGTATGCATGACGCCCTCGATGCAGTTGAGGAAGTTGTGGAACTTACGCTCGACAACCGGCTCGAAGTCGGTCTGCCAGGACTTGCCGGCCACCTCCAGCGTGATGGTCAGGCAGATCTTGGAGCCGGGCTCGAACTCGTCGAAGTCGGGGCCGTCCAGAATGATGGCGTGATCCTCGATATTCTGGGCTTCTTCGGTGCGGCAGAACTCGCAGCAGTCCACGCGGGAGCCGTCGATCTCGATCTGGGTGTCGTTCTTGCGGATGATCTCGCCCTCGAAGGCGTTGGAGAAGGCCACGGGAATGTCGATATTGGTGACCTTGATCTTGATATCGCGAGCCTCCAGAGAGGTCTCGATCCAGTCCTGGGTATTCTCGTTGATAATCAGGGACTTGGGAACGGCCCACATGTCATCGGTATCGTTGGTGATAACAGGGAAGCCCAGCTGGATGGCGCCGGCGCCGCAGGCCACGGTGATATCGGGCACGGGAGCGTAGGCGTTGACGAACGCGAAAATGCGGTGGAAGGAGTAGTCGATATGGCCGTCATAATCGCCGGGCTGGACAGCGCCGAAGATGAAGGCGGCGCGGACAACCAGAGAGATGATGTGGCCCACGGACCAGATATCCTCGCCCACAGGGACGACGCGGACGTCGAAGTTCATGGTCATGCCGCACTCGATCAGCTGGTCAATGATGCCGCCGATCAGGAACACGAAGATACCGCGGGACTGGTAGCCCTTGACGGTTTCCAGCGCTTCCTCCTTGGTGGGAGCGGGGCCGATCATGACCACGAAGCCGGGGATATCGCGGGTGACCAGAGGCACGCCCAGGGTACGCACCTCGGCATCGGTGAAGTGGCCGTGGTAGTTGGTGCCGGCATAGGGATCGGGGTTGCGGGCATACTTGCAGGCCTCGATCATCTCGGCGGCGATGGCGGTGCCAACGCCGGAGGTGAAGATGTCCTTGGTCTTATACTCGCGGGTCATCATGGCCTTCACGTCGGCCAGGGTGTCGCGCAGCTCGCCCAAGGTGGTGACTTTCTTGCCCAGATAGGCGTAAATGCAGGACAGGTAGTAGGCCGTGTCCGGCATCTTCATGGGAGCGGACTCGCCCAGCTCGGCAACGACGGCGTTGATCTCTGCCTCCGCCTTGGCAAACATCTCGTCGGAGCCTCTGAATACTCTGTCAAATAATCCCATTGATCTATTTCATCCTTTCAAAAATTCAAGTCTCGTCGATGCGCGCCTTGATGGCCCGGATCTCCTCCACGGCCCTGGGGCTGACATCGTAAGGGGAAAGGCCGCGCCGGTCGGCGTCGATAACCTCGGCGTCGTAGCTGATAAAGCCCAGCAGATTCTCCTCGGGGATGCGGGAGCGGACGAATTCACGATCCGCGTCGTCCCGGATCTTGTTGGCCACCACGTCCACCTTGGTGACGCCAAGGTCGGCGGCCAGCTGCTTCACCTTTTCATAGGTCTGCACGCTTCTTGCGCCCGGCTCGATGACCACGATGAAGCGATCCATGCACCCGGCGGTGCCGCGGCCCAGATGCTCCAGACCTGCCTCCATGTCCATGATGACCACGTCGTCCTTGCGGAACACCAGCGCGGAGAGAATGGACTTGAGCATCACATGCTCGGGGCAGACGCAGCCGCCGCCGCCGGTCTCCACCGTGCCCATCACCAGCAGCTTGACGCCGTTGATATCACGGGCGAACTTATCGGGGATATCGCTGACCTGCGGGTTCAGCTTGAAGAATTTATTGGTGTAGGTGGCGCCGGTGCGCTCCTCTACCAGCTGACGCATTTTGGAAATGGGGGTGATGGAATTGACCTCCTCCTCCGTCAGACCCAGCGCCAATCCCAGATTGGCGTCAGGATCCACGTCGGCGGCCAGCACGGTACGGCCCTCGTCAGCGTACAGGCGGGCCAGCGTGGAGGAGAGCGTCGTTTTGCCTACGCCGCCCTTTCCGGTAATGGCTACTTTCATTGGTTCGACCTTTCCTCAGTCAAGATACAGCTCTTACTTAGATGCCCAGCGCGGCGCGCTTGGCCTCGATACCGGCGATCATCTTGTCGCCCAGGCTCTCGATATCGGTGTCCACGATGAAGCGGGCTTCCACCCAGTCCTTCACGCCGTGCTCACCCTGCAGCAGCTCCACCACCTCGCTGGAGCCCTTGGTGTAGGGATCCACGCCCAGATAGGTGTCGATACCGGTGGCGACCACGTAGTTGCCGATGGAGACGGCCTTCTCGCTCATCCACTCGGGTGCGCAGCCGCACAGGGGGATCTGGGAGATGTTGATGCCCCAATCCTTGGCGATATCGGAGGCCAGCAGCATCATGCGGGAGATATCCACGCAGGAGCCCATGTGCAGCACAGGGGGAATGCCCACCAGCTCGCACACGCGCTTGAGGCCCTCGCCGCAGTATTCCTTGGCGTCAGGATCCATCAGGCCGGCCTTGGCGGCAGCCTGAGCGGAGCAGCCGGACAGAATGACGATGATATCGTTCTTCAGCAGCTTCTTCATCAGCTCGATATGCGCGGTGTCGGGACGGACCTTGGGGTTATTGCAGCCCACCATGGCCACGGCGCCCCGCAGCACGCCGGCCTTCACGCAGTCGATCAGGGGCTTGGTGGTGCCGTAAGTATCCACGTGGGAGTTGCACACGCCGTCCAGCTCCTTCTTGATGGCTTCCAGAGAGTAGCCAACGCGGGCCTTGGTCTTCAGCTCGGGGATGTTGACCAGCTCGGGACGACGGTTCTTGAAGTTTTCGATAGCGGTCTTGACGATATTCTTGGCGTTCTCACCGGCGCTCTCGGCATGGAACTCGATGAAATCAGAGTCGGGAATGCGGGCGATGGGAGAGGTGGTGATGAACTTGGTGTGGAAGCACTTGCTCAGGGGGCCCAGCGCGGGGAAGATGCACTGCACGTCCACCACGATGGCCTCGCAGGCGCCGGTCAGCACCACGTTCTCCTGATTCAGGAAGTTGCCGGCCATGGGGATGCCGTGACGCATGGTGACCTCGTTGCTGGTACAGCAGACGCCGGCCACGGTGATGCCCTTGGCGCCGTTTTCCTTGGCGTAGGCGATCATCTCGGGGTCGTTGGCGTAGAACACGATCATCTCGGACAGAGAGGGATCGTGGCCGTGAACGATGATATTGACGTTGTCCTTCTCCATGACGCCGATGTTGGCGGTGGTGTCAATGGGCTTGGGAGTGCCGAACATAACGTCGGAGAACTCGGTGCCCATCATGGAGCCGCCCCAACCGTCGGACAGACCGGCGCGCAGGGACTGGCGGATCAGCGCCTCAGGCATGGAGGAGCAGCCCATATGGGTCATATGCAGAGACTGGGACACCTCGCGGTCGATGGCGCGGGGCTCGATACCGGCCTTGTTCCACAGCTCCTGGGTGTGCTCGGGGGCGCGCTTGAGGAAGCGCTGGACGCCGAAGGGCTTGCCGTATTCCAGCAGGCCGATCTCGGCCATTTCGTGGGCCAGGTCGTAGATGTCCTTGCCCTCGGTCTCCACGCCCCATTCCTTGGCGATGCGGATCAGCTTGTCAGGATCCTTGACCTGATAGTTGCCGCCCTCGCGGGTCTGGTGCAGGGTGTGCATGATCTCGCGGCCATGGTCGGAGTGGGTGGCGGAGCCACCGGCGGTGAAGCGCAGATAGTTTCTGCCTACGATGCCGTGAACATCGCAGCCGCAGATACCGCGGGGCGCCTTGGGGGTGATGCGGCAGGGGCCCATGGAGCAAATACGGCAGCAGGTGCCGGCTTCGCCGAAGCCGCAGTGCGGCGTCTGATTCTTGACGCGCTGCTGCCAGGAATCCGCGCCAACTTTTTTGCCGGTTTCAAGCAATTCGTTGGTCGCTGCTTCCATCTGTTCAACTGTGATTAAGCGATCCCAATCCATCGATGATGTATCCTCCTAAAATATGTTCTGGGCCGGCCTGCGTACACCGGACGCAGCACCGGAAGGGGGGCGGCGGTCAGCCCGTATGGACAGACCGAGCAGGCGTACCTGCGCTCTGAAACCAAAAAGCGGCAGAATACGCCTCTTATAGCTTGTGTCTATTTTACCAAGCAGCCTGAAGAAAGTCAACCGATGCGAACCCCCTGCGGGGGTTCTTTGGAAATCCAAATTTACGGTTATATCAGAACTTTGATAATACAAAAAGCCAGAACTATCGACATTATTTTCGATAATTCTGACTTTATATAGAAAATGATATGTGATATCCCGATATTCCTTTTTTTATGATTCCATATGAACATTGATATGTGGATAGGACATCGTGATGCCCGCGGAGGAAAAGGTTTCCTGAAGTCCATCCAGCACGTCGTTATAGCAGGCCCAATAGTCCTCCGTACGCGCCCAGAAGCGCAGGACATACTGGATCGAATTGTCGCCATAGGAGACGACGTGTGCCTCGACAGGCCGGTCGCGGAGTGTCTTTTCGTGCGCTGCGGCAGCGGCGCAGAGCGCCGCGCGGACGGTATCTACCGCATCGTCATAGGACGCCGAAACGTTCACGTCAACACGGCGTACCGCCTCGCTTGTCACATTGATGATGCTGCCTGCCGTGATCTGACTGTTGGGCAAATAGATGATCTGGTTGTCATAGGTGCGCAGGCTTGTGTATACCGCGCCGATAGTCAGGACAGTTCCGGCCTTGTCGCCGATCTGGACATAATCGCCCGCCCGGAAGGGTTTGGCTGTCAGAATCATCAGCGCGCCCGCGACATTGGACAGCGCGGTCTGCATCGAGAGCGAAACGGCAAGACCGGCAACGCTCAAAATTGCCAGCAGCGAACTGGTATCCACGCCGAGCGTCCCTGCGACGAGCATGACTGCAATAAAAATCAAAATTGCCTTGGCTGTCGTGCGCAGAAAGCCGAAAATAGTGTGATCCAGCTTGGAATGGGAAAACAGCTTGTCCGCCGCCTTCAGAATCAGCTTGATGAGCACTGCGCACAGAACCAGCAGCACCGCCGCATACAGCAGCTTTTCAAGCGTCAGCTTCGAGAAAAACGACTGCACCTGTTTTTCGTCAATGGCAGTTGTGTCAAGAACGGATGAGATGAACATAATAGCCTCCGGAATATATCCCTATCTCGCGCTTTCGGTAAACCCCTGTAGGGGCTTGACAGATCTGCTCCGCCCGATGGGCGGCCGCAAATTTGCGCAGCACCCTGTAGGGGCCGATGCCCACATCGGCCCGCTGGGAAGTTACGAATTCGCCGAAGAATTCTGTAAAAACAGTATATTCCGCGGGCGGACAGAGTCGTCCGCCTCTACAGGGGATGAGAAGATTGAACCTTTGATGTAGGGGCCGGCGGCTCTGTCGGCCCGAAAAATGTTGCGAATTCGCCGTAGATTCTCATAAAATCGGTACCTCCTGCCGGGCCGATGTGGGCATCGGCCCCTACAGGCCGCTCTGAAAAACGTGCTGCGCCCCTGTTCGGGGAAACAGGGGCGCGATTGGTTCAATCGGTTTCCGACGGTGCTTCATCCTGCTCGGGCGCTTCCTCTGCCTCACTGCCGTCCGTCAGTTTTTTGCTGTCAGCATTGACGTAGGCCATGAATTCGTCGCCCGTGATGGTCTCCTTGCTCAGCAGGTACATTGCAATCTCATCCAGCAGCGCACGGTGCTCGACAAGGATGTTTTTCGCATCCGCGTAGCAGTCCATGAGCAGCTTGTGGATTTCTTCGTCCGCTGCAGAGGAGGTGGAATCGGCACAGTTCATCATCGTGCTGCCGTCGAGGTACGGGTTCGAGACCGTGGACAGG
>OGPH01001394.1_pt1 | contig 18429 bp, 12 predicted proteins | sample 1552891 | NCBI WGS metagenome assembly OGPH01 (sample SAMEA2580272, study PRJEB22360) | human gut metagenome | biome: human gut; feature: human-associated habitat; material: faeces | place: Denmark | collected 2008/2010 | reverse complement strand
CCTTCCGGAGCATATGATCAAGCGATTTGCTTGACTTACTTAATAATACGAGCGCCAGCGAAGAATCTGTCACCGTGGTGGGGAAGACGGTAAGAAGATAAAAGCTATCAGCTGTGAGCTGTCAGCTATAAGCTAAATATTCTTTTACGGGTTGAATCATCTTGGCATGCGAGTATCCGTTTCGGCTTCGTTGGTCATCGGGCGCATAATAATAAGTGCACTGAATTGGCAAGAAAAGCGCCGGCTTGATTTGCCCCAAAATTTGCTTTCTAAAGAAGGGGAGTTTCTGAATAGGAAAGTACCGGTTGATTTGATCCATTACCGATGGTATGTCTGAATTTGCGAAAAATTATTGGCACAACCCATATTGTACATATAAGGTATAAAAACAAAAACGTTTCTTCCTGATTATATATCCGGGAAGGAACGTTTTTGTATTGCGAAGATATATTTCTGACGCCTGGGGTGCGTCTATTTGTGGAAAGCTTATTGCCCGTGATTCTTTTATAATGCTATGCGGAAATCATGGTACAGCCTCCAACCGCTGGATAAGGCAGAAAACAAATAATTACATCGATAAGGTAAATGCATGAGTACATAGGAAATGAAGGCGAAAGTGCTATGTGTGTTTACGCCTGCCGGTTTGGATGAGATAAGCTGGTAACGCTGTTATTTGCCAAGAAAAATACGATGCGGGAGCTACTGTGTTTTTCCGCTCAGTACAGCTTGAATGATTTGAGACAGCATATCCTGTTTTTCCTCTGAGAGAGTATACTTCGTTCCATTGAAGAGAAATGTGCTGCTCAGGATGGATCTCAGATCAGGTAGTTCTTTTGTACTGTTCGTACTTCTAGCTTCCTGTAGAATATAATTCCGGGGCTTTTCTATCTGAGATAGTTCGTTAGTGGAAATGTGCAGGCCACTGCAAATTTTTACTATATTGTACATAGATCCGCCATCTACATTTTTCAGAATGGAATATAGAGTTCCATATGGCATATTGATTTTTGCGGCGAAATCTTTCAGTGTCCATCGTTGGAGGATCAGCCCTTTCAAATATTCCTCTTTTGTCATAATCGCCTCCTTACTGTTGATTTTATATAAATAATATCGAAATTTCAATGAAGTAGGAGTGGGATGTGGATTTTTGAATAATAAAAAGTTATAATAATATAATATAATTTGAGATTTCAAATTAAAGGGAGAGAGGAACGTGTATAAAAATCTGATGGCAGAATTGGCAAAACGGGAAATGAGCCTTGAAGAACTGTCAAAAGAAATGGGGATCAAGCAGGAAATGCTGCTGCTGAAAATGGAAAGCTGTCATGGAATTAATTTTAGGGAAGCTATGAAAATTAAAACGATTCTAAAAACGGATATGCCGTTGGAGCAGCTTTTTTTTGGGAGCCGATTTGAAATTTAGAATTATATGATTGGGATATTTGTATGTTTGCTGTTACAGTGTGTAACGACATACACATGACGGGAAATAAGGAAACTCTTTTATTAAAGCGGACTTGAACAGAAATATGGAGAATAAGGTAGCTTTTTAGGAATGCCTCGGAAATAATCGATCGCTCCGAAAATTATCTCCATTCTTAAGAAATATCGATATGAATCATATTCATAAAGGCATTTGGAATTGAATAAAAAACAGCTGTACTGTTATTTTAAAAATTGAGAGCACGGCTGTTTATTATATAAATGAAATGGCACTGAACCGGTAGATAAATATTCATCAGTGAAAAATCTTGTATTTTTATAAAGGCTGGTAAATATGATGAGAAGTATAGAAGGAGGTGTAGGAGGTCTGCCGGATCATATAAATAAATTTTTGATATAGCATTATATTTTTTTGGTATGTAGAGAGGAAGGGTTATATGAACAAAATTTACAAAGTCATTTGGAGCAAAGTGAAGAACAGTTATGTGGTAGTTCCAGAAATTGCCGTCAGCAGCAGCAAAAATAAGGGAAATAAAGCATATAAATCTGCGCTGGCTGCGGTTTTAACGGCGGCTGGGCTTTGGCGGTCTTGTCGGCAGTGAGGCGGCTACAGTCAATGATGGGGATACATTGAACGGCAGTACCCATGTCACTGTAACTAAGGATCCGGCAACCAAGACGATTACCATATCAACGACTGGGCTGGCTACAACTGGTGACCTGACTACATTAAGTACGCAGGTGAATACCAACACCGGCAATATCAACAATAATGCTACTCATATCAGTACGAATGCCACCAACATCAGTACAAATGCCGGCAATATCAGCAATAATACATTAAAAATCAACACGCTCACAGCACTGACAAATAACCTGGGACTTGATGCCACGAAACCGGGTATTAAGTATTTCCGTGCCAATTCTACCGGAGCGGATGCTTCTGCGACCGGAACGGATGCTGTCGCGGTAGGGACGCAGGCCAGAGCCACCAAAGATAATGCGATGGCAATGGGGGTGGAGGCCAAAGCAGAAGCCGAAGATTCCGTGTCGGTAGGGCGTGCTTCCAGAAACGTTTCTAATGCAGTAAATGGCGTGGCCATCGGCCATGGGGCAATTAACGGTGCTGTCAGCGGTATGACACCGGATGGAGACAGCACGGTCGTACTTGTCGGCGGCGGCAAGAATAGTGTGTCTGTCGGGAATAAAGCCAATGCCCGTGGTAATTCTTCTATTGCGTTGGGAGATGGAGCGGTTGTTCAAAATGATGGCGGCAATCGTATAATTAATAACAACAGTATGGCGATTGGAACAGCGGCAAAGACGGTGTCTTCTAACAATGCGACAGCTATCGGGCACGGTGCTTTTGTTGCCAAAAACAGTCACAGTGCGATTGCTGTCGGCGAAAGTGCCCAGGCCGGTAAGGAAGCCGCAACGGCGATCGGCAAAGAAGCGGCTGCTAAAGGCAAAAACAGTCTGGCAGCCGGTACTTCTGCTGTGGCCGAAGGAGAAAATGCCGTATCTGTTGGTCAGGGAACGGAAGCAAAAGGAAAAAATGCGGTTGCTATTGGGAATGCTAGTCAGACAGCCGGTTCCAGTTCTGTTGCTGTCGGTGATGAGGCCGGCGCGGCAGCCGGCAGATCTGTGTCTGTCGGTATTGGTGCCGGAAAGGGCATGATTGGTGATATATTGGGAACGAAGGGCTCGCATGTGTCTATTGGTGACGAAGCCGGACAAAATGTGGATGGGCAGCATGATATTGCCATCGGCACCAAGGCGGGCGGAAATGTATCCAGCAATTATAATATTGCCATTGGTGTAGAGGCAGGGACGAATATAGGTACTGCCGGTAATCCTTCTATTGGGAAAAATGTATCCATTGGATATAATGCTAATAAGAATACTACCCTGGTGTCCCGCCTCCAGGCGACAGCAGTCGGCAGTGATACGAAAGCCGCTGATGACGCGTTGGCGCTTGGTTTTCATGCGCAGGCGGCAGGAAATGGATCCATAGCTGCCGGGTTTAATGCATTGGCGGAAGACGCGGCCAGCATGGCGCTGGGACAAGGGGCAAAGGCTTCCGGCGGGAACATTGCCATCGGTAATGGTTCGGAAGCCAGCGCGGCCATGATTAGCGGTACTGGTTATCTGACAGGGACTGCCGCTCCTTCCACAGGTGTTTCAGTTGGTACGGCGGCAGCATTGCGTCGTATTACGAATGTAGCGGATGGCGCGCAGGATCAGGATGCCGTTACAGTGGCACAGCTGAAGAAATCCATCGATGAAACGGTCCGGCAGGTGAATGCCAGTATTACCAGTACGACGACTACAGGAGTCTACTATGATACTGTAACTACCGGGCAGGGAGAAAGTATCACTTTAAAGAATACCAATAACAAAGGAACCGTAATTCACAATGTGGCTAAAGGTACATCGGGAACAGATGCGGTTAATGTTAATCAGTTGAACGAAACCGTGGATCAGGCAAAGACTCATTATTACTCTGTGAAGTCCACAAATGCGAATAATTACAATAATGACGGGGCTGCCGGCGAAGATTCTATGGCAGCAGGAGTTGGCGCCAAAGCGTTGGAAAAACGCAGCGCGGCCATTGGGAATAATGTGGAGGCACAGGGAGAAGGCAGCATCGCCCTGGGAACCGGCTATGAGGAAATAAATGGTGGTACACCTACCATTACGCAGACTGTGGCGGCTTCCGGTTATAAATACAATATGGCCATTGGTGCAGGAGCACAGTCGGAAGGGAATCATTCTATTGCCATGGGTACCCGTGCCGTCACCACCATAAAGAATGGCGGGACCAGTGTGGATAAGGCAGTGGCTATCGGTTATGCCGCCGGAGCCTCTGATGATAAAGCAGTAGCAATAGGCAGTGAAGCTAAGAGTAACAGCCGGAGCGCGGTAGCTTTGGGTGATCGGGCACATGCATTGGCGAATGATGCTTTGGCTATAGGTACAACGGCAAGTGCTACAGGAGAATCTTCCGGTGCAATCGGTACGGCCAACACTGTCAATGGAGCAGGGACATATGTCATCGGCGCACGGAACAGTGCCCCCACAACTCCGGTAGCAAGTAATGGTTCAAATATCACGGCGGTCAATTCCGGTGTGTTTGGAAATGAAAATACGTTGGACGGTGAGAATAACAGAGTAACCGGAAACAGTAACATCGTCAAAAAAGAAACGGCAACAGGGCTAACGGATATCATGCTGACAGGGAATAATAATACAGTCAGCGGCGATACGGATACAACGACGCAGGATGATGCCGGCAAGGTATCCGGTATCACGATTACCGGTTCAAAGAACACGGTAAAGGCAAAAAATAATACAAAGAATCTTACAGATGTCCAGATTGTCGGGAATAATAATACGATAGACACATCAAATAAAGCGCTTGATTTGTCCAATACCCAGATATTGGGCAGCAATGTGAATGCCACCATGGGGAATTCCGTATATCTGGGGAGCGGCTCCGCTTATGTGGCAGATAGCGCGTCCACCAAAGGCATGGCAGTTTATAACAGTGATGGCACTTATGCCTATGCAGGCGGCACACCGGCAGGTGTTGTCACGGTAGGAGCTAAAGGCAAGGAACGCCGTATTCAAAACGTGGCGGCCGGATTGGTTGCTCCGCAGAGTACGGATGCGGTTAATGGCAGCCAGCTTTATACCATGACTCGTCCGCTCCGTTTTGGCGGAGACAATTCCACTATCGGGGCGACAAGCGCGGCAGACGTCAATGTGGTTAAACGGGGATCTGATCAGGCGATGGCCATCTTGGGTGGCGCTGATGGTAGCAAGCTGAGTGATAACAATATCGGCGTGGTAGCCGATGCGGCGAATAATAAGTTCAATATCAAGCTTGCTAAAGAGCTGAAAGATCTGACCAGCGTAACGACAAAAGACGCGGCAGGAAATACGACGGTAACCAACGGAGCCGGTACGACTGTGACTGACAGTACCGGAAATAAGACAGAAGTCAATGCCGGCGGCATTACCATTACGCCGAAGACACCGGGACCCGGCAAAACGAATGTTTCTTTAACCGCGGACGGACTGAATAATGGCGGCAACCAGATCCATAATGTGGCAAAAGGTACGGCCGGTACAGATGCGGTCAATGTAGATCAGCTGAAAGACGAGATCGCAGCCAATGCGACCAAGCTGGTAGACGGAAAGAATACCACCGTTGAAGGCGACGGAACAGCAGCCAATCCGTATAAAGTCAATGTAAAAGATAACATCAATCTTGGTGAAAAAGGCGCGAACGGCAAAGACGGCTCCATCGGAGTCAACGGTAAAGATGGCTCTGCTGTGGTCATCAACGGCAAAGATGGCTCCATCGGTTTGAATGGCAAGGACGGCGCTAACGGACTTACCATTAAAGGTGGTGATGGTAAACCCGGCGTTGACGGAACGAATATCACACGTCTGATCATCGAAGAAAAGAATGGTGATAAACATGACGTTGCTACCCTGGATGATGGGCTTAAGTTCGCAGGAAATACCGGTACCGTAGCTAAAAAACTGAACAGTACCATGACGATCAAGGGCACCGGTGCGAAGGCGGATACGGAATATGATTCTTCCAACATCAAGACCATGGTGAATAGCAACGGTGAAATGATTGTTGGCTTGGACAAGAACCTGAAAAGCGAAACTATTGTTGCTACAGGTAAAGACGGCAAAGATGGTAAAATCGGTATTAATGGTAAAGACGGCGTAACGACAAATATTTCCGTTACCCGTGATGGCAAGCCCGGAGTAGACGGCGCGCCGGGTACGACCACGACCCGTATCGTATACGAGAAACCGGACGGAAGCAAAGAAGAAGTGGCTACCTTAAATGATGGCATGAAGTATGGCGGTGATACAGGAGCGGTCATCAAGAAGAAACTGAACGAACAGGTGAACGTAGTCGGAGGCATTACAGACACAAACAAACTGACCACAGAAGACAACCTTGGCGTCGTATCCGACGGCAATAACAACCTGAAAGTCCGCATGGCCAAAGACCTGAAAGGTTTGGAAACTGTGATGACAAAGACAGTTACTGCCGAGACAGGAAATATCACTACGGTAAATTCCGATACAGTGAATGCCAAGACTGTCAATGCCACGACCGTCAAGACGGGAGATACCACGATTAATGATAACGGACTGACTATCAATAACGGGCCTTCCATCACCAAAAACGGTGTAGATGCGGGAGATAAGAAGATCACCAATGTGGCGCCCGGCGATATTAGCCCGACCAGCAAAGACGCGGTGAACGGTTCCCAGCTGTTCCAGACAAACCAGAGCATCAGCAAGCTGGGGGACCGTGTGAACAAAGTTGGCGCTGGGGCAGCCGCCTTGGCATCCCTCCATCCGCTGGACTTCGACCCCGATGATAAATGGGATGTGGCAGCCGGTTATGGACATTACAGAAATGCCAATGCGGGGGCTATCGGCGTATTCTACCGTCCGAATGAGGATACCATGTTTAGTGTGGGAGGTTCCTTTGGCGGCGGAGAGAATATGGTGAATGCCGGCGTCAGCTTGAAACTGGGACAGGGCAACAATGTATCCACATCAAAAGTGGCAATGGCGAAAGAAATCAAAGATCTCCGTAAGGAAGTGGAACAGCTGCGCGGCGCGCTTGGCCAGGTCGTTCAGGGACAGGCGTTGGATCCGATGAAGATCAAGCTCTTCCCTGATGTACCGGAGAACCACTGGGCTTACGAATATATCGCCACCCTTGCGGGGAATGGTATCCTTGAAGGGTATCCTGACGGAAACTTTGGCGGCGACCGTATGATGACACGTTATGAATTCGGTGCTATTGTATACCGCGCGATGCAGAGAGGATTCGAAGTACCTGCTAGAATGCTCAAGGAATTTGAACCTGAATTGGAACGGTTCCGCGTGGACACGATTGCGCAGAACAAAGCAGGACAACCGACAATCGAACGTGTACGTGTTATTCACAATAGATAATCCTGTAAAATAATTTCCATGTAATATGAAATCATGCCTCCATGAATATGCGATAGAATTCAGGAGGCATGATTTTCTATTGTCTATAAAGAAAGCAGGTGAACGATTTTGAAAATAAATGAAACGTCTTGCCCTTGCGGGTTTAGGAAGGCGCCGATTTCAAAGGAGCTAAGAGACGCATGAAATTGTGATCATCATCGATGCTGTAGCTCTGGGGATACTCACTTGCGGGAGCGGGATGAAGAATACGGAATGAAATGTTTTCCTGTGTAACTGCCCGATTTGCTGTTGCGGTTTAGTGTCTGATTTCATTTTACAACTAACCTTGTTTCTTAATTATTCATGATAGTTTTTAAAAAAGTGGAAATAAGATAAATTCTCTGCTATAACATTTAATTATTAGAAAAGCAGTTTTGTGTAACCTGCGGAATTTGTCTGTTAAAATCTGAAACCGGTTGTGTGACAGGGAGAGGTGAGACGGAGCGCGAAGGGTAAAACATGATAGCTCTTTTATATTTTTTATTTTCTTTAAATTGGGAGGAAAGTATGAACAAAATTTACAAGGTCGTATGGAGTAAGGCAAAACATGCCTATGTCGTCACTTCTGAAGTGGCAAAGAGCCACACGAAAAGCGCTTCGGGAAAAGCAGTGAAAGCCGCTCTGGCAGCAGCTGTGGGGATGGGAGTCCTCATGGGTGGATACACGGCGAATGCGGCGGATACAACGACAGGTTCCGGCAGCGGCGTGGCGTATGGTACGGGCAGTGACGCGCCGAAAGCAGAAAATGTGGCCATTGGCAAAGGGGCAGGTATTTCCTATTCCAATGGTGCAAGTAACGCTACCGGTGATATTGTGGTAGGCAACGGTGCTAACATCAATAACTATGCCAGCCAGGGTGGCAGCATTGCCATTGGCAAAAATGCAAAAGTAGAAAATATGGCTGGCGGCGGAGAAGCCAGCTTTGCCTTTGGACAGACAACATTTAGCGGAAGTTGGTTCTCTTCTGCTAGAATTCCTGCTGATCCGACGAAGGTCGTAGGCAGTGTTGCTATCGGTGATAATACATTTGCCCGTACCGGTAGTACGATGATCGGTTCACATAATTACAAAGGCGCACTGGGGGATACCACGGTAGACAGCGCTTCTACGCGGACAGACGCGTTGAATGTCTATGCCACCACCATCGGTGCCAACAGTTTCAGCAATGGCGCTTTTACGACAAGTACCGGTGTCTATAATATTATTTCCAGCGAGTATAATGGTGGACGACTGGCAAATCCGGTAAAGAATTTAGGAGCCACCATTACAGGTTCTTTGAATAGTATTGAATCGAAAACATCAAATAATCGTTATGCTGGTATCGCTAATACTGTTACTGGTGTGGCAAACCGCACCTTTAATTCCAATGGATCTCTCATTTACGGTGCCGGAAATGAAATTACCAATTCCATCACCAATATTTCTGCACCATCTGATAGTGGTTCTTCTGCAAAAGAATTTGCTGATAAATTGAGAACTGCGATTACAGGTTCTAAAAGTGGCGGTGCCACTTTAGCTATTGGCGGTGGCAACAAAGCGGATTATACCCAGAAAACATCCATTATTGGCGTTAACAATACCGTGACCGGTACCAGCGGCAGTCCGAGTACCTACAACTCGATCACCGGTTATAATAATACAGCGACTAATATCAATCACGTCTCCGTCATCGGTTCTGAAAATAATGTGACCAATACAAATGGCGCTGTTGTCTTTGGGGATAAGAGAACACTGACAGGTGCCGACGGCAGCGTTGTCATCGGTTCGTCTCAAGCCGGTACCAGTACCAGTGTCAAGAATGCTGTAGCCATCGGCAGTGAAGCCAACGTGACCAAAGAAGGCGGTGTAGCGCTTGGCGCAGGTTCTGTGGCGTCCGTGGATAAAGGCGTTGCGGGCTATGATCCCGGAACAGGTACGAATTCCACGGATACATCTTCGGTATGGAAATCTACGCAAGCAGCTGTTTCCGTAGGCGATACGTCCAAAGGTATCACCCGCCAGATTACCGGAGTTGCAGCCGGCACAAATGATACTGATGCTGTCAATGTAGCGCAGCTGAGGAAAGCAAAAACATCCATCGTAGCGGCTGCTTCCACAGAAGTAAGGGCCGGGACGAATATTACGTCGGTGAATAAGACGGCAGATCCTGGGGACGGACATGCTATATACACGATCAATGCCAAGGATACGGTAGTAACCGGCGGCACGGCGACCTATGCCTCGAACGGTGCAGGTACTGCTACGCTGACAAACAGTGATGGAACGACAGCAACCGTCACCGGATTGCAGGACCGCTATACATCATCTGCTTCACTTAGCGGGGATACGTTGAACTTCACTCGTAATGACGGCAGCACCTATTCCGTTTCCGGCATCGCGTCTTCGCAGGATATCAAAAATGTAACCAATAAAGTAGGCGAACTGGGAACCCGTGTGAACCGTGTAGGAGCGGGCGCTGCAGCATTGGCAGCCCTTCATCCCCTTGATTTCGACCCGGATGATAAGTGGGATTTCGCAGCCGGTTACGGCAACTACAAAGATGCTCATGCCGTATCGGTAGGCGCATTCTACCGCCCTAATGAAGATACCATGTTCAGCGTGGGCGGTTCCTTCGGTGCCGGTGAAAACATGGTGAATGCCGGAGTTAGCGTGAAGCTGGGACAGGGCAACCATGTATCCACATCCAAAGTAGCCATGGCAAAAGAAATCGTCGATCTCCGTGATGAGAACAAGGACTTGAAGAAACGCCTGGATACCATGGAGCAGAAGATGAATTCTATTCTTGGCATCCTGGATATGGGTAAGAAGAAGGATTTCCCCGATGTGCCGGAAAACCACTGGGCTTATGAATATGTGGCTACATTGGCAGGAAACGGTATCATCGAAGGCTATCCGGACGGTGAATTCAAGGGTGACCGTTCCATGACCCGCTATGAATTTGCGGCGATGTTCTATCGTGCATTGAAGAATGGAGCGCCGGTAGATGACAATATGGATAGAGCCATGAATGAGTTCGAACCGGAACTCCGCCAGATCCGTCTGGATCGTATCCGTGTCGACCGCATTTCCGGCAAGGACAATGACAGAAACAAGGTAGAACGTGTCCGTGTCAACAGTGAAGACGATAAGGCGAAAAATGATTACCGCGATGTGTATGGTTCTCATATTTCCCCGAAAGCGTAATGGAAAGCAAGGGTAAGGAAATAACTTAAGAAACATAAAATACGGTACTCGTCAGATGTGATGGGTACCGTATTTTTGTATGACTGAGGATAAGCTGACGGTCAGGCGTCATCCGAAGCGAATGTGAAGGATCTGTACCCGTGGTGGGGAAAGTGGTAAGGCGTCATCCGAGTCATAGATTCTTCACTCCGTGCCATATTGCTGCTTTGCTGCTTTTTCACAAAGCATTCTTGCGTCCATTCAGAATGACGATTGGAGGAAGAGGATAAAAGCTATCAGCTGTGAGCTGTGAGCCGTTAGCTGTGAGTTAAAAGCCGAAGCATATGATTTCCATTAGGTGTCATACGAAACAACAGCAAAGGATTTGCTGTTGTAGTGAGGGAAACGTTAAACGTCATCCTGAACGAACGTGAAGGATCTATACCCGTGGTGAGGAAAGCGGTAAGGCGTCATCAGAGTCATAGATTCTTCACTCGGTGTCATGTTGCTGTTTCCCGTTTTTCTCGAACAGCATTCTTGCGTCCATTCAGAATGACGATTGGAAGAAAAGGCGTCATAATGGGGGGAACGTTAATCGTCATCCGAAGCGAATGTGAAGGATCTATGCCCGTGGTGAGGAAAGTGGTAAGATGTCATCAGAGTCATAGATTCTTCACTCGGTGTCATGTTGCTGCTTCCCGTTTTTCCCACAAAGCATTCTTGCCACCGTTCAGAATGACGATTGGAGGAAGAAGATAAAAGCTATCAGCTGTGAGCTGTCAGCTATAAGCTGTTAGCCATTAGCCATTAGCTGTGAGTTAAAAGCCGAAGCATATTTTCCATTAGGTGTCATACGAAATATCAGCAAAGGATTTGCTGTTGTAGTGAGGAAAACGTTAAACGTCATCCGAAGCAAATGTGAAGGATCTGTACCTGTAGTGAGGACATCGGCAAGGCGTCATTCAGAGCAACAGCGAAGAATCTATTGCCGTGATAAGGAAGATGGTAAGTGTCATCCGCAAAATGGTGAGGCTGGGTGAAATATACCGCAGCAGCCAAAAAAGAAACACGATCTCCCGGGGCAGAGAAATTTATGGAAGAATTGGTAAAAACCGTAAAGCGTAAAATATAAAATAACAGGGTGCGGTCTTGTACTGTTATTAAAAAGGAAAAAGCAGGAGGGTTCTATGCTGGAGACATTAAAAGAAGCGGTGTGCGCCGCCAATCTGGAACTTGTGAAACGGGGTGTCGTGATCTATACATGGGGGAATGTGAGCGGTATCGACCGGGAGAAAGGCCTTATGGTCATCAAACCGTCAGGTGTGCCTTATGAGAGCATGACAGCGGGCGACATGGTAGCAGTCGATGTGGAGACGGGAGAAACAGTGGAAGGGAAATGGAAACCGTCTTCCGATACGGAGACCCACTTGGCGCTGTACCGCGCGTTTCCTGAAATCGGAGGTGTGACACATACCCATTCCGTCAATGCCACAGCTTTTGCCCAGGCGGGACTCGATATTCCTGCCCTCGGTACGACCCATGCGGATTATTTTTATGGGGATATCCCCTGCACAAGGGCGCTTACGGAAGAAGAAACGAAAAGCGCTTATGAGAAAAATACGGGTGCCGTCATTATAGAAACTGTGCGATGCCGCGGATACGAGCCGCTTGCCGTGCCCGGTGCTCTTGTACGGAACCACGGGCCTTTTGCCTGGGGGAAAAACGCGGCGGATGCTGTGTACCATGCGGTCGTCATGGAGACGGCGGCGGAAATGGCGCTGAAAACAAAATTATTGAACCCTTCGGCCTCGCTTCCCGCATACATCCTTGATGAGCACTACCAAAGAAAGCACGGCCCGAATGCGACGTACGGACAAGGGAAATAAGTGAAAAACAGAAAGGAAATGTTCTTGCCGGTATGAAGTTTCATCTTATTTTTCCGGCCGGAAATTTTTACAGCTCATGGCAGCCTCTTCGTATATGGAGATTTGACACGGATCTGCTGTGAGTTTTTTATTGTGCAGGCATATGACTGATTTTGCCATTCAATGTACAATCTGCGTGAATTGTCCATTAATGGACTTTATTTTGCAAATGATTATTGAATGTAGATACCCATGTGGGTATAATGGGGCCAAGAAAAGGAAATAGTACAAGAGCGGATGATAAAGGAGATGAAGTTCATGACAGCAGCCAATCATTATACATCGGCAGAATCAGAAAGAAGAGGCGCAGCAGGGAGCAGGCTGCCGATGAAAAGATTCTTCGGAAGGATGACGGCGGAATTGAAGGAGAGCAAGGTGGTTCTTCTCGTGTGGGGAGCATTCTGCACGATGCTTACCGTATCGTCTGCCATCGATCCGCTGGGAGGAGAAATGGTCCGGCAGGATCGCTCTGTTCCTGTAGTGACAGGAAATACATTCATTAAGGAATAAAACGGCTATCAGAAAGGCAGCGGGTGCTTATCCGCTGTTTTTTAGCGGATAGATGCCGGCAGATGAGCAATCGGGATGTTTCCCCCGATCAGAAAAGACAGAAATAGGAAAATACAGATTCTTTTTACGGTTGAGGGCAGGGATGCTGCAGGCGCGGCGGAACCGTTAAGCGTTATTCTGCGCAGTGAAGAATCCGTATCTATGATGAAAGAAGAGGGGAACCCGGGCGGTTTCTCTCTTTTGCAGTACGAAAAAAGCTTCCCGGTGAAAGGAAGCTTTTCATAGAGGTTGTGTAAGAAGCAACAATGAGCAGAAACGCCACGGCCAATGGCTGTCTCTTCTGTTTACGCTTCTATTGTATCTTGATGACAATTATTTGTCAAGCAAGAAAGTGACAGGAGATTAACAATCGAAGCGCGGAAATTTTATAAAGCTATATAGAAATATGTAGAAATGCAGATGAGGATGTGCTATAGTATAAAAAATTAATATATTTGCGAATGAAAAGGAGAAATAAGATGGGCATGATGAAAGAATTCAGGGATTTTGCTGTCAGGGGCAATGTGGTCGATATGGCAGTCGGCGTCGTTATCGGCGGCGCTTTCGGAAAGATCATATCTTCTCTGGTGGAAAATGTCATCATGCCGCCCATCGGAATGATTATGGGCGGTGTTGATTTCTCAAATCGGTTTATCAATCTGGGAAAAACACCGGTGGCTACACTGGCGGAAGCCAAAGAAATGAACGTGCCTGTCATCGCTTACGGACAGTTTTTCAATACAATCATTGATTTTCTGATCATCGCTTTCGTGATTTTCCTTGTGATCCGCCAGATGAACAGGGCTTTTCCGAAAGAAGAAGCCGCACCGGCGCGCACCTGTCAGTTCTGCAAAGAACCCATTGCCGATGATGCGACCCGCTGTCCACACTGCACAGCTGTTCTTGATGAAACAAAGTAATTTTTCTGCAGGATGCCTTCTCTGTTTTTGCGGAGAAGGTTTTTTACCGGTCTTTTCTTGACCCTGTTTCCGTTACAAACTATAATAAGAAAATATGCGAGCGTGGCGGAATTGGTAGACGCACAGGATTTAGGATCCTGCGCCTTGCGCATAAGGGTTCGAGTCCCTTCGCTCGCACCATTTTCCATCAGTCGAAAGACCGGCGGATTTTTTTATTGCAGTGAAAACCCCTTTTGACAATGCTTTGCCGGCAAAAGGGGTTTATTTTAAAACGGGATATGATTTTGAAATAGGATATAAAGAAATATTATAACTGCACCGGGACAATCAATTCCTGGGGAATGGGTTCTCCATCAGGATTCACGGCCGGTGTGAAGCTCCATTCTTTTACGGAATTTTCCGCATACCCGGAAAGGATTTTGAAATCGCTGCCCGGCAGATTTCCATCGTTATCTGCTTTCGGTTTGCCGTCAGTTTTTCCATCCGCCGTGATGTAGACGGAAACACGGATCACAGGATGGTTATTTCTTTCTATGGCTTCTTTCACTTCGGCAGACGCCTTCTTCATCGGACGGTCGGACGGAGCGGCCGGTGTGGAAACCATCATGGAAAGGAAGCGCACAGGAATGGATACGGCAGCGCTCACCGGCTTGTCTCCCAGTTTGGCGGGGTTGAAGCGCCAGCCTTCTACGCATCTCATAGCATATTCGTCAAGAACGACGGATCCTGCGCTTTGGGTGACAACGGCATCAGCGGGGATCCCGTCTTCCGTGACGGTCATCCGGATGACTGTGGCGGAAGAATGAGGAAGGGATTCCATGGCGGCATGGACGGCACCGCTCTGAGGAAGCATGGGATTGCTTTTCAGACTTGGCTTTGTCTGCATTTCTTCTGTGAGCGGAACGCCGTTCTTGTCAAGGAAATATCCTCCCTGCGGAACCGCTGCCTGGGAAATGCCGGAAGAAAGAAGGAGTGCTGCGGATAATGAGATTAATATTCTTTTCATAGTGACCTCGTTTTCTTTAAAATAAAGTACATTTACATTTTAATGGATGGAGCGGAAAAAAGAAAGTTAACCACGGCAGAAAAAATGAAACGGAAAAAGGACGTTTTTCCTTCCAAAGAAGTATCTTTAGATGATTAAAGCAGTGAATTATGATACAATATACATAAATATAAAACGGTTATTTTTTATTTTTCAGCAGTGTTTCTGTGGATTTTTGGGGTTTACGGAAATTTTTGCAGTTCCCTCTTTATGTATTGGAAATGCGGAGAACCGTTTTCGTATTTCTTTGGTCGTGTTTTTATTTGGAATCAGGTTTTGCGGGATTGAGGGAGGATAGATGACGGAGATAGAAATGTTCCGCGGCGCGATGATTGGCGGCGCCTGCGGAGATGCTCTGGGGTACCCTTTGCAGGAGCTTTCTGTCTGTCGTATTCAGCACAAGTACGGGCCCTTTGGCCTGCGTACGCTTGTGCGGAACGGGCAGTGCGGAAATCTGGCGCCGGTGACGGGAAATACGCAGATGGAACTGGCCACGGTAGACGGACTTCTGTGGACAGATGCAAAGAAATTGGAAGAAGCAGAAGGGCTGTACCGCGGCTATATGCGCTGGTTTTACAGCCAGACGGGGGAGGAACCGCGGCGCGGGCAGCGTACATGGATGAGACGGCAGCCTCATGAACGGGAGATCTGCCTTGTGCGGGAAAAATTCATGCATGCCCGCCGTAAACCGGAAGAAGGTCTTTTGAATGCGTTTTCCGGGGAAACGATGGGGACAACGAAAAATAAGGTAAATGAAAGCAAAGGCGGCGGCGCGCTGACAAGAGTGGTACCTATCGGGCTCCTTTATGCCGGCGACAGTAAGACAGCTTTTAATGCCGGCGTAAGGGCGGCGGCTTTTTCCCACTCGACTCCTGTCGCCTACTATGCGGCAGGGGCGGTATCGGCACTGATTGCCTGCCTTGCTGACGGAATGACGCTTCCCAAGGCTATTGAACGGATTCACGGGCTTTTGAATAAAACCCATCGGACCGACAGCATTACCACGCTTCTTTCTGCGGCGCAGCAGCAGGCTAACGACCAGCCTGCCGGAAAGGGGAATGTCTGGGCGTACATCGACAGTATCCATTCTCTGGGAAGCGGCGATCAGGCAGATGAAGCTCTGGCGATAGCCGTATATGCTGCCCTTGCTGTGGATGATCCTGTAGATGCGATCATCGCCGCGGCGAACCATAACGGAAACAGCCCGATTACGGCAGCGCTGACAGGAGCCATAGAAGGTGTCCGCTTCGGCGCAGATTTTCTTCCGAATTACTGGAAGGATCTGGTGGAAGGGGAAGAAATCATTGCCGGTCTGGCGGATAAACTGTACCACCTGTATGAAAAGCGCCTGAGAAGAGAAAAGGCAAAACAGAAAACAAAAGTTAAAACGGCCGGATCTGAAAAAGGGAAAATAAAATCCGGAAAACCGGCAGAGGAAAAGCCCGCTGAAGAAAAGCCGAAAAGAAAGCGCACAGGAAAAACGGAAGCGGCCGGTGTGAAAGAAGCGGAAGAAACGGTAAATCGGAAGGCCAAAAGATCACGAAAAGCGAAAACCGCAAAAGCGTAAAAATAGAAAAGGGAAGAAAGAGAACATTCCTGCTGCCGGCAGCGAGTGTTTTTCTTTTGTGGCAGATAAGAGTTTCCTCTGCGGGGCTCTTTTTTGACGGGCAAATTTCTTTTCCTTGTTATTTCTTCTTCCATCCCTTATACTTCTTTCATGGTTTAATGAAAGGGGACTGTAATGAAGAGGATTTTTATTTCTCTTTTCTTTTTTGCTTTTATGTGGACCGCTGCCGGGGCGGATGCTTCTCCGGAACTTCTTTTTGTCCGCTGGCCGGCGAATCCGGATGCGGTGTGGTATTCTTTCCGCATCGTGCCTGTGACACAGCATTTCGGACGGAAAGAAATGCGCCCGCCGATTTATGAAGACGGTCATGTTTTCCGTGACAGTGTGATGATTGAAAAAGAAATTACAGACAGCTATGACGGACCGGGGATCCTCTGCTGCCAGGTGAAAGCCATCGGTCTGGACGGGCAGAGCATTTCCGCCTATTCGGCACCTGTGCCGATGGAAAAGGCCGCGCAGGAAATGGAACGGTACGCGCCGAAGATCCGCGTGAAATACCATGAGCAGAACGGTACGGTTCTTCTTTATCCGGCGTATTCTTTTGTGAAAATTCCCCACGCGGTTTCTTATGAAGTGGAAATCACTGATGAAGAACCGGAAAATCCTGACGGCTGTGAACCGTCTGTCCATCGAATTTCGCAGGGGATTGTTACAATCCCCGAACTTTTTGACGAGCTGCCGCGGCAGGGAACGGTCTGGTGGCGTGTCCGCGGTCTTGATGAAAATGGCGGACCTGTAGGCGTATGGAGCGAAGCGGAAAAGATTGTGAATGATCCCGCGGAAAACTGGGAAACCGGCATTCTTGGAGACAGTATCAGCCACGGCGGCGGAAGGATGTCTTACAGTCCGGCGGACTGGCCTTACAATTATGCGTACTACCTTGATTTTCCTACGATAAATATGTCCCGGAGCGGTGATAAAACGGACGACCTTCTCCGGCGGTTCGATGCAGATGTCCTCCCTTTCCATGTACGGTACCTTCTCATTATGGGTGGAACAAACAATCTGCGCTGCGGGGGAACGGCGGAAGAGGTCATTTCTGACCTGGAAGCTCTTCAGGAAAAATGCAGGGCTAATGACATCAAGCCTGTCCTGCTTACCATTCCTCCGATCGCCCCGGAACGGATTTTGAAATATTACCATCAGCCGACGGCGGAAAACTGGAAAGCGGAATTTGACAAAGTGAACGGCTGGATACGGACGCAGACCCATATCGATACGGCAGCGCCTTTTGCCATGTATGAAGACATGCCGGAAAATTTTGCGGCGGACGGCCTTCATCCCGACAAAGAAGCAAAAGAAAAAATGGGGAAAATAATCAATGAAAAATTTCCTGAAATAAGAAAAAAGATCTCTGAAACGAAAATACAAAAATAAAAGAAAGACTCCGAAAAGAGTCTTTTTCTTATGAAAGGAAATAAACGGATAGCCGGCTTCTATCATCTGTAAGCTGACAGCTTTTTCGTCTTTTGATAAAAGCGGCACTTACGGTAAGATGTCATCCGAGTCATAGATTCTTCACTCTGTGCCATCATTCCGTTTTCCGTCTTTCTCACAAAGCATTCTTATCCCCATTTAAAATGACGTTAAACAGACGGTACAGCCAGGTTTATAATGAGAGAAAACGTTAATCGTCATCCTGAACGAATGTGAAGGATCTGTTACCGTGGTGAGGGAAACGGTAAGAAGATAAAAGCTATCAGCTATGAGCTGTCA
>OGPH01001388.1_pt1 | contig 18472 bp, 12 predicted proteins | sample 1552891 | NCBI WGS metagenome assembly OGPH01 (sample SAMEA2580272, study PRJEB22360) | human gut metagenome | biome: human gut; feature: human-associated habitat; material: faeces | place: Denmark | collected 2008/2010 | reverse complement strand
TCCGGGACAGCAATATACGCAACCGGAGAAAGATATATTCGGATGTTTCTCGGATTCATTGCCGGATCGTTGGGGACGAACATTGTTGTTGCGACGTGAGCAGATTACTGCGATGGAAGAGAAACGACCGGTACGGAGACTGTCATCTTTCGATTTTTTGACCGGTATCGATGACTTTTCCCGAATGGGTGCTTTCCGTTTCAAGGAGTCAAAAGACGGGGGATTTATAAATGTAAGTAAGTCGTTGAAAATCCCACCTCTGACTGATATAAGGGAGTTGATTGCAGCCAGTGCGGAAATCGAGAAAAGCGAAGAGGGGAATGTCCTGCCTGATAAGAAATGGGTTACCCAACTCGTGCAACCGGGTTCTTCATTAGGTGGAGCAAGACCCAAAGCCAGTGTGATTGACACGGATAAAACGCTTTATGTCGCCAAGTTCCCTTCTCGCAAGGATGATTACGATGCCGGACTTTGGGAGCATTTCAGCCATCTTCTTGCGATAAAAGCCGGTATAAATGCCGCGAAAACCAAAGTGCTGGCAACAGGTGAGAAATATCACACCTTGCTTTCGCAACGCTTTGACAGAACCCAAGAAGGGAAACGGATTCACTTTGCTTCTGCCATGACTTTATTAGGACTCAATGACGGCGACAACGCAACTACGGGACACGGTTATCTGGATATAGTCGATTTCATAATCCAGAACTGTACGAATGTGGAAGATAATCTGCAGGAACTCTATCGCCGTGCAGCTTTCAATATCTGCATCGGCAATAGCGATGACCATTTCCGCAATCACGGTTTTCTTTTGACTGCAAAAGGTTGGACGCTTTCTCCTGCATACGATATGAATCCCACTCTGAATGAATATCAAAGTCTGCTTATTTCATCCACTTCCAACAAAGCTGACTTAAACATTTTGCTTGATGCTTGCGAAGATTATATGCTTAACCGAAAAGCTGCAAAGAAAATTATTTCTGAGGTAATTGGAACCATAAAAGAGTGGCGAGAACTGGCGACAAGATTAGGGATTTCCAAGAGAGATATGGATATGTTTGCCGGAGTGTTGAATAAACGATGTAAGGAATAACTGTTTCTGCGTGCCAAATTACCAAGCAAAAATGCGCTAAATTGCCAATTAGAATGAGGTATAGGGTTGATTTGTATGTGATTGAGTAATAACACAGGATTGAGGTATTATGCTGCACAAACATTATGTTCGTGCAGCATAATATTTTTGATAAGGTGAAATTCATTGATGGAATAGATAAAAACGGTACATGTGTTCTTTTGCATAGCTTTATGACAACTGTAGCCATTCCTTTAAATGATGTTTTTGTTGCTTATATACTTGGCTATATGAAGAATTAGATGTATTTTTGTTTGTAATTTAACGAGGATAATTTAAATACTAATGTCGAATAATCAACAAATAATGCTGAATAGAATAAAAGTGGTACTTGCAGAAAAGCAAAGAACCAATAGATGGTTGGTAGAGCAAATGAGTAAGTCTGAAAATACAATTTCAAGATGGTGTTCCAATAAGTCACAACCATCCCTTGATATGTTGGTTAAAGTTGCAGAATTACTTAATGTTGATCCTCGTCAGCTCATAAATGGTGAGACAAAAATCTAGTTATGGCAATAAAGAAGACCCAATTATATAGCATACTCTGGGAGAGTTGCAATATCCTCCGTGGAAGTATGGATGCAAGTCAATACAAAAACTATGTGTTGACTATGCTATTCTTGAAGTACATCAGTGACAAGGTACAATCCGATTCAGACATATTCTTTGACCTTCCTGAAGGATGCTCTTTCAATGACATCGTTGCCCTTAAGGGGAAAAACAATATAGGTGAGGAGATTCAGAAAAAGCTCCATGCCATAGCCCGAGCGAATCCTCGATTGGATCACATTATCAACGAAGCTGATTTTGATGACTCAACTAAACTTGGAACAGGGAAAGCTAAGGTTGATACATTGACAAGCCTCATTTCTGTTTTTCAGCGGGATTTCCTTGATTTTAGTAAGAACCGTGCTGGCGATGACGATCTTATCGGAGATGCGTATGAATATCTGATGAAGAATTTTGCGGCAGAGAGTGGTAAAAAGAAAGGTCAGTTTTATACTCCTGCCGAGGTTTCTCGCTTAATGGCTCGTCTGATAGGTATACATAAAGACAATCGGCCACAGATTTCTATATATGACCCGACTTGCGGCTCGGGATCATTGTTGCTTCGTGCTGCTGCGGAATATACCAAGCATCGTGATGGCGTTTCTATATTTGGCCAAGAACTTGATGGGGCAACACGAGGTATGGCGGTTATGAATATGTATCTTCATGGTTATGACGACCCAGAGTTAGAAGTCGGAGATACTATTGAAAAGCCATTCTTCAAATCAACATCAAATCAACTGGAAACATTCAACTATGTCGTTGCCAATCCTCCATTTTCTCAGAAAGGATGGATAAAGGGAGACATTAAGACTAATGACACCTTTGGTCGATGGGGAAACTCCGACAATCTACCGCCCATTCCACCGGTTGGCTATGAAGATTACGCATTTTTGCTCCACATTATCAAGTCTATCAATTCCCAAGGACGGGGAGCTTGTATATTGCCAAACGGAGTTCTGTTTCGTGGCAATGAAGAGGAGGCTGTTAGGCGGAAAATTATTGAGAAACGGTATATTAGAGGTATCATAAGTCTGCCTACAAACTTGTTTTTTGGTACTGGAATTCCAGCTTGTATTATCATTATTGACAAAGCTAAGACTTCGACATCAAAAGGCATTTTTATGATTGATGCTCGCTCTGGATTCGCAAAAGATGGAGCAAAGAATCGACTTCGTGAACAGGATATTCGTCGTGTATTTGATGCATGGGAAACTCTTGAAAATCTCGAAGCAAATGGTAACCTTGATGATAAAGAGGAAACCATACCTCATTTTGCTCGATTCGTACCTTACACTGAAATTACCAACGAGCGAAATGACTGTAATCTCAATGTGTCACGTTATATAACGCCAGTCGATACTGAAATACAACAAGACCTTTATGCTCACCTCAAACTAAATGGTGGATTGCCTGCTAAGGATGTAGAAGAAGGTTTTTCTTATCTTTGGCGACACTGCCCGACACTTAAAAACGAGCTGTTTGAACCTTTGGAGAAAGGCTATTATAAACTTTGTGTTGGACGTAATGAGATTCCAGACGCTATTACACACAATAAGGAATTCTGTACTTTAAGTGGATTCTTCTCTGATGCAATAGAAGAATGGTATAAACTTGTGTCACAACAGATGTTTGCGCTTGCTCCCGGATGCCAGCCTAAAAAACTTATCGCAGACTGGAGTGAGTCACTACTTAAAATGCTCTCCGAAATTGATGTCCTCGTTGACAAATACACGATATATGACATATTGCTGAACTATTGGAATTCAGCCATGCAAGATGATTGTTATCTGATTTCTCGCTATGGTTGGACGGTGGAATTGTCGTGTGATGTTCTTACGACCGATAAAAAATCTAAAGAGGTAAGGTTCGTTCCTAAAAAGAATCCCACCTTTAGGGATTACAATTGCGATTTGTTGCCGGTTCATATCGTTATCAATCAATATTTCAAAGAAGAGAACGATGCAGTCAATAAAGCTGAAGAGCGTGTATCACAACTCAAAGGTGAGATAGAACAGATGGAAGAGGAATACTCTGAGGAACTTGATGATACTGTTAACGAAATCATAAGCAAATATCTTTACGCTATATGTTCTAAACCTTTGGAGGGAGAAAAAGAAGTTTTAGAGGCGTATCTTGCTATTAACGAAAAAGGAAAGATTGGCAAAGAGAAACGTGAAGCTATTATCGCCGAAAATCGGAATGTATTCGACCGTCTTAGTGATTTGAGTGTAAGTGCAATTAAATATCGGTTGAAGGAAGTTGTCAATTATGCGGCATTGCCAGATGATACCATTAAGTTATATAAACAATATATTGACTTGAATAGAGAGTTGGCTGATGCTAAGACAGATGTTAAACAAAAGATATCTAAGTTGACCAAACTTGTTGTTGCGAAATATCCAACTTTACAAGAATCGGAAATTAAAGGTATGGTGGTCAACGATAAATGGCATACCGCTATAGTTGGTGGAGCCATTAGTGCAGCTTTCGATGTAACTGTGGATATAGAACAACAAGTGACAGCCCTTGTCGATCGTTATGCTCGCCGCCTATCCGATATTGACGCTTCAGTACGGGACCTTGAAGAAAAGGTTAATGCTCATCTCGCTAAAATGGGTTTTGAATTATGATTGAAACTAAATTCAAACAAACTGAGTTAGGTCCTATTCCAGAGGATTGGGATGTCACCCCAATATCAAAATGTTTGTCTTTTGGTAATGGTAGAGACTATAAGCACTTAGATAGTGGAATATATCCGGTTTATGGAACCGGAGGACTTATTACTCATATTAATGATTTTTTATATGAAGGAGAATCTGTATGTATTGGTCGCAAGGGGAGTATAGATAAACCTCAATTTCATAGCGGCCGATTTTGGACGGTTGATACACTATATTATACTCATTCATTCAATGACGTCATACCCAAATATGTATATTACTGTTTTTTATGTATAAATTGGCGTTCATTGAATGAGGCTTCAGGAGTACCATCTCTTTCCCAAAGAATTATAGGTGGACAATATATAAGAGTAGCTTCTTCTGTATATGAACAACGCAAGATTGCAGAAGCATTGAGCGATGTAGATAAGTTAATTCGTGAACTTGATACTCTGATTGAAAAGAAACGGTCTATAATGCAGGGGACTATGCAAGAGCTTCTAACCGCTCATTGCAGATTACCAGGTTTCGTCCATCCGTGGAGGAATACTTTAGTTGAAAAATGTTGTAAAATAACCACAGGAAAGAGTAACACTCAAGATCAAATCGAATCAGGTATATATCCATTTTACATTCGGTCGGCCACAGTCATGAGAAGCAATAGCTATATATTCGATTGTGAAGGTGTTATAACTATTGGGGATGGCCAAATAGGAAAGGTGTTTCATTATGTCAATGGAAAATTTGATTTACATCAACGATGCTATTTAATGTACGACTTTGATGATGTAGATGCAAAATTCTTTTATTTCCTATTTTCATTTTTCTTTTATAATCGAGTTATTGCATTATCAGCAAAAGCAACAGTAGATTCCGTCAGAAGAAATATGATTGCAAAAATGAAAATAAACATACCTTCAACGATGCAAGAACAAAAAGCCATTGCCAATATTCTGTCTGACATGAATGATGGAATTGAAGCAATAGAGGCAAAAAGGGATAAATATATTGCAGTCCGCCAGGGCATGTTGCAGCAATTGTTAACAGGAAAAATTCGTTTGATATGAACACGATACCATTAGTAGATTCGGAACGCATAACTCAAAATCGTGTTGTTAATCTCCTCCACGATTACTGTGGTTATCAGTATCTTGGATATAAACAAGATGCCGACAACCTTCCAATTATTCCTGAAATTCTCGGAAAGTTTATAAAAGATACACAACACGCCTCGAATACGGAGATTGATAAAGTTCTTCGCTTGCTCGACTTGGAAATAAGCCGATGTCATGACAAGGACACGCTGTTTCAGAGCAATCTGAACTTCTATAACTATCTGCGCTATGGCGTAAATATTCAAGGTGATGACGGACATAGTAAAACAGTTAAGATTATTGAATGGTCCGAGGATAATGTGGCCGACAATATATTTTCTTTGGCAGAAGAGGTTACAGTCCATCGTAATATAGAGGAATATCGTACGCGGCGTCCAGACATAGTAGTATATGTCAATGGAATGGCTCTTGGAGTTATTGAATTGAAGAAATCAACTGTTAGCGTAAAGGACGGTGTACGCCAGCAAATTCGCAACAATGGTAAAGATAATGAGATATGTCATTTTTTTGTACCTGCTCAATTTCTTTTTGCCGGAAACGATAGCGAAGGAGTGCATTATGGAACAATACTGACACCAGAAAAGTTTTGGTTACGTTGGAAAGAGCCAACAGGTCAAAGCTATCCTAATGATACACCTACTCCCGAACTAATTCCTGAGTTATTTCCAAGATCAGAATTTCCTAATGAACTTGATCGTTCATTGCTCCAAATGCTTGAACCGAAAAGATTTTTGCATCTTATCCATGACTGCATTGTATATGACGGAGGTATTAAAAAAGTTTGTCGTCCAAACCAATATTTTGCATTTGAGGCAGCTAAACCACGAATCCGAAATAAGCAAAGTGGTATTATCTGGCATTCGCAAGGTGCCGGAAAAAGTTTGATGATGGTATGGCTGGCTCAATGGATATTGGAGAATATGCCAAATGACCCGCGTGTTGTTATTATCACCGACCGTGATGAACTCGACAAACAAATTGAAAATGGATTCAAAGATGCCGGTCATAAACCAATTCGTGCCAAAAGCGGAAATCATCTTCTTTCGATGCTGTCAGAAGTTGAACCTAATTTGATTTGTACCCTTATCCATAAATTCGGTATTGCAGGACAGGAGGAATCTGCTTTTTCTCCAGAGGAGAAGAAACTCCGAGGAAAGCGCTCTCCTGAACAGTATATGGCTGCACTTGCCGAAAAACTGCCCCAAGGTTTCAAGGCTAAAGGCAATATATTTGTCTTTGTTGATGAATGTCATCGTACACAAGGTGGTATACTCAATAAGGCCATGAAAAAAATTATGGGTGATGATGTCATGCTCATCGGTTTTACCGGCACTCCATTGCTGAAACAACAAAAGAGTAAACTTACATCGAGAGAAAACTTTGGCAATTATATTCATACATATAAATTTAATGAGGCGGTTAAGGATCAGGTGATTCTGACCTACGTTATGAAGCTCGCGAAATAGAGCAGAATCTTGAAAACGAGCAGGCCGTTGACCAACTTTTTGAACACATTACGCGCAATCTTAGTTCGAAAGCAAAAGAGGAGTTAAAAAGCAGATGGGCTGTGATGAAGAATCTTTTTTCGAGTCGTGACCGCGTGCGTAAGATTGTAGCCGACATTGTAAAGGATATGCAACTCATATCATGCCTTCGGGAAGGTTGGGGTAATGCAATGCTGGTTTGCGATAGCATTTATCAGGCTTATCGTTGTTGGGAGGTCTTTCAGGAAACACAACTTAAAGGACATTGTGCAGTCGTTTCAAGTTTTAACGGTAAAGATGCGAGTCCGGAAGAATCATCTTCGGGCGAAACACAAAGCGAGGCTGAATATAAAGCAGAGATGGCTAAAAAGATGTTTAAGGACCGCACTCCCGAAGAATTTGAGGAATGGGCTAAGACTCAATTTGTCGACCATCCAGGTGACATGAAACTACTGATTGTGGTAAGTAAACTACTTACTGGTTTTGATGCTCCATCGGCTACCTATCTCTATCTTGATAAGAAAATGGAGGGGCATGATTTGTTTCAAGCTATCTGTCGCGTAAACCGTACAAACAACGAGCATGAAGAAAAAGAGTTCGGGTATATAGTCGACTACAAACAGCTTTTTAAGAATATTGAAGATGCGGTCAATGATTATACTACTGGAGCATTTTCAGATTACGACAAGGAAGATGTGGAAGGATTGTTAACGGATCGATTTGAGAATGCCAAGCGCGATTTGGACACGGCACTTGAACGTGTAGAGCATCTTTGTGAGCCTGTTGCTCATCCAAAAACGACCAACGAATTTTTTGATTACTTTGTATTCGACCAACGCAGCACGGAGCCTGATGAAGAAGAAGCTGCAACTATTCGAAGTGCCCCCATACGCGAAGCCTTCTATAATGCTGTAAAAATTCTTGTGACTCGTTATTCTGCAATTGCGCTTGAAATGGAGAGAGCTGGTTATACGACTGAAGAGGCGCAGACTATATTTGAGCGTATCAAGAATTTTGATAATATTCGGAATGCCATAATGCGCCGTGCCGGAGATATTGTTGACATGAAACTGTATGATCAGCAGATGAGAAACATACTTGATATGTATATAGATGCTAAGTCCTCAAAGGTACTTGCCATGCTTGAAGACTTTTCATTTCTTGACCTTGTGCTTGACGGTAACTCAGAGGAAGCAGAACATGAGGCTGAGGAAGCACTTGGAGGAAAGGATGGTGTCGCTTCAACGATTACTGCCAATGTTCGTCGTGTAGTTAACCGTAAACGTGAGAGTAATCCAGAAGAATATAGAAAATTCTCAGAACGCATAAATCGACTGCTCGCAGAGTATCGCCAAGGAGTTCTTGACTATAAGGAATATCTCAAAGTAATAGCTGAGTTGGCTCGTGAACTTGGGAATCGTACATTCGACCCTAGACTCGACACCCAAGGCAAACAAGCATTATTTGATAATCTAGGCGAAGATGTGGCATTAACTCTGGAGGTCTATCAACTTATCAAAGTTAATGCTAAGCAAGGATTTAGGACGAATGATGTAAAGAAAGCTAAGCTTCGTAGGGCCTTAGAATCATTCACTGCATCTAAACCATTTGATGTAGATGACATTCTCCGTATTGTAATAAATAATCCTGAGTTTTAATGCATATCATAAAAGTAGCAGATATTGAAATTGAGGTTGAACGCAAATCCATTAAAAATTTGCATTTGGCTGTCTATCCTCCAGATGCGAGGGTACATATCTCTATGCCTGATTATCTGACAGATGATGATGCTAGAAATTTTGTCTTGCAAAAACTGGAATGGCTTCGTACTCAGATAGAGGAAGTGCTTGCCCAACCTCGACAAACGAAACGGCAATTCGTATCGGGCGAGAGCCATTATTTATTTGGTCAACGGTATCAACTAATTGTAGAAGAGTTGCCTCACTATGCAAATAATATGGAACTTAAAGGTAACAAACTTTATATGTTTTTGAAACCTGGCACTTCTATTGAAACAAGAGCAGAACTAATGCGTACCTGGTATAGGTATCATCTTAAAAAGGAATTGGAATCAATGCTCCAATGCTGGGCTAATAAACTTGAAGAGAATCCTTTTAAATGGCAGGTCAAGCAGATGAAGACTGAATGGGGCAGTTGCATTCCCTCAAAGCGTCTGCTTATCTTTAATCTTGAACTTGCCCGAGTACCACGTGAGTGCATTGAGTTTGTGATTGTACATGAGTTTTGTCATTTTAAAGTTGATACTCATAACAAGATTTTTGAGATGTTGATGAACAAACGTCTTCCAAATTGGCGAACTCTGCGTCAAAAACTGAATACATTTGTGGCACTACCATACAAAGAATAATGCAACATATGAATCGAATAATACTAATCGGCAATGGTTTTGACTTGGCACATGGGCTTCCTACTAGATATGAAGATTTTATAAACTGGTATTGGGAGAAACGAGTTGATTCTTTTACAGGAAATCTTACGCCTATATCGGAGGATTGTCTTTGTTCTATCAAAATTACTTCAGACAATTATAATCGTTATTGGAATGTTTTTGCATCTAATCTTCCAAGATATATCAATAAGCCATCAGGTAAAGAGGTTATTGATAGTATTGCCAATGACTCTGAATCTTTTGAGTTTTTGTTGTCTCCGTTTTTTAAGAATATATGCACTTGTATTGAGACCAAAGGGTGGGTTGACATAGAAAAGGAGTATTATGATTTATTGCGAAATGCGATTGTAAATCCGGACAACTGTAATTATACAATTTCAGAAATCAACAAACAGTTACATTATATTCAAGGGCTTTTAGCTCAATATCTTTCTTCTATCAAAACTGAGAATATAACGTGCAATGCGGAGATACAACGTTGTATTTATGGAACTATTTGCAAAGATGATATTAGTATTTCACAATTACAAGTTTACTATGACTACGTAGATTATTTAATCCAACAAGGCAATGTGTACCAACAGCTACTCTGTAAATATGGTTTTGAAAGTTCCGATAGGCACTTTATGGCAGAGAATATCAAACAGCTCAGAAAGAAATTTTCAGACTCGTCAGGGATAGAAGAAATTTACCTAAAGGATTTAATAATTCCCGAGAATATTATGTTACTTAATTTTAATTATACTGGAGTAGCAGACAAATATGGGTATTTGAAAGTTGCATCTATAAATCATATTCATGGAGATTTGAATAATCTTAATAGCATAATATTGGGTTATGGTGATGAGCTTGATGAGGATTATAGAGATTTCCTTAAACAATCAGATAATGAGTGTTTAAGAAACATCAAATCTATAAAGTATTTAGAGTCGGGAAAATATCGTAATTTGCTTCAGTTCATTGAATCTGCTCCATATCAAGTTTATATCATGGGGCATTCTTGTGGCAACTCGGACCGAACTTTGCTAAACACCTTGTTTGAACATAAAAACTGTGTTTCAATAAAGCCATATTATTATCAAAAAGATGATGGCTCAGATAACTATCTGGAAATAGCACAAAATATATGTCGTAATTTTACTGACATGAAGCTAATGCGTGATAGAGTCGTTAACAAAATGTTTTGTGAACCATTACCACAATATATTAAATGATTCGTAATTATATACTATTTACACCAATGAAATAATACTTTAAATATTTGTTTAAGTCACCGATTTTTAGTATATTACGAAAAGAGCCTAAAAATTGGTATTATGAATACAAAGTATAGTTTATTCTACTTTTTTAAGCTATTTCCTGATGAATCACATTGTAGGAAATATCTCGAGCAACGAAGATGGGGTAATACTCCAATTTGTCCGCATTGCGGAAATGCACAGAAAATATACCGTTATAAAAACGGGAAAACTTTCAAGTGCGCACATTGTAATAAACAGTTTTCGGTAAAAACGGGTACTATTTATGAAAACTCAAACATTCCGATGCAACATGTAGATGAAATTGATAATCAAAAACTTATGTTTTAAACGGTAGAAAAGTATTTTTGAGGCCATAATGGGTTGTTTTTGAAGCTGAATCTATTAATTCTATACTTCCTTCCGCCTTTTAATTAGAACCACGGAAAATTTAGTTTTTCCCAACTGAAGTTCACCAGTTTTCTATCTACTTACAAAGGTACAAATAATACGTGAGTTTTTCGCCAAGTATGTCAACTAAATGCAAGGGAGTTTCACGCTTATTGTTTTACTGAACAAAGGGGAAAAAATAGAATTAATTCTTTTCCCTCTATTTGACTTTACTTTAATGGACGTATATATTAGTACGTGGGTAAAGTAAAGTTGTCAAGCGAATAATTTGATTTTATCTAATTATAAACAGGATAAATGTAGCTATTTTACAAAAACAGGTAGTATAATATTCTATTTCTTATTTTATTTGATATATTTGCAATCAAAGAAGAAATAGATTGACTATGATAGCAGAATTTACAGTAGAAAACTTCTACTCAATAAGGTCGACTCAAAAAATAAGCTTTGAACCTTCATCAGACAGTTTTATGTTGGATGAATACACTTATGAAGTTAAGGATGGTGTAAGATTACTGAAAGTAGGAATAATATATGGGGCTAATGCGTCTGGTAAAAGCAATGTGCTGGAAGCTATAGATTTTTTCAAGATGCTGGTGTTAAGGGTGCCAAAAGGTCGTAATGATACTACTAGAGTTGTTCCTTTTTTATTAGACGAAACATCAAAGACTAAAACGACAAAGATGTCTATGTCTTTTTATGTGAACCAATTGAAGTATATCCTTAGCTTTGAGCTTGATAAAAAGCGTATATATTCCGAAACATTAACTGTATATGAATCCATACGCCCTACAAAACTTTATAGCCGTAGCTATGATCCTTATACAGATTCTTCAGTTATAGAATTTGGAATAAACCTGAAAATGGCAAAGAAAAATCAGGATACCATAGCAGGAAACACAATAAATAACTGCAGTGTGCTTGCTGCTTTTGGAAACTGCAATGTAGGGAAGACCAAGCTAAATGATGTCTATGGCTATTTTGCAAAGCAAGTAAAAGATGTTCTTGCTCCTGGAATGCTTTTGTCGGGATATGTGAAACGTCATTTGGATAAGGACAAGGATGGAAATCTGAAGAAATTTATTTTGAACTTTTTAAAGGATTCGGATTTTAATATTGAAGATGTTACTCTTCATGAAGAAGAAGAACTTATAACGCCTGAACTAGAACAACTGATTCAGAAAGCTCCAATTGCTGATGATGCAAAATCAGAAATGTTGAAAAAAGGTAAAATAACAAATACGGAATTGACATTCACTCATAGGACAGGGAATGGTTTATATGAATTATCTGAAGAGTATGAATCAAACGGTACTATGAGATTTTTAGGAATGGCCATAATACTGAATTTCCTTCTGAAAAATAACCAGTTTGTACCCATAGATGAAGTTGAAACAAGCATTCATTATGAATTGCTATCCTATTTTATAAAAGTATTCTTGGCTAATAGCAATCAGACTTCACAAATGCTATTGACTACTCACGACATTAACCTATTAAATGAGGAGTTTATACGACGTGATACAATATGGTTTACGGATAAAGATGAACAGGGAGAAACAAATGTGGTTCGTCTTTCAGCTTTAGGGCTACATAAGAATCTCTCGCCTTATAATGCATATAAACAAGGTAAATTAGTGAAACTGCCATTCTTGGGTAGCCAGTATTTTGATTTAAATGATTGATGCAAAGGAACGAACGGTAACAAAAAGTTTATAGATAGAACATTAAAATGATTAATTTACAATTATCCAATTGGAAGAGCATACTACAGGATATTTATTGTCCTGTAATAGGCTCTATATGGGTTGCTCCTAATGGTATTTGGGATAATCATTTTGCTCACAACAAGGACAAAGATGATTTTCATCCGTCTGTTGTTGGAAGAGTATTTGATGAAAACAAAAAATGCTGGATAATTCCAGGAACGTCCAAAGACTATAATAAGGGCACAAATGTCTTTAGGGTAAAGATCAATCCAAATGATCCCGATTGTCCTTACTCTTACTTCTTGATAAAACTTAGAATGACATATAATTCTAAGGATTTAACTAATTTGCAACGAGGTTGGAATGGAATAGACTCCTTAAGTGACAGCCAAATAGAAGAACTCAAATTACAAATCAAATTTAGCCTAGGAATCAATGTTTAAGGAAGAATATCTATTAGAGTTGCTCTCTGGAAAACTAACATCCAGAGGCTACGCAAACATACTTGGTACGATTACTTCGATGGTGAGGAAATACCAGTGGAAGAAAAGTATCATAGTATCGGATCATAATGACAATGATTGGCAAAGTGATGATATTAAGGAATTGAGTCACCAGTTCTTTGAGTGGATTATATCCAAAAATAAGATTAAGTATTTGTCAAAAGTGCCATTTGAATATTTGTCTTATTATTTTACACAAATGTTCATTTCTTTTGTTTCAAACAGAATTAAGGAAGAACAACAAAAGGTCGGTCTGAGTTTTCAAAAGTGTCAGGAACTTGTTCAAGAAATATGCCAAGAAGACTATGATGAAGAAACTCACGAACATAGTGCTTATGTTAAAAGTTCAATGTCCGATGGTAATAATTGGATAGATAAGTTAGATGATGTCGTTAAGTATCTTGCTCATTATCCAATAAATGAAGATACTAAACATTTTAAGCCAATTGTTAAACTGGCAATAGAAGATATTCTTTTGTCGGCTGATGGTTATGTATCGGTTTCTTCTTTGGCTAAAGCTGTCTTTGAATTATTAGATCAGTCAGTCTTCAAGACAAATATGTCAGAAAATCAAATTGTTTATAATCAACTTGACGATGAGCAAACCAAAGCAATAAAGACAATAATCGAAGACGTAGGTCAAGTAGATTCACGTATATTCTTAGAGTACATATTTCAGAATACAGGTGGTATATCATTATCATCCATCGCTGATAAGTATAACCTTCCGAAAAGCTCTGTCCATCGCAAGATAGAAGATTTTAAGAAAAAAATTTTCTCTACTTATGTGCCTAATAATGAAGAGGAAGGTATTTCTTTCTTGCAAAATATTGCTTTAGCTTTGGACAAAATATCAGAAACGGGAGTATTACCATTATGACAAACGTAGAATATATGAACATCATAAATGATTTCCTCAAGAACCCGATAATTCCTGAGGTGAAAGAAGACATTATAGTATCAGATAAAGAATTGGCCAGCATTAACGACTTATTCGCTTCGAATGATGTGCCTGTCAATTATTTGCATCTACGTCCTAAAATCAAAGAGAATCAGATATGGACAATTAAAAGAAGTTATATGGATTACGAAGGAATACTCCAGTCGGCTGCTGCTCCTATTATGGTTTTATTGGTTTCTCAAGAAGAAATGATAGGAGAAGATGGAATGTTTGTTAGAGTATGTCCTATATCTCCATTTGTTGAAATGGCTTCTGAGAATGATCAAATTTGTGAAGAGGAATCAATAACAGGTTTTCCTTTCTTTATAGAGAGATGGAATGAGCAGCCAATTCTTACTGAAATTCTGGATAAATACGTAGGTGATTATTATTTGGATAGCTCTTCCAAAGACTGTAAGTTGACAAATGATCAAGAAGAATTCAGAGAAATAGAAATATCAAATGCTCGATTCTTAAACCATTCTGTGATTGCGTTTATGAATAATCTTGAAAGGTCTGAGAATTTTTCATTCTCTGTAGATGTTAACTATGAGGATTATTCTAAGACAAAACACATGCCTCAAATGAATGTCCTTAAGCCAAGATTGATTCCTCTTAATGGACATGAAGAATATGCGATGGCTGCCAGAACCAATAATATTATTTCTGAGAATGATTGCATTGAGTTCAATTATGAGCATATGCCTTTCTCTATTGAGGTCAGGAAAAAGAAAGCAGAGTTCATTTTAACTATTATTCCAAAAGTAGAAGTAGTACTGCGGAATCTAGAAAACAAACAAATAGAAGGTACCTCAAATTCTGAGAGAATAGTATATGGAGGTTTGCGAAAAGGTTTATACCAAATAGAATCTCCACTTCTGAATAAAACGATAACAATTAGATTAAAGTAATAATATGGCAGGAACTTACATCCCACTCATAAAAAGAACTAAATGGGTTGATCTTAGTAACGAACATAAAAAACTAAGAGAAACTGTAGAGTCTGATCTAAAAGAAGGCTGTAACAAAGGCAATATCCAACCAATAATGTTACAGGGGGCTTTTGGTATTGGTAAATCAACAACATTATACTATCTATTCCATTACGGTTGGGAAGTGCTAAAAACGCCTACCTTCTACATGCCTTTGGCTAAGATTGTTGATGCTGTAAAGAAGGAAGCAGAGTCATTGGAATCTGGTAAGGTTCAAAATAACCAACTTAGCAGAATTATCAATAGTATCATTAAAGAGCAGATCGACAAATTGAGAAACTCTAATTGGAATGATATAAACGATATTGATTTCCCTGATTTTAAGTCTGGTGATGATTCTGAGAATCCAAGCTTAAACCAGTATTTGGAAGATTTCATTCCTGTCACATTGGATTCAAATGATACCAAAGAATCAGAAATTAGCAAACTTGTTTTTTCCGAAGAAGTTATCCGCCAAGCATTAGAAAGCACTACACCTCCTATACTCCTTGTGGATGAATTTGAGTCAAAATTCTATGAACTCAAACGTTATGTTGAATCATCTGGGGGTGGTATCCTTCGTGAATTGTTTGATCAAGTTGTTCAGACAAAACCTTTCTTATTAGTTATTGGCAATGGACCAGCTTCTGGCTATGAAGTAGCAAAAGAAAAGGGAACAGATGGAAATAATGATAGCGAAACAGCTGCTAATAGAAGACTGAAGACAATTCAGATTCCATTTCCAACGGTAGCCTTACTTAAACGTAAGTTTATGAAGGAGTGCGCTAATGGATATGTGAATTTTATATGGTGGATGTCTCGTTGTCGTCCAGGTCATATACAGAAATTGTGGGATGCCATTGATTATAGTATTTATAAGGAATATGATGCAACAGAATTCCTTGTAAAGGACATTTTCAATGAGCCAATAGATGAAAGTGGTGAAGAAGTAAAATACCTAAAGGTTTCTTATTTCAATCAAATGAATAGTTACATTCGTCCGATTGTTGGTAGACTTTTACTAGATTTTGAACCACAATCCATTAAGATTGAGGATTCATACAGAGAGGCAATGAAGGATAGTGCAGAAGATTTCTTCTGTACAGATGAGTTAGTATCTGTAGTAAAAGAACTCAATCCTGCAATTAGTAATGATTTTTCTGCATATCTTGAAAAGTGTAAAGAACAAGGGAAATACACAAGCGTTGATTATATAAGAAACGTTGGTAAGTATTTTAGCTATATTCTCTCTGCTTGTTCTAATTCTGACGGTAAAATTGCTTTTTCAACTGCATGCAGAAATAACAAAGAGAAAGCACTTGCTACAACTTTCTTGATTCCATTACTAGAGTTAACATACGACTTTATTAGTCAGTATGAGGATAATGAGGACCAAGTAACACGAGAGACAAAAGATTTTATCTTAGATTCTATTAAATTTATTGAATCTTCTGTCGAAGAGGAAACAATTGATGATAACTTTGAGAATCTTAATAGTATTTTTGAAACTTGCAAAATTAAATCAGGAAATGAGATTTATATGCAGTATTCATTACGTGCCATTAGGGAAATCATTGAACAGCCTATTGGCTCTCCGAAGTTGAAATATAAGGATATGAGTTTGGATAAAAAACTTGAATCCTCAAATTTCAGACAGAGTGTCCTTTTGACTTCTCGTAGTAGTGACAATACAATTATCTTTGTACCTATTTTAGAGGATGAACCTTTAAAAAAGTATATCCTCAGGCTTAAAGACTATATCAAATCACAAAAGAATGACTTGCATACCAATGCAAGTAAAACTATTAGAATAGTATATCTCCAAGAACATGAATATATAAGCCAACTGAAAGAAGAAGTATGTAAGGATGGTTCAGGTAACCTTCTGCCAATCTGTAAAATGAAAAAGTTGGTTTTTGAGGATTACAATCACTATCAGTTCAATTTTGGGGGACAAATAGCAGATTTTATTGACTCTGTGGCAAAAATTGTCATAGTAGCTGGATCTTGCAATGATATTGTTTTGATTGACGACAATCGTACATACGACTTCCATACAGCCATTGACGTTATTAAAAATAGAGAATGGACAAAGCAAAAGGAGGCTATTAGAACAATTGAACACTATTCCAGACTTGTATTGGAAGGGGATAGTTGTGTTATTAACACAATTTCTCTTGCGCAGAAAAAAGACCATGAGTCAGCAATGGAAAACCTAATCTGCGAAAAGAGGGATTATGAAGACAATATTCTTTGGGATTTTACCAGTCTTGAATCTGCAGATATAACTGATACAAAAAGTAAGTATCTTGCAATGTACTATATATTGGAGAATGCAAAGAAGCCTACATCAAGTTATCAATCATTATTAAAGATCCTTCAAGAAGTAGGAAACTTTAGAAATGCTTTGTATCTGCCCCCAATTGAAGATAGGATTAACGAATCCTTATTCTTTGATCAAATATTAAATATTTTATCAAGAGAAACTGCCAGTAAATTGATGAGTTCTTATGATAATGAAGACTACATCATTAAACATCTGTGTTCTTTCACAGCTATGATGAATAATGAGAGATCTGTAAGTAAGTTGGACGAACTGCTGACTTTTATGAAGGATTCTCTAAATGATCATTGGATAGCTTCATATAATAATGATATGTCTTATGGATTTAGCAAGGGGCGTACATTGATAAAATTGCTATATCTTAAAGCGTATATCGAAAAGATTGATTTCTCTTTGTTGCGTAGTCAGTTGAATACAAGAATTGAAGAAAAGCAAACAGAGCTTGTTTCAACAATATCGAATTCAACTCAACACATAGCAGCTATAACAGATTTGTTGTATTCTAAGAATTATGCGAAAGCGAATCCAGAGAAAATGCCTTTCCAAGGATATGTATCTGAATTACAATTGGTATCTAGATTACTGTCAAACTGTAAGAGAATCGTATTAGAAGACAAGGATGGTGTATCAATATTTGCAATAAATTCAATCTCTCAAAAATAGTTTATATAATGATTTGAAAATCAGATTGTTGAAAATTTCACGATTTTAATTAAGGAACAAACAAGAAACAAAATCGTTAATTAAAGGTATTTCCCAATTTTTTGTTTTCACTCTGTTTCTTTCTTTGCACTTGCTTATAATCGGGACTTCTTGAACAGCTTCCCACCAGATTTTTTTCGTCCGATGGTTGCATGTGAGCTTCCAAGAACCACTGCAGCCAAAAGAAAAAAGCAAGTATTCTTTAGTTCATACAAAGATAAGGAAAAACTTATAGGCAGGCAAATTTGGCTGCCTAAATATAGTTTACTTTGATTTAGCATATATATAGGCTAATGGACTAAAC
>OGPH01001387.1_pt1 | contig 18490 bp, 24 predicted proteins | sample 1552891 | NCBI WGS metagenome assembly OGPH01 (sample SAMEA2580272, study PRJEB22360) | human gut metagenome | biome: human gut; feature: human-associated habitat; material: faeces | place: Denmark | collected 2008/2010 | reverse complement strand
CGGTTTTCTATTGTGACCCGCCGTATCTTGGCGCGGAAAAGTATGGTGTACCTTTCTACAGGTCGGATCATCAGGAACTGCATGATATGCTGGCCACGCGAAAAAGCTTTGTGATCGTGTCCTACAACAAGAAAGACGAGATCAAAGAACTATATCATGACTTTTTCATCTTCGAGGTGGATCGACCGAACAGTATGTCAAAAAAGAAGGAAGATCGCTATGAGGAGTACATTATGACCAACTATGATCCATCTATGTTTGCACCACAGATATCCTTCTTCAATAACTACGACAACGGAAAGAAAGCCTGTACGTTAGTACATACACCCCAATACCCACTGAAAGAAAAATAGGAGAAAACTATGACTTGTGAGATGGAATTCAATCAACGAGGGCTTCAGATACCCAGCGAAATACTTGCGGCTCTGGCGCTGGCGGACATTACGCTGGAAGCCCATATGTGCCGACATCTTATCATGCTGATGCCCAAGGCCATGACAGCTTTGGAGCTCATCGACGTGCTGGAGGGGATGCAGGAGGCATTTGACCAGCTTCTGAACGGCCTGATCGCGGCCTGCCGCCCTGCATGCTGTCATCGCTGCCAGACGGTAGATGAGGGGAACTATGATCTCTCTCAGGTGCCGGAACGGCTTTTGGCTGTGCTGATGGACAACAACTGCTGCAAGGGACTGCTGGCACAGTATCTGGAGAACGGAGAGATCATCTATGACCCGTGAGATGTACCCCTACACGGCGAAGGAGGCGCGGGAGCGTGGCGAGCTGGAGCAATGGCGGGCCAACTTCCGCGCCAACTGTGCCTGTGCCGGAGCCATAGAACTTGCCATCCGCGAGGACTTCGACGGTATGCACCTGAAGGAGGATTGTGCCAAGCGTGTCATCGACCACTACGGCTATAAGCGGACAGCCTTCGTGCTGGCCAATACCTTGCAGGAGCATTCCTATGATGGCCGCTATCACCCGACAAATATACAGTGGAGCCAGAGCATCTATATTCCTCCCGATGGTGACCATCGCTACGCATTTATGGTGGGCAGCCATCCCGCGGTGCTGGACGGATTTGTTACGCAGTATCGGGCGGAGCTGGCAAAACTGCACCTGTTTAGAGCAGAGCACTGCGCGCCGAATTCCCGTGAACAGGACTTCACCGGTAAGGTACTGGTGCTGTCGCCGGAAGTGCTGCGGGAAGCCTGCTGGCGGCCGGAGGATCAGCTCTGGCTGGCGTGGGACGGCTTTGGCTGCCGCCCCAACGCCAGAGGGCGGTCGGTACGCTGTACCTGTCTGGGGGACGGCGAAATGACCCGCTGGAACCGTTCAGAGTTCGTGGGCATCCTCAAGGACGAGTGCCTTCCCGATTGGGCAGCGGAGAAGCTGGCTCAACTGCGTCAGGAGCAGCACAAGGAACCGTCCATGAATGAAATGACAATGTGACAAGGAGAACGTGAACATGAAAACTGTAAAACGAACGATGACGGCGCTGTGTCTCACAGCGCTTCTTTGTTGCCTGCTGTGCGTGTCGGCCTACGCCACCGGCACCGGCGGCGGCACCGGCGACGTGGCCAGCGCCGTGGAGAGCACCTGGGCCACGGCCTCCGGCCAGATCAAGACGGTGGTCAACAATGTGGTATTTCCTGCCATTGACCTGATCCTGGCAGTATTTTTCTTCGCCAAACTTGGGCTTACGTATTTTGATTTCCGCAAAACTGGACACTTTGAGTGGAGCGCGCCGGCTATCCTTTTCGCCTGTCTGGTGTTCACCCTGACCGCCCCGCTGTATGTGTGGGACATTATTGGAATCTGAACCAGGCAATGTGCGCTTGACGCAAGGCAATAATTCATCTATAATAAAGGCATAATAGATGAATAAAGGAGGGGCGCACTATGATGATCCGCTCGGCAACTGCGCTGCGTAATGGATATGATGAAATGGTCAGGCTGGCCAAGGAGAAACAGGAACCTATTTATCTGACCCGAAACGGCGATGGTGAAATGGTCTTTGTTCCGCTGGATCTCTGGGAAAAGAGGGAAAAAGAGCTTGATCTGCTGTTTATGCTGCTCCAGCGGGAGCAATCCCGGCTGGCAGGCGCAAAAACCTCCACGATGGACGAGATGGAACGTCTGACGGAGGAGGTTCTGAATGAAGATTGAGTGGCTGCATGAAGCGCGGATGGAATACCGTGACTTGCTGCTGTATCATAAGAATATGGTGGGAAAGCAGTCTGCGGCGAAGTTTGCTGACAACATTCTGTCCTCTGTAAAAAAGCTGGAAACTTTTCCGGAGATGGGCGTTCTAAAGGAAGCGCAGCTACTTGGACGCTATGGCTTCCGGGCGCTGTTTATCGGGAAATATGTCTGCATTTACCGCATTGTGGACGAAACTGTGCTGATTTATCATATTGCCGATGCCCGCACAGATTATATGTATCATATCTTTGGTATCGAAGGAAATCACAGCAATTAAATAATCAACCAAAAGCACTCTGCCGATGGCAGGGTGTTTTTGCGTTCATAGGAGGTGATAGTTTTTGTTTATCTGGGACTTTGTGGCAAATACGGTGCTGGGACAGATACTGGACTGGTTCTACGGCCAGATCGTGGGCTTCCTGGGCAATTTCTTTGCCGAGATGGGCAGCATGGGCGCCGAGCTCTTTGATATGAGCTGGGTGCAGAGCATCGTGCTGTTCTTTTCCTATCTGGGCTGGGCGCTGTACGCCGTGGGACTGGTGGTAGCATGCTTCGAGTGCGGCGTGGAGTATTCCTCCGGTCGCGGCAATGTGCGGGAAACGATACTGAACGCCTTCAAGGGCTTTCTGGCGGTGGAGCTGTTCACGCAGCTTCCAGTGCGGCTGTATGTGTTGGCCATCTCCCTGCAATCCAGCCTGACCGCAGGCATTACCGGCTTCGGGACGGTCACCATAGGCGATGTAGCGAAGCAGATACTGGAGAATTTCAGCCTTGTGGACAGCATCGCCAATCTGGTGAACCTGACGCCCTTTGGCGGTTTCATGAACACGCCCACCAGCGGTCTTATGCTGCTGTTCTGCCTGATCCTTATGGCCTATGCTATTATCAAGGTGTTTTTTGCCAACCTCAAGCGCGGCGGCATCTTACTTATCCAGATCGCCGTGGGGAGCCTGTACATGTTCAGCGTACCGAGAGGGTACACAGATGGTTTCATCCAGTGGTGCAAACAGGTCATTGGCTTGTGTCTGACCGCCTTTTTGCAGGCCACCATTCTGGTGGCGGGCCTGATGGTATTCAAAGATCACGCTCTGCTGGGTTTGGGCCTGATGCTCTCCGCCGGTGAGATCCCCCGCATCGCGGGAGCCTTCGGCTTGGATACCACCACGAGAGCTAACATTATGTCTGCCGTATACACGGCACAGACTGCGGTCAATATGACTCGCACAGTGGTACAGGCGGTAAAATGAGGATCATCACGATGGGAAGTCTCTTTGACGGAATAGGAGGCTTCCCGCTTGCTGCCATCCACAACGGGATCGTGCCGTTGTGGGCCAGCGAGATCGAACCATTCCCCATTCGCGTCACCATGGAGCGCCTGCCTGGGATGCTCCATTTCGGTGACATCACAAAACTGAATGGGGCGTTGCTGCCGCCGGTGGACATCATCTGCGGCGGCAGCCCCTGTCAGGACTTATCTGTGGCCGGGAAGCGCACCGGATTGTCCGGTGAGCGTTCCGGCCTTTTCATGGAACAAATTCGGATCATCAAGGAGATGCGAGATGCAGACTTACTTCGAGGGCGATCAGGTCTCCATGTTCGACCCCGGTTTGCAGCATGGGAAAACGTCCCCGGCGCGTTCTCCTCCAACAAAGGCGAGGACTTCCGGCGTGTCCTGGAAGAAACGCTCCGAATTAGTCTACCGGGCTTATATGTTCCTCAAAGTCATCCCAGGGGCTGGCAATATTCTGGGGCAGCCATATTGGGAGCTCTTAGCTCCCTTTGTTGGCGAGTCCTTGACGCTCAATACTGGGGTGTCCCCCAGAGCCGCAAGAGGATCTTCCTTGTGGCGGATTTTGGAGCCCCATCCTCATCGCAGATACTTTTTGAGCCGGAAAGCCTGTCTGGGCATCCTCCGTAGGGCCAGAAAACGCGGTAAGGTGCTGCCGGATACGCTGCGGGAAGCGCTGGAGCTGCAAAGCGGCCTGCGTATGGCCGATCTGGTGACGCTGCTCCGGCTGGGACTGCTGAAAGCCTACCACATCAACCAGCGGGACGAGGGCATTGATCTGGGCGAGACTGCCGGTGCGCCGGTGGCGTTTGCGGCCAACCAGCGGGATGAAGTCCGTGATCTGGGCGACAAGGCCGGTGCGCTGGGCGCACAGCCGGGTATGAAGCAGCAGACCTTTGTGGCCAGCTTCTCCGCAGGCGCGGGAGCGACTGCCGGAGGCATCGGCTACAGCGAGGAGGTAACTCCGACACTGAAGGGCAGCGCGGGCGGCAACAGTATGCCCTCTGTGCTGTGCATCAACGATCAGGGCGGACAGACCATGGAGCTGTCCGAGGATATGACTGGTACGCTGCGGGCACAGGAGCATGGGCACCAGCCACTGGTATTTGAAAACCACGGCATCGACGCCCGGTATCATCAGGTAGGCGATGTGGCTCCCACCATGTCGGCCCGCTACGGGACGGGCGGCAACAATGTGCCGCTGGTAGAGGAGCCCATCTACTGCATCACCGGCAACGCCATCGACCGGAAACCGGAGAACGGCGGCAATGGTATTGGATATCAGGAGAACGTGATGTACACCCTGAATACCATGGATCGCCACGCGGTGTGCTATTCCACAGATGATCTCTACACCTGTGAGCCTGCCGGTGACAAAGACCTGCCGGTTCTCCTTATCCGCCGCCTGACGCCGTTGGAATGTGAGCGGCTGCAAGGCTTTCCGGACGGATGGACGGACATTCACGGCGCGTCCGACAGCGCCCGTTACAAGGCGCTGGGCAACAGCGTAGCCATCCCCTGCGTGGATTTCGTGATGAAATGCATGGCGGATACCATACGGGAGAGCGAAGGAGAGCTGTGAACACTTACTTTAAGAGAATGATAGAAAAGAGAAAGGCAATGTATTATCAAATATACAGAATACATCTTCTGAATGGCGATGTGATCGAAATAGCAGAGGACTATGACCTCCCCGTTAAAAAAGGTTTAGCTGGAGACTTTGAGCGCATGGAAGAAGGCGATATCCTGACAGTTGAGGATGCACTCATGGGCTGCACCTATATTCCAAGACGAAGTATCCTTTATATCTCAACGGGTGGCGTAAGAAAAGGAGACGCACCAATAGCCGATCCTGCTCGGAAAAACGCAAGGAAGAAATAGCTTTGTTCATTCTGCTTCGTTTGCGCTTATATTCTCGTTGTACTTGTCAATAGCTTTGCCGCGGTGTTTGGGCTATGCTTTGCTTGCCTCGCGGGAGGCGGAAAGGAGTATCCATCATGGAGGAAAAGAAAAACCTCTGCGCGCCTATCCCGCTGTCCCTGCACCAGCGGCTTCGGGCAGAGCAGGAGCAGCGCGGACAGACACTGTCCGACTACATCACAGACATACTCAAAGAACATTTTGACGGAGGAGCAAGGACTATGAACACCAACAATCGCACCATCGCCTTTCAGGTACCGGAGGAGCTCTTCGAGCGACTGAAAGACTACCTCGCTCGGAACGGCCTGAAGCAGAAGGATTTCATTCTGAGCCTTATCGAGCGGGAGCTGAACGATGCCGCCGACACGGCGGAGTAAAGCGAGAGCAGCGCCGCAATCGCGGCGTTACTCTTTTGTGTCACTGTCAGCGAATACCGTCGTCAAAATTGTAGGTTGATTTTTACCTACTTCTGCGTATAATAGATGTAGGAGGTGTTCGCTATGACAATTGATACGAATACGATCGTCTCTGTCTCCGAGGCCAATCAGAACTTTTCGAGAGTAACTCGTATTGCCGAGAAAAACGGACAGGCTGTGATCTTCAAGAATAACCGGCCCAAGTATATGCTGGTGGATCTGGACTCATCGCCTGTGATCGATATGACAGATGATGAGAAAATCGACGTGGTGGCCGCGCGGATACTGAAGAAGTATAAGCCTGCCTTTCTGGAGCTTGCCAAATGATCAAGTTCTCAAAAGAAAAGGTGCTGCTTCTGCATAAGCTTATCGCGCAGGAAACGGGCGGCAGCATTGGCGTCAGAGATGAAGCGCTGCTGGACTCTGCCTTGGAAAATGCGTTCGCCGGATTTGGCGGGCAGGAGTTCTATCCCACCAAGGAGGAGAAGGGCGCACGGCTCGGCTATACGCTGATCTCCAACCATGCTTTTGTGGATGGCAACAAGCGCATCGGTATGTACGTCATGCTGACGTTCCTGGAGGTAAACGGCATCCGGCTTGAATGTACCAACGAGGAAGTCGTGGAGGTCGGTCTGGCCGTGGCGTCCGGAACGATGGATTATGACGCACTTCTGCAATGGGTGCGCGACCACAGAATTTAATAAGCACAAGGGAAAAGGTCACCGTTTTCGGTGGCCTTTTCCTTTGTCCAATTTCAAGAAGATTTGAGGTAAGAGAAATGTACCTATACCCAGACAACCTGACCGCGCGGCCTATGCTGTGGCTGTGGGCGCTGCGGGACGTGGCGCTGATCGGCATCGGCCTGCTGCTGTCTGCGCTGGCGCTGGCACAGACCGGTTTCGTGACTCCGCTGGTGGTCACCGCTGTGTACGCCTTTCTGGCCATCCGACATGATGGTGTCAGTATGCTGGATTTCCTGCGCTACGCCGGAGCATTCTTTTTCGGACGTCAATACTATGAATGGAGGAAATAGCCGTGAGCATTTTCAAGAAGAAACCGCCATCCGCCCAGTAGCTCCTGGGCATCGACGAGATCACGGAGCGCAGCATCCGCACCCCCAACGGCGAGCTGGTTTATCTCATCCTGAAGCCCAGCAACCTGAATGTGCTGCCGGAGAGCATCGTCCGCCAGCGAATCTACAGCCTGATGAATGTGCTGAAGGGCATGGCGGAGGTGGAGATTCTGGCCACGGATTCCAAGGAATCCTATCAGGACAACCGCAGCTTCTACCGCAAGCGGCTGGAGGAGGAAACGAACCCTGCTATCCGTGCGCTGCTGGAGGCGGACTGCGCGCATCTGGACAGCGTCCAGACCTCCATGGCGTCAGCCCGTACCTTCTGCCTGATCCTGCGGCAGCGTGGCGAGGGAGGCTTCACGGAGTCGTACTTGGCCAATGTGGAGAAACACCTCTCTGATAACGGCTTTACCGTCCACCGCGCCAATGAGCAGGAGCTGCGGGAGCTGCTGGCGGTCTACTATGAGCAGGACGTGTCCCACGAGATCTATGACAGCGTGGACGGTGAGCGGTATGTGAAGGAGGGCTGATATGCGTATTTTGAAAGTAGAGCCGGGACGGGCTCCCTATGAAAAGGAGATGGAAGATACCCTGGTTGCCATCCAGCAGGAGGTGCAGGGCTTGTTCCAGCCGGTGTATGTGGAGGACGGCGTTATCCTCTGCTGCAACGAGGAGGGGAAGCTTAACGGTATGGCACCCAACCGGTGGCTGGAGGAGGACATCATCTGCGGCCCGTTCTTTCTGGTGGGCGACGACCACGAGGGCGGCTTCTGTTCCCTGACCGATGACCAGATCCAGAAGTACACGGCGCAGTTTCAGGAGCCGGAGCAGTTTACCGGCCAGGAGCCGGAATTGAAGCCCCGGATGGACATTTTCTTCATGGAGGGACTATGAAAAATATCTTCAAACGTAAGAAAGCGCCCCCGGAGGAACCAACGGTGCTGTCCTTTCTGGACTGCATCGCGCCGGGGGTGCTGAAATTTGAGACGGATCACTACATTTCCGGCAACACATGGCGGTGCGTGTGGGCCCTGCGGGAATATCCTGCTGCCACCGACTCGCAGGCACTGCTGGGACGCTTGGGCGACCGGCGCGGCGTGACGCTGCGGATCGTCTGCCGTCTCGTGACGCCTGCGGAGGAAAACCGTATCATTCACAACGCCACCAACCGCAATAAGCTGGAGCGGGCCAACACCAACGACCTGCGCCGTGTTATCACGGCGGAGAGTAACTTGCAGGACATGGCCTCGCTGGTAGGCGCGCTGGATCGTGAGCATGAGCCGCTGCTGTACTGTGCGGTCTATGTGGAGGTCATGGCCGACAGCTTTGAAAACCTGAAGCTGCTGCAAACCAGCGTGGAAGCGGAGTTGGTGCGCTGCAAGCTGACAATCGACAAGCTGGTGCTGCGGCAGCAACAGGGATTCCTTACGGTGAACCCCGCAGGCTACGCCGCGTTGGGGCCGCAGTTCCAGCGGGTACTGCCTGCCAGCTCTGTGGCCAACCTGTTTCCCTTCAATTATTCCGGCAAGGCCGATCCCAACGGCTTCTACATCGGCAAGGACAAGTTCGGCAGCAACATCGTGGTGGATTTCGACCGGCGCGAGAGCGACAAGACCTCCGCCAACATCCTGATCCTGGGCAACAGCGGTCAGGGCAAATCATACCTGATGAAGCTGCTGATCTGCAACCTGATCGAGTCTGGGAAATCCGTGATCTCGCTGGATGCGGAGCATGAGCTGGGAGATTTATGTGGGAATCTGAACGGCTGCTTCATCGACCTGATGGCGGGCGACCGGCATATCAATGTGCTGGAGGTGAAGTGCTGGGACACCGCACCGGAACCGGACGAGTCAGCACCGGAAGCATTCCGGAAGAATACATTTTTAGCGCGGCATGTTTCCTTCCTGAAAGACTTCTTTAGGGCATACAAGGATTTCTCTGATGCCCAGCTGGACACCATTGAGATCATGCTGACAAAGCTCTATGCCAAGTGGGGCATCTCGGAGCATACCGACCCCCGGCAGCTCACCGCCATGGACTATCCCATCCTGTCGGATTTCTACGGGCTGCTGGAGGAGGAATACCTCCACTATGATCCGGACACCCACCAGCTCTATACCAAGGAGCTGCTACAGGAGGTGCTGCTGGGCCTGCACTCCATGTGCGTGGGAGCCGACGCACATTTCTTCAATGGGCATACGGACATCACCAGTGATAGGTTTCTGGTGTTCGGCGTGGGCGGCATGCTGAGCGCCGCTAAGAGCCTGCGGAATGCGCTGCTGTTTAATGTGCTGGCATATATGTCGGATAAGCTGTTGGTGGAGGGTAGGACAGTGGCAGCACTGGACGAGCTGTATCTGTGGCTGTCTAACCCCATCGCCATCGAGTATATCAGGAACTGTCTGAAGCGTGTCCGCAAGCGGGATTCCGCTCTGATGATGGCCTCGCAAAATCTGGAGGATTTCAACCAGCGGGAAGTGCGGGAGATGACCAAGCCCTTGTTCGCCATCCCGCCCCACCAATTTTTCTTCAACCCCGGCACTACGGAGAAGCAGTTCTTCACCAATATGCTGCAAATGGAAGACACGGAGTTTGACCTCATCAGCAAGGCCCAGAATGGCGAATGTCTCTTCCGCTGCGGCAGCGACCGGTATATGATGAAGGTCATTGCGCCGGAGCATAAGGCGAAGCTGTTCGGCATAAAAGGCGGGAAGTAATGACGGGAGCAACACTGGCACGGCTGGCGGCGGCTGTGCTGTCTACGGAAAAAGGCCGCAAGACGGTGGGCTGGGTCATTGCCGCCATCCTCTCGCCGCTGATATTACTGGCGGCGTTCCTGTGCAGCTTCGGCACGGCGGCGGTGGAGCATAATAACTTCGCCGTGTCCGCGTCCTTCTATGGCCCAGCCTTCACAGACAAAATCCCAACCGAATACAAAGACCACATCACCGAGATGCGGACAGCTTTCTCTCTTCTGGATTCGGCGGTCGCCGCCGTGAATGCCAAAGCCGAGAGCGGCGGCCTTGATCCCTTGCAGGTCAAGGCCGTTTTCTATGCCCTCTGCTTTGGCGACGACGCCCCTACCCGCCGTGCCGCCGCCAACTTCGTGGAGTGCTTCTACCATCTGGAGGAGCGCACCGACACCACCACGGACGTGCTGGAGGATGGCACGGTAGTGGTGCAGACTACCGTTTACTATGTGGCAGTGCCGTTGCCGCTGGAAACGGTGTATGAAAAATTGGCGGCATGGCAGGGCGAACCGGTAACGGAGGAGGACAAGGCCAACGCCGCGCACATCTACAGCATGGTGGTGGGCAGCACAGGCGGCGATACCTTCGATGGCAGCTATACGCCCGGTGGCGGCAGCGGTGTGGAACTGGATATCTCCGACCTGACGAGCCCCACCACCAAGAACGCCGCCGATCTGGTGGCCTACGTCACCAACGCATGGCAGTCCGGCTGGGGCTATGTATGGGGCACCTATGGTCAGGTGCTGACGCCGGAGCTGTTCCAATACAAGCTGACCCAGTACCCGGAGGGCGTGGGACAGTACGCGGACTTCATCCGCAGCAACTGGCTGGGCAAGCACACAGCCGACTGCGTAGGGCTCATCAAGGGCTACGGTTGGCTGAACGCTGAGACTATGGAAATCGAGTACGGCACCAACGGGATGCCGGATATTGGCGCCAACCAGATGTACTACAACGCCACGCGCAAAGGTACCATCGATACCATACCGGAAGTGCCGGGACTGGCGGTGTGGAAGTCGGGACACATCGGTGTGTACATCGGCGGCGGTCAGGTCATCGAGGCCATGGGCACCAAGTACGGTGTGGTCAAGACGCAGCTCCAGGGCCGCGGCTGGACGCACTGGCTGGAGATCCCGTATATCAACTACGATTAAGGAGGTCACAAATGAACGAGAACACTTGCACATTAGAGAAAGAAATGCGGCAGGCATTGCTGGAAAAGCTGGAACAGAACTATCGGGACTACACCGCCTCGCTGCAAGATTTGACATCGGAACAACTGCTGGACAGGACGAAAGAAATCTACGCGGCGCAGGTCTGCTGCCGTTTGGTACAGCGTAGGGATGATATTTCTCTCCCGCAGATGCGGTATTTGCTGTCGCTAGATGACCCGCTGGCAGCGCTGCGGGACACTTGGCTGGAGCTGCACAGCGGCGACAATGAGCCGGTGCTGAAGGTGATCCTGTACAAGCTCTGCGGCGAAATGTGAGGCGCGGCATGGAGAAGATCTGCGTCACCGTCAGCATGGAGGAGGAACGTCTCAAGGCGTTGGAGTTTGTCCTCAAGAAGAAAAACAGTTCCGTCCAGCGCCGCATGGACGATGCTCTGCGGCTGCTCTATGAAAAGGAAGTGCCGGAACCCATCCGGGAATATGTGGACAGCCTGCTGGCTCCGCCGCCCCGTCCCCGCCGACCGGTGCGGGCGGCGAAGGCGACAAACGAGCAGGCAGCGGCTATGCAGCAGGAGGAGTAACCATGGCATATGTCAAAGAAAACGCACCATCTAAGGTCTATCACCTGACGAAGAAAGAAAAGCTGAACAGCATTCTGGAGGATGGCATGATCCGTCGCTTCGGTGACAGCGAGTGCTGGTTCTGCACAGGCCTGCAAAAGATGAAAGCGTATATGGAGCAGACTGTCATGTGCGCGGGCAAGCCCTACTATGCCGTGGGCGGGCAGCTCTGCCGCTATCCCAAATTCGTGCCGGAGGACTATATCATCCTTAAGCTCAAGCCCTGCCATCAGAAGGACAGTTGGTATCGCTGGGAGCAGGAGGTACCTGCGGGAAGCCCTGCGGAGCTGGTCAAAGCGGCGCATGAATTCTCCGCACTGAAAGTCGGCTACCGCGGTGACCTCGCTTTCCAAAATGCAGAGGTCATCGACGTGCCGCGATTTCTTGCGGAAGGAATCACACGGGGCGAGCCGGTGCAGACCAACGCGGAGCTGCGGGACGCTCTCATTCAATGCGTTGAGCGGGAACAGACGGAGTACACCGAATCCCTCTACCGCATGACGCAGAGTGAACTTATCGCCAACGCCGGAGAGATCGAGGCGACCCGCTATTGCTACAATGCGCTTCTTACCGCAAACCTGGAACGATATCAGATGCTCCTGCTGCTCTCCGACGGATATCCCCTGACCTGTATGCGGGACGCGTGGCAGACGGAACAGGACGTGGATCGTGACGATGAGTTCAGGCACACGGTCTTCCGTCTCTGTGAGGATCTGCAAGAGAATCAGCAAGACCTGACAATGTGAGGAGGGATCAACTATGGCACAGCACGAAGAAATCATCGTATGGCTTGACCGCAGGTGGAAAGAAGCCATTGAGCATCATCTGAAGGATGAGACCTTACAGGAGCATCTGGAAAATGTGCTGGATGAACTGTGCAACCAACTTCCGGAGCGTGAATATAAACGTATCAGCCGAGAGATCAGGGAGGAAGATCGTATGGCGCGGGAGGAAGCGGAGGCGGCGCGCACCTATTCCGCGTACCGCGTTGTGGAGGGCGGCGAGGAACATTACTTCCGCATGACGCCCGGCGAGGAGCTGCTGGGTGCTGCACAGACGCTCCGAAAATACCTCAAGGATACAGACCACAGCACCGGCAAATTCATCGCTCTATATTCGCAGGGGCAGCCTATCACGCCGGAGGAGTATCAGACCATGATGCGTCTCCGCATGGAGAACACTGGAAAAGTCACCGGTGTGTTTGATCTGGAATTTGACAAGCGGGAGTTCTCCGCAGTCCACATCATGGACGGTTGGACAACGTGGGCGATGCGTGACGTGTCTACAGCCGCCTACCGCGCTGTGCAGAAGCAATATGCGTCCGAGGACGTGATGTGGCGGAAGCTGCTGGATCACCTGAACGGGAAGGAGCTCACATCGGCGGGACATCTCACCGCGCAGAATTTTTCGTTCAGCGATGAGATCATGATGGAGAACGGCAAGCTGAACTTTTATGTGCAGACTGAGTTCGATGTAGACGCGGCCTTCGGCACATTCGTCTGCACGGATGAGAATGATGACTGGCTGAATATCTACGCCAACTATGACATCGCACAGGATAGACCATGCGATACGCTGGAGCTGAATCTCTGCAAGGGAGATGGCACAGAGGAGGACTGGAGCTATCACCTGAATGCTGCCGAACAGGAAGTGCTGTCCCGGAAGATGGAGGAGTTCTGCCAGCGGCAAAATGGCATGAGGACTGGCGGCTGGTGGACGTCTACGCCGACGAGGGCATCACCGGCACCTCAATGGAGAAGCGCGAGGATTTCAAGCGGATGCTGGCCGACAGTGGGCGCGGGCTCATTGACCGCATTCTGGTCAAATCCATCTCTCGCTTCGCCCGCAACACGGCGGAGTGCCTAGAGACTATCCGGCAGTTCCGTGCCAACGGCACGACCATCTTCTTTGAGAAAGAGAACATCGATACGGCGCGGGTATCCTCAGAGCTGATGACCGCCCTGTACGCAGCCTTTGCACAGGCAGAAAGCGAGTCCATCTCCGGCAATATACGCTGGAGCTATCAGAAGCGGATAGAACGTGAGGAGTTTAGCACCTACAGCGCCCCGCTGGGCTATGACCTTGTAAATGGTAAGCTCGTTATCAACAAAGATGCCGCACCAGCGATATACTTTATATTCCACAGTTATATAGGCGGGACAAACCCGTCTGAGCTTGTGCGGATACTAAATAGCGCAAATGCGCTGAACCGGAAATGGAACACCTATCGAATCAATTACATCTTGCAGAACGAACGCTATGCAGGAAACGCACGTCTGCAAAAAACATATACGACCGATACCTTTCCACGCGCTGTGAAAAAGAATCGCGGAGAGCGCCGTATGTATCTGATCTACGGCTGTAATCCTGCCATCGTATCGCAGGAGGTCTTTGATAAAGCACAAGCGTTGCGGCATAGCCGAAAGATAATCCAAACACCAACGGATCGTCCGTTTCAAAAGGTGCTGCGCTGCACCTGCGGCTCCTGGTGCAGAAGTCGTTGTGTTCATGGTACATGGTATTGGGCTTGCCGCCGTCACGATGAAGATAAAACAGCCTGCCCCATCACCCAGATCCCCGAAGCACAGATCCAGCAAGCCTTCCTCCGTCTGTATTATAACCTCAAGCATCAGGGCAGCCATATTCTGCCTGACCTCATTACCAACCTCCAGTCCATCCGGGAACGGAAATTCCTCTGGAGTGTGGATGTCATTGAACTGAACAAACAAATAGCGGGACTTACCAGTCAGAATCAACTGCTGGCCACTCTGAGAGAAAGCGGCTGCGTTGATCCTGACATTTTCATATCCAAGAGCAATGCGCTGACCGAACAGCTCCGCGCCGCCAAACAAGCCAAAAGCAGGATCCTCAACCAAGACGGTGATGATACCATCCCCTGCACCCAGGAGCTTATCATCATCCTCAAAAGAGGGCCTGAAACGCTGCACGACTTTGACGGGGAGCTGTTCGGTCAGCTTATTGACAAGGTCATCATCGAGAGCAACACCAGCCTGCGGTTCCGCCTGAAAAACGGACTGGAGCTGCGGGAGAGCATAGAAAGGACGGTGCGGTAATGAGCAACAGAAAGCTGCCCTTCGGGTACAAGATGGTCATGGGCGAGATAGTCGTTCAACCGCAGGAAGCACAGGCGGTGCAGGACATCTATGCCCGCTATCTGGCCGGGGCATCCTTCAATGACATCACTGATCATCTGAAAGAAAAAGGCCCGCCCTACGACGCGGACAAGCCGTGGAACAAGAATATGGTGGCCCGTATTTTGGAGGACAATCGCTACACCGGTACGGAACGCTTCCCGGCTATCCTCGCCACAGATCAAATGAAGGAAGCCGCCCAGCGCCGGACAGAACGCAAGCCTGCGGTGCAGATCACCGAAGCGCAAAAGACGCTGCGCCGCCTGTGCAACGGCAGACCCAGCGTAGCGGTGGAATCGCAGGTGCTGTCCCTGCTGAACTGCCTTGCGGCAGCACCGGAGCAGATCAAGCCACAGCCGCAGACGGTCAATCGTGGTGAGCTGGCCGAAATGGAGCGGCGATTCTCGGCAGCGCTTACCACCAGCCCGGTGGATGAGGACAATGCCAAGGAGATCGCCCTGCGGCTGGCAGGGATGCAATATAGCTTCATCGGCAGCAGTGAGTACGAAAGCCAGCGCCTGCGGCATCTGTTCATCGCTGCCGCACCGATGGCGGAGATCAACGCAGAATTACTGAAAAGCACCGTGTCACAGGTCTATGTCAAAAAGGGGCAGGCCAGCCTGTTGCTGAAAAACGGCCAGATCATCGAGAGGAGCCAGTGAACGTGGGAGAGAACAAGCCGAAGGTGATCGTGATACCCGCAGCGCCAAAGAACACAGAACCTACCGAGCAGCGGCAGCTCCGGGTGGCGGCCTACTGCCGGGTATCCACCAAAGAGGAGGATCAGCTCAACAGCTACGAGGCGCAGAAAAATTACTATACCGATAAGATCGTGGAGAACAAGTCGTGGACGATGGCCGACATCTTCGCGGATGAGGGTACCACCGGCACATCGGTCAAGAAGCGGGCAGACTTCATGCGGATGATGAAATGGTGCAAGCAGGGCAAGATCGACCTGATCCTCACCAAGTCTGTCTCCCGATTTGCCCGCAATACGGTGGACTGCCTCAACTACGTCCGAATGCTGAAAGCACAGGGCATCGCGGTCTACTTTGAAAAAGAAAACATCAATTCCATGGACGAGTCCACAGAACTGATGCTGACTATGATGGGAGCCTTTGCCCAAGCGGAGAGCGAATCCATCTCCGGCAATATCCAAGCAGGCAAGCGCTACGCCATGCAGCGTGGTGAAGCCACCATCAACTACTACAATCTGTACGCCTATGAGAAAGGGCCGGATGGTAATCCACAGATCATTCCGGAGCAGGCAGAGATCGTTCGGGAGATCTACCAGAAATACCTCCACGGTGACAGCCTCAACATGATCCGCAAGGACTTGGAGGAACGCCACATTCCAAACGCCCGCGGCGGAGCAACATGGACGCATACCGCAGTACGAGGGATTCTCTCCAACGAAAAGTACGCCGGTGACGTCCTGATGCAGAAAACCTTCCAGCAGGATTGTATCAGCCACAAAACTATCCGCAACACAGGGCAGCGCACCATGTATCTGGTGCCGGATCACCACGAAGCCATCATAGACCGCAAAACATATAATGCGGTTCAGACAGAGCTGGCACGGCGTAACGCGCTGAAGGGAAATACGCAGAAAAGCACCCCCAGCGGCAGAAGCTGCTATACGCCGAAATATGCCCTGTCAGATCGGCTCATCTGCGGCGAATGCGGCACACTGTACCGCCGCTGCACATGGGTCAACAGAGGAAAGAAGCACATCGTCTGGCGCTGTATCAGCCGCTTTGATTACGGCAAGAAGTATTGCCATGATTCGCCCTCTGTGGATGAGCAGCAGCTCCAGCAGGCCATCCTACGGGCTATCAACAGCATAATGTCTGAGAAGCCCGCACTGGTACGGCAGGTCACGGAAAATCTACAGGTGGTGATTCATCCCAACCGAAGCGGAGAACTTACCATCGCAGAGATTGACCATCAACTGGAATCACTGGCACAAGAATTTGATGCAGCCTTCATCACTGTAGCCTCCGGCAATAGTACCGACTACATGGACCGTTTCAAGGCAATCCTTTCCCAGCAGGCAGAGCTGAAGGCCAAGCGTGTCGAACTGGAGCGACAGCAAGCAGAAGATGCGGAACTGACCAGCCACATGGGGGAGGCCGCCGGTATAATGGAGCAGGCCGGGACTGTCATCACGGAATGGAACGAGCGTAACATTCGAGATCTTGTGGCGTCGGTCAGGATACTCTCCAAGGAAGAAATACTGGTACGGCTGAAAAGCGGGATCGAGGTAAAGGAACGCTTAGTATGATAGAATACGGAGATAGAGTGGTTCAATTGGTTCGGAATGCGGAAATTTAGAAAAATGCGTCATCAAAACAAGCAAAAATGGCACATCCACACTATGCTGCATTTCGGATGGAAGAAAAGAGACGAATCCCAAGCATGGGCGGATTTTCTCTCGACGAACAGGTGGTTTTCTGCTATACTAAAATTAAAGGAATGCCAAAGACTACTGAGCGCGTTGGCTGCAAGGAGGTGCGGTGAAGATGGATAAGCTGGTTGTTCGCGGAACGGAAATCAATGTGCAGTGGGATATTAAACGAGATGATTTTCTCAGCTTGACAGACATTGCAAAGATCAAAGATAGTGACAATCCGAGATATATCATCCAAAACTGGCTTCGCAACAGAAATACCATTGAGTTTCTCGGCGTGTGGGAAACGCTTTACAATCCGGATTTTAACCGTGTCGAATTCGATGCGTTTAGAAGTCAAGCCGGTTTGAACAGTTTTGTGATGACGCCTCAGAAGTGGGTGGATGCGACCGGTGCTGTCGGCATTGTTTCTAAAGCTGGACGCTATGGTGGAACCTACGCCCATAAGGAAATCGCATTTGAGTTTGCCTCATGGATCTCCGTGGAGTTTAAGCTCTATCTGGTCAAGGAGTTTGAGCGGCTCAAGACCGAGGAGATGAAACAACTTGGCTGGGATATCAAACGTAATCTTGCCAAGATCAATTATCGCATTCATACGGATGCTATCAAGGAGAACTTGATTCCACCGGAACTGTCTGCCCGTCAGATTTCGCTGGTCTATGCCAGCGAAGCTGATGTTCTAAATATGGCTCTGTTCGGTATGACTGCCAAAGAGTGGCGCGATGCCCATCCTGATCTTAAGGGTAACATTCGGGACTATGCCAATGTCTCGCAGCTTGTGTGCCTGTCCAATCTGGAAAACCTGAATGCAGTATTCATCAGCGAAGGAATATCGCAGGCGGAACGACTGGCGAAACTTAATGCCATTGCCATCAGCCAGATGAAGGTGCTGACGGAAGATCACAGAATTGAATGAACTCCGTTTTTCGAACATTTTTGACGAAAAGCGGAGTTCTCCTTATCTGCAAAGCCTTGATTTATCAAGGCTTTTTTCTTTTACTGATTAAGAACATGCACAGCAAAACTCTCAGAATGCGGAACGATTATTATCATGAAAGGTCGTTATTTGAACACGGTTTTCTCACAAATTCTCGTGATAAGCGACCGCAAAGGCTTGTGGAGTCTTGTATCTCAAAGTTCTGTGAAGGCGCACCTCATTGCAAAACTGAACATTGAGTTGATACCACATATAGTTGTGGAATGACGGATTTCTTCTCTCGACGGAAGAAAAAATATCTGGTATACTGAAATAAATCACTTGGCGGAGATCATATGTGGCGGGAGGGAAATACCATGCTGATGAATTCCAATGAATATTTACATATTGTCGAGTCAATCAAGCAGGAGATCCGCACAGCGCAGTATCGTGCGGCGGTCAGCGTCAATCGGGAGTTGTTGCTCCTTTATCACTCCATCGGTGAGGTCATCAACGCCCACAAGACGTGGGGCAGCAAGTTCGTGGAGAATCTTGCCGCCGATATCAAGC